>JAEEGL017120381.1_pt1 | contig 11603 bp, 7 predicted proteins | sample 9134231 | NCBI WGS metagenome assembly JAEEGL01 (sample SAMN16246548, study PRJNA631951) | gut metagenome | biome: gut microbiome; feature: rumen; material: fiber-attached | host: Bos | place: Iran: Karaj | collected 2018-10 | reverse complement strand
TCAGATTATCGGGTCCAATCCGCCTGCGTCACCTATTCTTTTAGGCAGGTTCTATATCCTTGTTCAGAACGGGACTGCTAATCTCACTGACGCACAAGGCAACTTACTGAACTGCGACAGCAGTCACACAATGGGTTATTATATCAGATAAAACATAAAAACAAAAATAGAGAGATATGTACAACATCACAAAAGGAAATGTAGTGCCAATGAAGGCAACATTGGTGCACGACGAAGAAAGATTCCCTGTAGGCGCAAGCACTGGTCTTAGCGTCCGCATCTACGGTCTCTACCGCTACATAGATGCTGTTAATGTGGCAGTCGACCAGGAAGAGGACGGAGTATTATACTTCGACGTCCCCGCTACGCTTAACTACGGTGTCTATGGCGTTGAAGTCAAGGGCAAGGTTAACGGTACGCCGTGGAGAACCGCTACGGACTGCGTTATAAAGATTACGCAAAGCACGCAAAGGAACGAAGGCGGCGAAGCTGGGCCAGAGGGTGATACTTACGACATCACCATGACCGTGCAGCTGTACAAGCAGCAGTCGTCTGACAGGGCGATTGAGGAACACAACAGCGACGAGGCATCACACCCTTACATCCTTAGTGAACTGGAGAGGATTGAGGGCGAGATTCCCACGTTGCCAGAACACATCGTGACCGATGCCAACTACGTTCATACTGATAATAACTACACCACCGAGGAAAAGACTAAGCTGGCTAATGCTATCACGGAGGAGCAAGACCCTACCGTGCCATCATGGGCAAAGCAACAGACAAAGCCGAGCTACAACGCACAGGAGGTGGGCGCATTGCCTGCCAACACTCCGCTGTTCGACGGCGACTATAACTCGCTGAAGAACAAGCCCGACCTGAGCGGTTATATTACCATCAGCGTGAATAACCTCGTCAACTACTACCTGAAGGGCGACGTCTATACCAAAACTGAAGTTGCCAATCTTATTGCAGCAATCCAGCAGTTCCACTACGAGATATATGCAAGTATCAGTGCTGTCACATCACCTGCGGGCAATGTACTCTACCTCATTGGCCCGACGGGAACTGGGACTGACAAGTACGAGGAATATGTCTATGATGCGACTAAGCAGGAACCCTGGGTGAAGATTGGTGATACTTCCATTGACCTGTCCGACTACTACACGAAAGGGCAGACGGATAATGCCATCACGTCAGCGTTGAACACAGCCCTTGCTGACTACACCACGACGGCAGCCTTGACACTGCTGCTGGCAGGCAAGCAGGACGTCATCAATGACCTCTCTGACATTCGTAGCGGTGCCGCTGCTGGCGCTACAGCTTTGCAAAGTGAAACAGACCCTACTGTTCCACAGTGGGCTAAACAGTCAACGAAGCCAAGCTACACACCGCAGGAGGTGGGCGCATTGCCTGCCAACACTCCGCTGTTCAACGGCGACTATAACTCGCTGACGAACAAGCCCGACCCGAGCGGATTCATCACCATCAGCGTAAACAGCCTTCTCAACTACTACCTGAAGAGCGAGGTCTATACAAAAACCGAAGTTGCCAATCTTATTGCCGCCATCCAGCAGTTCCACTATGAGATATACGCAAGTATCAGTGCCGTCGCATCCCCAGCGGGCAATGTACTCTACCTCATCGGACCTGTTGGAAAAGGTTCTGACAAGTACGAGGAATATGTCTACGATTCAACCAAGCAGGAGCCTTGGGTAAAGATTGGCGACACTTCCATTGACCTGTCCGACTACTACACGAAAGGGCAGACGGATAATGCCATCACGTCAGCGTTGAACACAGCCCTTGCAGACTACACCACGACGGCAGCCTTGACACTGCTGCTGGCAGGTAAGCAGGATGTTATCAATGACCTCTCTGACATTCGGAGCGGTGCTTCTGCTGGTGCTACGGCCTATCAGAAGCCGCAGGGGGGAATACCATCGACGGATATGTCACAGGCTGTGCAAACAAGCCTTGAAAAGGCTAATACAGCTTTACAACAACATCAAGACATCAGCGGCAAAGAGAACATGACAACTGTTGTTGCGCCTGTCAATGCGACTGATGCTACACTGCCAATTACTTCATTGACTTGTGAGATAGGAAAGTATTATAGACTTGACATTCCTGTTGATACATTGACCGTGACGCTGCCTGCAATGGAAGCAGGTACGACGGTCAAGACAGTGGTTATCTTCCTTACTGCTGGTAGCACTCCTTCAATTACTATTGCTTCCGCTGATAGTAAGGATGTGTATTATCAAGACGGCTTTGATATTGAAGCGGGTAATACTTATGAGATAAATGCTTTGTTTAATGGTGCTGCTTGGGTTGTGGCAGCTGTTAAAATAAACGTTGAGTGATATGGGAATGATTAATAGACGTAGGGTGATGGAAGGGAAGTCCCTGCCTTATGATTATGAAGTAGAGTGGATTGGTACTAACGGTAATGTTTGTTTTATTACTGATTTTGTACCAAATACTTACGATTTGACTTTTAAAGGCAGTTTTGTTTTTGATGGATACGCAACATCTGGACCATGGCTTGGATGGTGGAGTGCTTATACTAATGAAAATTCGGTATGTTATAGAATGATTAGATATTCAAACGGCAATTTAATATGGATGAATAATGGAAATAAGGGAAATGGTGGTGGCAGCGGTGGACCGTACGTTAATAACGGAGATACAGTAGAATTTATTTTTACACCTACGCAATATATAATTAATGGGCGTGTAATAGGTGCTTCGACTCTTAGAGGTTATGAGAACACTGAACCATTAATCTTTTTTTTTCCAGACGTTTCGTGTAAAATGAAAGGTCATTTTCAGTGTTATAAAGAAAATGACCTAATTCACGAATATATTCCTGTTGTAAAAAATGGAGTTGGATGTCTTTATGACTCTGTAACTGACAAAATTTTCTATAATACACTAAATGGAAATCCTACAGTAGGTCAAAAAGTAACTAATTAAATACACGATGGTATGAAACGATATTATAATGCAACCACGAAGGAGTGGTACAACGAAGGTCAGTCAATGACAAGGAGAGTGGATAATGGAGTATTCAGTGGTATTCCGAGTGAAGAACAACTATATGAATGGGGGTTTGTTGAGTGGGTTGAACCTGTTCCAACACCTGAACAGCTACTTGAAAGAGCAAAGGCAAATAAGGTGGCAGAACTTGAAGCCTATGATGCTTCTGATGCGGTTAATGGGTTTATCATCAGAACTGAAGGTGGTGATGTTACTGAGTGGCTTGACACTTATAAGCGTAACAATGCTTTCCGTGCTATTGATAGTGCTAAGAAGCTGGGTGATGAGTCTATCTCGTTTGCTATTGGTGATATTCCTGTGACTCTGACGGTTACTACTGCTGAGATTTACTTGGCAAGGGTAGAGAAGTATGCTGTGACTTGTACTAATGTGACTGCAAGACACAAGGCAGCAATCAATGCCCTTGAAACTGTAGAGGCAGTTGAAGCCTACGACTTCACAACGGGTTATCCTGAGAAGCTGCCGTTCGATATTACGGAACTGATGTAGTCTGACTATAACGATTCTCCCCGATTCACTTGCAGGAGTCGGGGTTTCTTTTTTTTTACCTGCAAAAATAGGGAAATTCCCTTGGCCGTTTCAGAAATAATCAGTATATTTGCAGCAAAAGAAAGGACGATGGTATGATGTACTTCTTGTTTCCTGGTTCAGAGATCCTCTTCACACTCCTTGGGGTGGGAATAGTTGTATATCTGTTCTTTTCCGGATTGAATTCTTCTTTGGGGAAATGGTTGGAAGAGAAAAAGTATGAGAAACTGCAGCTACGCAATATGGAGGATAATACGGGGTTATACCACGTCACCTATGCTGTCCATAAACCTGAAGGCGGCTACATGGCCATAGTAAAAAAGAAACGCTCGTTTTGGTATAGCAAAGTTGTCTATGGATATAGTAAATTTAATCTTGAATTTAATGTAGACAACGCATACGAGGATCTGAAGCAGGAATGGCGCATGAATAGGCTTGGTAAATATTAACGGTATTTTTATATAATAGGTAGGGGTGTTAATTTTGCGTGAAAAGTTAATACCCCTATTTATTATGACAGATAACGTACAGACCTATACTACCCGGATATTCCTCAATGCCGAGGAAGCAAAAAAGCAACTTGAAGAGCTGCAGTCCAAGGTGGTTGAACTCCGGAAAAAGAAAGACGAGGCCGCTCATGCCGGTGACTGGCCAACATTCAACAGCCTGAAGAAACAGCTTGACAAGGCAAACCAAGATATACGATCCATGCAGACATCAGCCCAGAAAGTGGACCGTGTGCTGGGTAACCTCTCTGCTGCTTCAGTTAAAGATCTACAGCAGACCATCGCAGCTATCAATAAAGAATTGAATAGTGGGGCTATTGAGCGTGGCAGTGAGGAATGGAAGTTCCTGAACGAGCAGCTGAAGCGATGCAAGCATGAATTAAAGGAAATAAGGAATGAAGGGAGTGAAGGCCCTTCCGTCTGGCAGAAGTTCTTCAAGTTCCTGAACGACAGCTGGGGTGGTATCTTTGTGCTTGTTCAGAGCATCTCCGGCATCACCACGACCATCCGTGGGTCTGTGCAGGACTATGCCGAAATGGAGGAGAAGATGGCCGACGTGCGCAAGTATACGGGAATGTCTGACGAGGACGTCCGTGACTTGAACGAGGAACTGAAAAAGATGGATACACGCACGTCCCGTGAAGAGTTGAATGAATTAGCAGGTGCTGCAGGTAGGCTAGGCAAGGAATCAAAAAAGGATGTTCTCGATTTCGTAGAAGCAGGCAATATGATTAAGGTGGCCCTTGGGGATGACCTTGGTGATGGTGCTATTGATAAAGTGGGTAAGCTGGCTATGGCCTTCGGCGAGGATGAAGAAAAGGGACTGCGTGGGGCTATGCTTGCCACTGGTTCTGCTATCAACGAAGTGTCACAGAATAGCAGTGCACAAGCAGGATATTTGGTGGATTTCACGGCACGCGTGGCAGGCTACGGTAAGCAGCTGGGACTGACACAGGCTGAAATCATGGGTTTCGGTGCTGTGATGGACGAGAATCTCCTTCGTGATGAGATGGCCGCCACCGCCTTCGGCAATATGCTCACGAAGATGCAGACTGACACCAAGAAATTTGCCCGCATTGCTGGAATGGATGTTAAGGAGTTTGCGGATTTGTTGAATAATAACGCAAACGCTGCCATCCTCGCCCTGGCCGACAACTTAAAGAAAGCTGATCCTCAGAACATGATGAAAATGCTCGATGATATGGGGCTGGATGGCTCGCGTGCCGTGGGCGTACTCTCCACTCTGGCAGATAAAATCGATGACGTGCGTGACCGGCAGGAACTGGCCACCAAGGCGTACGAAGAGGCTAAGAGTGTAGAGGACGAGTATAACAGAATGAACGAGACGGTGGAAGCCCAGATTGAGAAGGGCAAGAAGGCTTTTCATGAGATTTCTGTAGAATTGGGCGAGAAATTGCTGCCGATAGTGAAATATACCATCAACTTCGGTTCGGCAGGAGTCAAACTGCTTAATACACTGGTCGGCGTTCTTTATGATTACAGGGCTACCATTATTTCTACTGCAGCCACTATCGGTATGCTGACCGTCTATAGACAGAAAGATGTTCTTTGGACGAAGCTGCAGCATTTTTGGACTGACAAACTCATGAAAGGACTGATAATGCTGCGTACGGCCATCGTCAACAATCCATGGACGGCAGCTTTCGTGGCCATCGCTGCTGTGGTGGGCGTAGTGATAGACTTGATACGCCGTTCTGAGGAAGCTGCAAACAAAACGCGTTCCCTGGCACAGGCTCAGCGCGAACAGAAGGCTGTAGCTGAGAGCATGAAGGCTGTAAATGACGAAGCCAACAGGTCAACGGCTGAGGAGATTACCAGGTTTAACCAGCTTCGTAAGACACTTGAAGACAATAGCAGGAAATATGGTGAGCGGAAGAAAGCTCTGGAAGAAATCAAGAAAATGGTTCCTTCATACCATGGAACACTCACTGCAGAGAATAATCTGATTAATAACAATGCCACAGCCCTCGATGACTATGTGACTAACCTCATGAAAGCGGCACGTGCACAAGCCGCCTTCAACCAGATGGTGAAGATTCAGGAGGATAATATGAAGAGAGAGGATACAATAAACAAGCGCCAGGGTAATAAGAGATGGGCAGAGCAGAAATTGAGTAGATTAGGCGCTTCGGCTGCAACATCGTTTAATTATGTGGACTATAACGTGGGATATGCCATGTACGATGCTCAGGGCAATTTTGTAAAATATGTGGATGCCGCTCAAAAGAAGCAGATAGAACATTACCAGAAACTCATCAAGTGGAATGATGAGCGCATCAGTCAGGAACAGTCAGTCCTTGATATCAACCAGAAACAGTCCGAAACTCTTCAGAAGGTGGTAGATAAAGATAAGTCGGGGACAGAGAAGACGACGACCCCGTATGTGTCAGACGCAGATCTCAAGAAGCAAGAGGCGGATCGCCGCAAGCGGGAAGCTGCAGAACGCAAAGAGGAAACCGAGCGGCAGCGCCGACTAAAGGAAGCCGAGGATGCCGCCAAGGCTGAGAGTGATGCAAAGATGGCCACCTTAACCCATGAGTATGCCATGGGAAAGATTGCCTACCGCCAGTACATCGAGGACATGGCCAAGCTCCAGTTGGAGGGCTTACAGAAACGCCGTGACGTCTATGAGAAGGGTTCTGCCGAATATGAGAAGCTGAACCGGGAATACGAGGTACGCGCCTTCAAGGGCGACCAGCAGGTGAACCGCATGAAGCTCGACGACCTGAGACGCTGCATGCTGCAGCAGCAGGCCGAAATAGAGGGACAGGCCGCCCGCGAGGAGATTACGGAGGCTGAAAAACAGGAACGCCTTCGGATGCTGGAAGAGAGTTTCATGGCCGATAAGGTGGAACTCTACAGGGAAGGATCTCTGGAACGGATGCAGGCAGAAATGGAACTGCAGGACGTAGAGCAGCGCAACAAAATAGAGCGTGAACGCTACTATTTGCAGCAGCTGGAGCAGGTGCGCGAGCAGTACCTTGGAATGAGTAACGAGCGGCAGCTGGAGATAGTTCTGAAGGGACTTGATGAACTACATGACAAGGGTCTGCTGAAGTACGAGGAGTACCAAGAGGCACTGTTGGCCATCAAGGCACAGTATGCCAGTTATGAGACCAACAGCGAGCGTGACCAGCGCGTAGGGGCAGATGCCCTGAAGGTTGCCAGGGACAAAGCCCGGCAGAATCTCGATCAAGAAGGTTCCTCTTCTGCCGGCATTCCCATCGTCGGCGACATCATGTTCTACCAGTCCACCATGGAACAGCTGAAGCAGATGTACCAGGACGATGAGATGACCCATGCCCAGTACCTAGAAGCCAAGCGGCAGGCCACCGCCGACTTCTGCACTTCGCTGGCATCGGAGCTGCAGGCCGCCTACCAGCAGGTAAACCAGGTGATGTCTGCTGCTTCCGGCTATTTCTCGGCACAGCAGGAATACGAGACTGCTATGGTAAAGAAAAAATACGAAAAACAAATAGAGGCTGCTGGCAGTAACCAGAAGAAGGTGAAAAAGCTGCAGGAAAAGCAGGCGAAGGAGGAAGCAGCCATTAAGACTAAATACAACAAGAAGCAGATGGTCATACAGATGGCTCAGGCCTTAGGCCAGACTGCGGTCAATGCCATCCAAGCTTATGGTGCTGGTTTGGCCGTCGGTGGTCCTGCAGCTCCAGTCATTGCCGCTGCCTTTGCCGCCATGGCTACGGCTGCCGGTATGCTGCAGATTGCCGCGCTGAAAAAACAGCAGCAAGCACAGGAAGCCGGATATTACGAGGGTGGATTCACGGGTGGCCACCAATATCGCAGGAAAGCCGGTGTGGTACATGAGGGTGAGTTCGTTGCTAATCACCAGGCCGTCAGCAACCCGGCAGTGCTACCGTTCCTGAACTTTCTGGACCAGGCACAGCGAAACAATACCGTCGGTTCGCTGACTATGCAGGACGTGACACGCTCCATGGGCGCTGGCGGTGGTACCCAGATTGTCGCTCCTGTGGTCAACGTCCATACCGACAACGAGGATCTGCGTCAGGAGCTGGACCAACTGCGTGAGACAAACCAACTGCTGACGGAAACATTGGAGCAAGGAATAGGCATCGATTTCCCGATGGATTCTTTCCACCGCAAATACAAACATTGGTTAAAACTGAATAGCAGAGGATGATACAATGCTACATTGACGGCAAGCTGGCCGTCCCGACACTGAAGGACAGCATCAAGCTGGTCCGTGAGAATCCCTACATCAAAGAGAAGGATTCTTATACCTTCGACGTCTCTTTCCCGCTGGATATTCCCCAGAACAGGGCCGTTTTCGGAGCCCTCGGCAGATTGGATACGTCGAAAAGAGTACGTAAGTTCGATGACTGTATGCTGATGGCCGACAACCTGATAGTGGTAAAGGGCATTGGTACCGTGACGGAAATAACCGTCAGCGAGGTAAAGCTGCAGATACTGGCCGGAGGAAGCTCGCTGCGCTATAGGGCTGACTTCGACCAGGTGTTCATTGACCGTATCACATACCCCGCCGTACCTGCACGCTTCCGCAATAATGTCACCAAATGGTGGGGACCGGCAGAAAACCTCATCAATGTGGATAGCGACGTGCGTAATAGTGCCTGCATCGGCGATGTCAGCACGGCGGTGTTCATGCCTGTGTGGGACAATACCAACCAGTGCGTGGCTAACGATCTGTGGGCGGTACTACCGAACAATACGGGATATGACTGGCCGCAGGAACAACAGGTCACCTACTGTCTGTTCCGCCGCGCCGTGCAGCCCAACCTGATGATGGTGCTGAATACTGTGCTTAGCCACATGGGGTACACTGTTGGTACCAACGCTTACGACACAGCTCCATGGAACGAGCTCGTCATCTGCTCTGCACGCCAGACGGCCATCATTGCCAAGGCACTGCCTCACTGGACCGTCAGCAAATTCCTTGATGAGTTCCGGAAGCTCTTCAATGCCGTGTTCCTGTTTGACAGTGCTGCAGGAACTGTCAGCATTCTGCGTGCCGACCAGTTCGATGCCGGAAACGTTGTGGAATACGAGGCGGCAGACGAATTCCAGTCCAACTATGATGAGGACGGGCTGGAATACTTAGGCTCGTCCAACATACGCTATAACCTCAGCGGACTCAGCAACCAGATGTTAGAGGTACCGGACGAGGTCATTGAGAACTTCACGATTCAGGAATACAACAGCTACAGCGAACTCTCTACGGCCTTCAGCGGGATGACAGACCAGCAGAAGCTGACCACGCTGATGGTTGAACCCGGAGGGTACCACTATGGCGCAGAGCAGCGCGACAGCACGGGAGCAAAGACCGGCGAAATCGTACTCAGGAGCTTCGGGCAGTTCACCAAGATGATTCGCGACAGTACGTCAGACAGTGAAGTGTCGCTCGATATCTGCCCTGTGGCAGTTGACCGCATGGACTTCCATTTCAATGCGGCAATGCAGAACGGCGGCAACTATTACGGGTTTGATGATCTGCAGGTGAACGCCTGGCTGCCAATCGTCGAAAACAGCGAACTGTTGCCCGAACAGGACGGCACGCAGGATGATGACGACGAACGCCCGTACGTAACCATTGAGGAGGTCGTGGAGTCCGGTGAAAGTGCCACACGAGAAGAGGATGAGGTAGAAACACGCATGGAACTGATGTGGGTCGGAGGGGTCAACGACCATCCCTGGAACGGGGCAAACCGCCTGCCGCTCAGAGTCCCGACAGTCTTTGCCGACTGGCGCGTGTGCTCCATCGATGTCACCAAGCGGCAGTCGCTGGCACTGTCGCATGCAGGCAACCATCCACATATCGGACAGTTCCATGGCAACACACTCCACATCAACAGTGGAGGCGGCATTGACGGCAATGACGAAATATGTATTCCTTTTCTTTGCGACGGCATACCTGACCCGTCTGCAGTCTATGTCTTCCACGGAAAACACTATCTGTGCAGCAAAGTCGAGGTGAATGTCACGCAGGATGGTATCGATCGTTTGAAACAGGGATACTTCTACGAAATGTTATAGCACACCTTTGTACCGCACCAGCAGCTCGTTGGCCTGCTTGATGTCTTTTGGGGTATAGATGTCGGTGATGAGAATGCTTGAGTGTCGTGCCTGGTCTCGGACAGACAGTACGTCGGTATTTGCCCTCAGCATATTGGTGATGCCTGTATCCTTAAGGCTGTAGAACTTGTAGCGGTCTGAGAATTTCAGTTCGTTCCTAAGCTTCCGCGTCCAATAGTCGCGGAAGTATTTCTCACTTCGAAATTCCCTTCCCGGCTTGAATTCCTTTGAGAAAAGGTAATAGTTCCCCGGTGAATGGAATACGTCCAGTTCAAGCATCAGGTTGATGACATGCATCGGCAGTGTGACCACTGCGTCCTGCCAGTTCTTGGCAACGTCACCATGTATCAGCAGTGTTTTCCGCTCGAGTGAAAAATCCTCAATCTTCAGCTGTGCTATCTCGTGCGGGCGTACGAATAGATAGTGTAGCAGATAGCAGGCCAGTAGGTAATGCCGGTTGTTCTTCTCCAGATAGTCGTGTATCTTCTGAAGGACTGCGTCGGGTATCACGTCACGGTTCTTGTTGCCTTTTTTTATTTTCATTCTCGGAATGCCATGTGTCGGGTTCTGGTCAATGAATGACTTTCCCAGCATCCACGTCGCAAAGCTCTTGATCCAGGACAGATAGTTGTTCCTGGTCTGGATGCTGTTGTCCTTGTCAAGGTAGATGTAGTCCAGGAAAGCGTCTACCAGCCTCCTGTCAAATTGGTAGGCATACCGTACATTCTTCCGTTCCGCTGCCACCCACCGCATCAGCACACGCTGGTAGCTCATGTAGCTGGCAACGCTCTCTGCCCGCATATTGTGCTCGTTTTGCTGTTTTACCAGATAAGTCTTGTAACGCTCGTTCATATCCTCCCAAGAGGCGTAGACAAGCGTGTCTGACTGTTGCATCCATGGATTCCACCCCGCTTTCAGCTCGTTGCGGATGCGTTCGCATACTCCTTCGGCGAATTCCTTTTGGGCGCGTTTCCCTTTCACCGTCTTCAGCTCACGGTTCAGCTTGATGCGTTTTCTCCTGAGCGTACCGATTTCAGGGTCAAAAGCATAGAAGCACACTGTCACGCAATCTTTACCCCAGCAAACCTCAGGTTCCCTGTATTCCTTGACACGCGCAACGATGTCGGTTTCACGAAAATTAATTTTTTTATCCATTTCTTAGTTTGAAACGGACGCCGTAACTGACTTTATTTCCTTATAATTCTGACCCGCTTTTGGCGCGGTTTGTTCCTTAAACTAAATGTAACTGCCTGATAATTAGGCAGTTACATTTGCTTTAGTCGGGATTACTGGACTCGAACCAGCGACCTCGCGCCCCCCAGACGTGTGCGCTACCAACTGCGCTAAATCCCGATCATTTTTGCTTTAAGCGGGTGCAAAGGTACAACGTTTTTTTGAATTATGCAAATTTTTGAGGTA
>JAEEGL017095987.1_pt1 | contig 11603 bp, 15 predicted proteins | sample 9134231 | NCBI WGS metagenome assembly JAEEGL01 (sample SAMN16246548, study PRJNA631951) | gut metagenome | biome: gut microbiome; feature: rumen; material: fiber-attached | host: Bos | place: Iran: Karaj | collected 2018-10 | reverse complement strand
AGATGGGAATATATGAGGATTATGACAGAACGAATCTCTTTTACACAAGCTGTGGTTTCAAAGAGTTAGAGGTATTTCCGCTCCTTTGGGATGAAGCAAATCCCTGTCAGATCTATGTGATGTCACTGAAATGATATTGACAAGATAAGCTGGTGAGGATCATGCGGTGTATGATGCATCATTCTTTGACAACAGGTAGAGGCAATACTGATTCATACTTATACCCTCCTGTTTTGCATGAATGGAAAGAGAGCGATGCAAGCTCTTTGGTATTCTAAGTTTGAACTGGCCTGAAAAGTCGTTCAGGTCGGTGCTTTCTATTGGTTCAGGAATTTCAATCCCGTCTTCGAGGGCTGCCTCTAACCAAGTACGTTTAGCATTCAAAGCCTCAGTTATAGCAGCTTCCGGGGTGTCTGCACAGGTGACGCATCCGGGGAGTTCCGGGTAGCGTACACCGTAACCTTCTTCTTCAGTATCGGGAATTATTTCAAGACGATATGGAAGAGACATGTAATAATCAATTGTTTTTTTCATCGGTACCCTCACTTTCTACCACTTCTTTGACCATAAGGATGTAGATACGCTTGATAGGTTCGTGAATCGGAATGGTTATAGGATGGCTTCCGGGTTTGCGAAAAGTCATATGACTGCTTCCGCCTGCAGGGCCTTTTATTGTATAACCATAAACTTCAAGGACCTTTTTAACTTCATCGAAACGAAGGTTTTTGTCTAAAGATTTTATTTTTTCAAGGAGTTTATCGAATTGTGACATTGTAGTCTCCTAAGTGTATGATAATTATACATGGTGCCGTATATGGTGTCAAATAAAATATTGATGATGTTATGGAGAAATGCCGGAAGAATGGTTCGATTATATGTGCGAGTACGGGTATCTTGAATGGCCTCAGCAAGAGAAGAATTTAGAGAACCGATCATTCCTCTGCCTTTTCTATGATCATATCGGATAATGCGTAGGGTAGGATCTCTTCGGGGTTAGAATAGGGATTGATCCAATCGTCTATCTTATCTGCGGGAAGCATAAGGGGCATACGGTCATGGATCTTGCCCAGCTCCGCCGTCGGATTTTTCGTGAGGATCACAAAGACAGGATAGCCGTCTTCAATGCGGTACAGTCCGCAGAGCCAGGTCACAGTGTATCCTGCAGGCTGGATGGCAAACTTGTCGCCGGTCCTTAGCTTACCGTCGGTGCCCTTGTAGTGTTGCCATTCGAAATAGTAGGAAGCGGGTATGATACATCTGTGAGAATGCCAGGCATCTTTGAAAGTGGGCTTTTCCCCCGCGGTTTCGACACGGGCATTAAAGAGATTTCGTTTATTGTCATTGGAAAGAAATCCCCACTGCATAGGGAAGACTGTTCTCTGTCCCTTTGAGTTCGGTGCAAGGACAGGGACTATGTCGGTTGGGCGTACTTCGCCGTATGTAATAACAGGTCTCCCGTGGGTATCTATGAACTTCTGGGCAAGCCGGGAGCAGGCTATTGCATCCGTGATCGTTTTTATTTCGGGAAGATCTTTTTCAAGTGCATATCTGGTACACATAACATTTCTCCTATAGAGTATCTTCAATGGGATCCGTTTCGTCCATGAAAGAATCCGTTACTTCTGCTTGGGATTTTGAGAGTTCGTCGCTAAATCCTTTCAAGGCATCAAAGGGGCTGAAAATCTTTGCTCTCCGTGACAGATCCATTGCCGGATGTTTGATTGAAAAACTGTCGTTCTTATCGTGTACGGGTTTTCCTTTTTCAATCACACTCCGGTAGCGGAAAGAGGACGGGAGAGTATTATTTATCATATTACTCATATCGTTCCTCCGTTTTCTGAACAGATCGGAGACGATCAGGCTCTGTGTCCTCCAATCTGTTCGTTTCTCATTTTTGTTGTTGCACCCTCCAAGAGATTTATACCTTTCAGCAGGGCATTGGCTCCATACTTTGTCCGCACTTCCAAAAGGGCGGCATGAAGCTGTTTTTCTTTGTTCAGGGCATCATAATCGGTAAAAAGATCCATTTGATACATTCCTTCATCTGACGCGACATCACAGGCACAGACACCGAGCCTTCTGAGTAGGATCCTGTGGTCGCTCTTTTTGTCTACATCCTGCATGATACGTTCGGTTACAAGCTTTGCGGTATTGGTTGCTGCAGAAAGCCTTACGGTACCGTTTGAGTGGGCAGGGTGGAGCCTTCCGTACCAGTCGATGGAAAGTCTTCCGTCATAATTCGGGAAATATTCCAGACTCTTGTAATCATAACTGATCCACCATGTAAACCGAGATGAAACCAGATTTTTCCTATACATATCGCAGCACAGGATATCGATCATTTCACGAAGGACAATGCAAGCCTCATCATATTTGTAGGGACGGGGCAGTACCTGTCCGTTGGAAAGGGAATGGTTATCACTCTTATAGTGCTTGATATTATACATTGTGACAGGTTCTATACCCCAGGCATGATCGATAAGGATCTCTGCGTCAATGCCGAAAGTCTTATAGAACCATTCTTCATCCCATTGTGAACGCTCTGCAATATCTCCCATGGTGTACATATGTCCGTTTGCCAGTCTTGCAGCCTTACCGGAACCGATCTGCCAGAAGTCGGTAAGCGGCTTATGATCCCATAAAAGGTAGCGATAGCTTTCCTCGGTGAGAGCAGCGATACGGACACCATCCTTATCAGCCGGAGCCTTCTTGGCGACGATATCCATTGCAACTTTTGCAAGATATAGATTGCTTCCAATCCCTACCGTTGCTGTAATTCCGGTATTCTTAAGGACATCACGGATCATGGTGAGTGCCATGATATGTGCCGGATGTTTACCTACCTTTTTGGCTTCATCCTCATAGAAATGAAGATAGGGTGTGCAGTCGATAAAGCATTCATCTATGCTGTAAACGTGCACATCTTCGGGAGATACATATTTCAAATATATGCCGTATATTTTTGCAGAGACTTTCTCGTACTCTGCCATACGGGGAACTGCTGTAATGTAAAGGACACGGGTATGCCGCGTCTGTTCGTAATACCTGATCGCCTGCTTGGCCTCGAAGAGTCTTGGCCTGCCGGGAACGCCGATAGCTTTTAGGGCAGGAGATACCGCGAGACATATTGTCTGATCCGAGCGGCTTGCATCTGCCACAAGGAGATTCGCCTTTAAGGGATCGAGTCCTCTTGCCACGCATTCCACCGAGGCATAAAAGCTCTTCATATCTATAGCGATATAGGTTTTCTGCTTCTCGTCCATATCATCTGTTATGACCTCATAGCTTCGGGGAGAGTTTTTCGAATTCATCATGAGAGCGAAGATGCGTCTTATTATTTATCGGGAACACCTCCGGTACGAGCCGCTTAAAATAGGCGGAGATACGATAGACTATCTCCAATGAGGGATTCTGTTCACCATTCTCGATCTTGCTGATGGTGCGTCTGCTTATCTCAAGATCTGCAGCCATTTTATCCTGGCTGATCCCGAGTTCTGTTCTTAATGCATAAACGTTGTTGGAATATATCAAATCTCTCATAGCGACGTACTCCTTTCATTTAAAATGGTTTTTGACGGGTACCATTTTAAACGAGAGAGTGTCCCCAAAATGGTACTCAATTTACGGCTATTCTTCCGAATACTTTGAAAGTACTGAATTCGCCCACTTGGATAGGCTTGTACCTGGCATTTAAGGATACAAGGAAAGTGCCTGTGTTATTGGCAACGTACTTCTTTATATAAGTCATTCCGTCAAGGAAGAAGAGGCCGATATCACCGGGTTCGATCACATCGGTCTTTTCTACCCAAACAAGTTCTTCATCGTGAAACTTAGGCTCCATACTGTCACCGTCAATATATACGCCAAAGTCTGCTTTTGGAGGTACGGGTTCCATAATTTCCATTTCTTCAAAGTTCTCATCATCAAGGAAGTTTCCGGTACCGGCAGATGCACGGGTAAGTGCAACTTTCATGATGCGTGGCTTAATATCGATGATGCTGGGCTTTTTATAATCGCCTGACTTTACGAGTAAAGATACATAATCAAGGACTTTCTGTTTTCCTTCTTCGTTGAGGTCCTTAAATGGATTCATGGGATTTGCGCCTATGAATTCCGTGTATATGTCATGGATATCAAGGATCTCGCATGCTGCCAGGAGCGCCTCGGCTGACGGCATACTGTTTCCTTTTTCCCAGGCACTTATGGCAGCGTTTGAAACTTCGATATTCTTCTCTGCAAGCTTCTCGGACAGTTCGACCTGAGACAGTTTCTTATTCTTGCGGTGTTCTGATATAACCTCACCAATCTTTTTCATTTTCTCCTCTTTCTACCCCGAAGGGAATTTGGGGAACCATTTAGTGTGTATAGAATATATCACAGCATTATATCAAATTCAATAGAGGTTTGATAATTGTGATATATAGTCCCGTAAAATCATTTGAGATTTGAAAATATTCGTTTGAGACCGTTTTATTTATTGAAATGCTTATGTTATATATTGAAAAAGCCACAAGGTGTGATATTGTAATAAAAGGACCGGCTTTGGGTGGACCCCGGGGACGGGGTTAATGGTTCATTTTGGTAGAGAATAAGATAGTGGTGAGCTCAGGAAATTCTTGAAGCCGGCAGAAGGATAAGCAAAGAGTATTAAAGGAGAATAGGGGGAGAGTATTATGAAAAAGAAGAACACATTTATGTTTTGGCTCCTGATCTGGGGGCTCGGCATTGCAGGGCAGATATGCTGGAATATGGAAAACCAGTGGTTTAACACGTTTGTGTATGCCAAGATTGCCAAGGACCCGACGATCATTTCGGTGATGCTCGGCGTCTCGGCAGCGGCAACCACACTTTCGACCTTCCTGTTCGGATGCGTTTCGGATCGAATCGGAAAGAGGAAGATACTGGTGTCTCTGGGTTACATCCTTTGGGGCATCTTTACGATCGCTTTCGGGCTTACGGAATATATTACGTCCGGCAATACAGGCAGAGGAGCAGGTCTGATGCTCACCGCGGGCATAGCGGTCGTTTCTGCCGACGCGATCATGAGCTTTTTCGGTTCCATGGGAAATGACATAGGATTCAATGCCTGGATAAATGACAATATGAATGACTCCAACCGCGGACAGCTCGGAGCGGCGGTAGCGACCCAGCCTATCATAGGAACGATACTCGGAACTGTGGTCGGCGGAATGCTTGTGGGTGAGAACGATAACTATATGCGGCTTTTTCTTGTGATGGGCGGCGGGATCATAGTGTTCGGACTGTTCTCGCTCTTTGCCATGAAGGATGTCGAAGGACTCAAGCCTTCAAAAAAAGGAAGCTTCGGCCGGCAGCTTTTCAGTATCTTCAACTTCAAGAAATACCTTGAACATAAGGAACTCGCGTGGGTGAATCTGTCGCTGGCCGTATATTTTATAGCATTTAATATGTACTTTGCGCACATCGGAAACTATATGATCCATTATCTCGGATTTACCGCGGATATGATGGGCTTCACCGAAGGCATAGGGCTTGTGCTCGCGATGCTCTGCACGATACCGGTTACAAAGCTTCTGAATAATAAAAAGGAGCCGCAGATTTCGTTTGTTTCGGTTATCGTGAACAGCCTTGGAGTGGGAATCCTCGGCTTATTTGTGCGTCCGGCAAATATCAATACAAACAGCCTGTGGAATCCCGTGCTTCTGATCGGAGTCATCCTGCTCGGTGCGGGTTATGTGCTTTTCCTGCAGAGCATAACGGTGTGGAGCAAACAGCTTTATCCGGAAGATGCGAGAGGGCAGTTTGAGGGCATAAGGATACTGTTTTTCGTCCTGATCCCCATGGTAATCGCGCCGCTATTCTCAAATCCGATCATCAAGAAGAGCGGAGAATATATAGATGAAAACGGCTTTACAGCTTATCTTCCGACGCACACGCTTTTGATCGCGGGTTGTTTTCTTGTACTGCTGACAATCCTTCCCCTGATCCCTGCGGCAAAGAAGCACAGGGAGAGAGTGGGATTTTGAACCCCGGGGACGGAGTTAGAGGACCATTATGATAAAAATCAAAATTAAAGCTCAACTGACAAGTATTTCGATAGTCATAATGATTATTATGTTCATAGCGAATCTTTTGGCTTCGACGGAATATAATGTGCCGGCCATATTCCTTACGGGTGGCGGGAATCTCGTGGACTATCTGGGCGTGAAAAAGGATTATGTCTTTGAAGGTCACCAATTCTACCGACTGATCACTTATGGTTTTACTCAGGCATCGGTGATCCACCTTCTGGCAAATATTGCGGCGTTATGGGCTGTGGGCGGCTTTTTTGAAAACTATGTCGGAAGAATAAGGCTTGCTATTATATTTGTTATAGGCCTTATAATACCGGGAAGTATCCTGGCTTTAATCTATCCGGATGGCCTGCATTACGGCGCTTCGCCTGCAATATTTGCATTTATGGGCGTACTTGTTAATTGGGCAATGAGAGATAAAGACCTGTGGAAGACATACAGAGAGCAGCCGGGATTCGGGTATGCGGTCGGATACTTTTTCCTCAGCGATCTTATGGGCTTAAGGACACTCATATTTCATCTGCTGGGGTTCTTTACGGGTGTTCTATTGGGATTTTTGATCAGATATAAAAGAGGTGATATGTGATATGGAGAATACTTATATGATCAGAGAGGCTGTTCCGGATGATGCGGAGAATATGATCTCATATCTGAACCGGGTGGGCGGAGAATCGGACAATCTCATGCACGGGGCAAATGAATTTAAGGTCCCTGTTGAAGGCGTAAAACGAAAACTGGCGATGAGTAAAGATTCGGAGAACAGTATTATTCTGATCGCTCTTGATAATGATCGGATCATCGCGAGAGCAGAACTGGATGGCTATTACCCTGCAAGGATCCGTCACAGGGCCGTACTCTCAATCTCGGTTAAAAAGGAGTACTGGAACCGCGGAATAGGGACGGATATGTTAAACAGACTCATCGAGCAGGCAAAGAAGATGAAGCTTAGGGTTATAGAACTCGAAGTGATTTCCGATAATGCAAGGGCTATCAGCCTGTATCATAAAATGGGATTTTCCGATATAGGACTATATAAAGACTATTTTAATGTAAACGGGATATTTAAGGATGCAGTAATAATGCAGAAAGTGTTATAGGGCATATCCGCATATAAGGTCGTCTTTGAGGTGACCTTTTTTCTTTACCTTTTTGATATTATGAGTTCATCAAGTAAGGATAACGACAAAAAGTATCAAAACGATACCGCTCAGTATCCATAACGATAATAAAGGGTTGGGAAAACGGGATACGCGTGATATAATCGTATTATCAAAGTTATCGATACGTGAGGCGAGTGGCAGCAGAAGTACTGCATATCCATTGTTACCGTACAGGCGTATGGTCTGATGAAGATGATTATGACGAAGATGACCTGACTGCATGAATAACGTCTTTTTCTTTTTGCCCGCGACTGATATAATACAAAAACCGGCAAATCGTCTTTTGTCGTGGATATACAACTATAGGAGATAAATGATGCAGATTGGCAGTTCAAACGATTCCGCCGCGGTAAAGGCGCAGTACTCGGTGCCGAAGGGGCTTGACATAAGGCTTACTTTTCACAAAAAGTATTCTGTTAACAAACAAGGCTATGGCGAATGGCTTGTTTCACACTATGATATATGCGAAGGGATGACAGTGCTCGAGATCGGCTGCGGTACCGGAAGCATATGGATGAGACACGATAGTATTATTTCAGAATGTGGGAAACTTGTCCTCACGGATCTGTCGGATGGTATGCTGGAAACAGCGGAAAAGAATCTTGGCAGACGTGATAATATCGAATACCAAAAGGCAGATATTCAGAATCTTCCGTTTTCGGACGAAAACTTTGATATCGTGATCGCAAATTCGATGCTCTATCACGTGCCGGATATCGCAAAAGGCCTTCGGGAAGTAAGGCGAGTGTTGAAAAAGGGAGGCGTATTCTATTGCGCGACATATGGAGAGCATAACTTTACCGATACGCTTGCGGAATGGTTCAAACTGGGCGGAGAGGATTTCAGGCCGAATCACAACTTCACGATGCAGAACGGGAAAGAGATACTCGGCAGGTCTTTTGAGAGTGTTACACCTGTGTTCTATGAAGACTCCCTTCACATCACCGATACGGAAGATCTCGTGGAGTATCTGCGAAGCCTTGCTTCGTTTAAGGCGGTCATAGACCTCCCGGTTCAGAGGATAAGGGATATACTGAAAGAGCATACGGCGGACGGTGCTATCGATCTGCCTAAGGAATACGGAATGTTTATTTGCAGATAAAATCCGAAGAAAGGAAAATTATGGGATACGAAGATAAAGCAAGAGCAAATCACAAAAACGGAAACAATTGCGCAACCAGCCTTTTTAAGGCCTTTGCAGATCAACTGGGCATAACTGAAGAGGAAGCGGCGCGTATCGCTCCTGCACCGAGATCCGAAGGCGGAAAATGCGGAGGACTTCTGGCAGGCGGAAGGTTACTCGAAATGCTGAAGCCGGAAGCAGTGGAAGAATTCGATAAACGTTTTCATGACCAAAACGGAGATGACAAATGCGCAAGCCTGATCATAAAGAGACGCCTGCAGGGAAAGAACTGCAATGATCTGGTGGGCGAGACGGCAAGCATCATAGAATCGCTGCTGTAATGAACCGCAAACCCCGTCCCCCTGGTCCAAAGAACAGCAGATATCACCGAAAGGAAGACAGCATATGCATATAAAGTATTCATGTTTAAGATCGGATCTCAGCTATAATGAGGATTTCAAACGCCGCTCGGAGGCTTTTATCGCGGAGATAGGAGAGAGCGTCGGCGCAAAGCTTGAGCTGAGCGAGCTGAACGACTATGACTGCGATTTAAAGCTCATATATGTCCAGACAGGCGGCAGCGAAAATCTGTTCTTACAGCATATCGATGAATTGAAGGAACCCTATTGCCTCCTTACCAACGGTTCGAACAATTCCCTCGCGGCTTCGCTGGAGATAATGAACTACATTGACAGAAACGGTAAGAGCGGCGAGATCCTGCACGGGAATACGGCATATATTGCGGAGCGCATACGCATTCTGGCAAGTGCGGGGATGCTCAGGAAAAAGCTTTCGGACACCACACTCGGTATAGTCGGAAAGCCTTCGGACTGGCTCATTTCTTCGATCCCGGCATATGACGATGTTACCGCAAAATTCGGCATACGCTTTAAGCACATATCGCTTGATGAGATAAAAAAGGAGTTCAATAATTCCGTTCTCGTTGATAAAGCGAAGCTTCCCGGATGCTTTGACGATGAGGAAAAGATTAAGGCGCTTCGGACATATAATGCATTTAAGAAGGTTGCAAAAGAAAACGACCTTTCCGGATTCACGGTGCGCTGTTTTGACCTGCTTAAGCCGCTGGAAACCACGGGTTGCGCGGGACTGGCTCTGTTAAATGACGAGGGCATAACATCCACCTGTGAAGGTGATGTGGCGGCCATGCTTTCAATGCATATTGTGCGTATGCTTACCGGACAGCCGTCCTTCCAGGCAAATCCGTCAAGGATCGATCCTTCGGAAAATACCGCAGTTCTGGCGCATTGCACGATACCGCTCTCGATGACGGAGCATTTCAGGCTGGATACACATTTTGAATCGGGAACAGGCATAGCCGTAAAGGGTGACCTTACGGAAGGTGATGTGACGATATTCCGCATATCGGCAGACCTTGAGCACTTCTTTGTGAGCAACGGAAAGATCATAAAGAACCTGGATGAGCCCGATCTCTGCCGCACACAGATATTGGTAAGGTTTGATTCCGATGTTTCAACGCTGTTAAAGCACCCCTGCGGCAATCATCATATTGTCTTTTACGGACATTATGCGGATGAGATCAGGGGAGTAATGCGGGAGTTTGGAATGAAATAACGGGACCGGTAAAAGAAATGCGAAAGCGCTCCGGGCACGGAAGTTCGGTTTCATGTGCCCGATCATATTTATGGACGGGATATCATTTGATATGTCCTTTTTTGTTTGTAAAAAAGGAGGAGACAGTTATGAATAACAACGAATATGTAATCGATGAAAAGCGTTTTATCCGAACAATAATAAAGTGCAGATGCTTTAAAAAGAAGGGGGAGCAATACGTTCTGGCCTGTAAGATCATACAGCGCGGCGAGCATGCCTATATCTGGGATAAAGAGAGGGAATTCATCGGGAAAGAATTCGGTGACAAAGGATTCTATCTTTCTCCCGAGGCTGAGGATATTGTCAGAGCAGCCGCAGCGGAATATGACATGGAGACAGAACGGGCAAAAGGACCGGAGTATACCGTGGTTCCGGTGGAAGGTCTGCCTCTGACATTCTATTATATGCAACTGCCGGATGATTGGTTCAACTGCTATATGGAATATACTGATGATGAAGGGCGGATATGCTGCAAAATGTTCAGGCATGTCCCTCTCGAAGTGATGGCTAAAGCTGTTTTAATGTCGATTGACATAAAGAATGAGGACAGAGGTCTTTACGACCGTCTTTTTAATTCCACCTCAGAAACCATAGACGAAAATCCTTTTTATATTTCGGCAAAAGCATCCGGAAACGAAGAAATGGAGAGAAGGCTCAGATTGTCTTATAGGATCGCGACCAAAGAAGACTGCGAATGGCTGTCTGATCGTACCGGCAAGAGGATACTTCCGAGCCTTCCGAAAGAATACAACAGGTCTTACGCGGTGGAAACTGACGCGGAACTTGCGCGTTTGCTGATTGACTCGGGATTTCAATTCCTGCATCGCCCTTCTTTTTCGATGAAAGGCTGCACACATAAGAAGATGCAGATAAATCCGCATATAAAAATGGCGGTTGACGCAGGAAGAGTGGATGCGGAAACGATAAGTGCCGGTGAGTTTTTGAAGATGTACGAGGGAAATGCATAAGGTTGTTACCTTGCCGCGTTAGTCAGGTATGCTAGACTGAATGAGGGGAAACGCAGGATATCTAAAAGCGTTATCAGAACTACTTGGGAGGCTGTGAAGGTGCCCCCCAGTGTAACATAGTGTATGGAGATAGAGGATGCTCCGATGAGGGGGGAACGTAATTAAACAAAACAATTGCGTTCAATTAATGTAAAGTGTAGAATCAAATAATAATAGCGTGATTTTACGGAAGGATAACGTTATGGTTCAACCTTACAATCAGTTCCTTACAAATTACACATCGGAAACCTTTCTTGATAGGATCAAGAATGACCTTAGGACATGCGACAGCTTTTGCTTTTCAGTCAGTTTCATAAAGAAAGCCGGACTTGTTTTGCTGGCAAGAGATATTGAAGCTGCAGTAGAACGTGGGGCAAAAGGGCGAATCATTACATCGACATATCAGAACTTTACGGATATTGAATCGTTGAAAACGTTGCAAACAATAATGTATGCTTGTGGAGAGGATGACCGTTTTGAATGCAGACTTGATTACGAGAGTTTTCATGACGAACAGTATCAGACACTTGGTTATCACTCTAAAGGATACATTTTCACCTGGGGAAAAGAATGCGAGATCATTGTAGGCTCATCCAACATCACCAGGTTCGCTTTGCTTAAAAACATT
>JAEEGL016331485.1_pt1 | contig 11603 bp, 5 predicted proteins | sample 9134231 | NCBI WGS metagenome assembly JAEEGL01 (sample SAMN16246548, study PRJNA631951) | gut metagenome | biome: gut microbiome; feature: rumen; material: fiber-attached | host: Bos | place: Iran: Karaj | collected 2018-10 | reverse complement strand
ACTACTACAACGACTTTGTTCTTGGAGTTTCAGAATCGGAACAGACAATTGACCGCTTCCTTAATATGCTCAACATGGGCATGCAGGCAATCACAGTTTTGTTCACAACAGGTATTTTCTATCTTACGCTCGACCCTATTGGTATTGTCTTTGTTCTTGTTTCCTTTATCATGCGCTTTGTTATTTCTAAAAAGCTCAACAAGGTAAACTACGAAAACCGTACAAAAATTAATCCTCATATGCGCAAGCGTGATTATGTAAGCCGCGTTTTCTACCTCAAGGATTTTGCCAAGGAACTGCGCCTTCACCCTAATGCAGGCCACCAGCTTGAAGAAGAGTTTGAAGAAGCAAATGATAATATCATAACAGAGCATAAAAAGGTTTCGAAAATCCGTACCTGGCTTGGCTTTGTTAAAGACTACATGGTAAGTGACTTTTTGATTGACGGACTTTATATAACCTATCTAGTTTACAAGGCAGCAGTCCTTCATTCCCTCAACTACAGCGATGCAGTTATCCTTTTCAACAGAACAGGAAGCCTCCGCGGATGTATGAGCCGTTTTGCAGACCTGGGACCAGCCGCTCACGAAAACAGCATGTACATAGATAAAATCCGCACCTTCCTTGCCTATGAGCCAAGAATCAAGCTCGAAGTTGGTCAGGATGTTCCGGACGGCAACGGAGATCTGGTGCTTGAGCATGTAAGCTTTAAGTACAATGAAAAATCCCGCTATGTTCTTAATGATATTTCGCTTACAGTAAAACCTGGCGAGCATATAGCTATTGTTGGTTACAACGGTGCCGGAAAAACTACCCTTATAAAGCTGCTCATGCGTCTTTACGACCCTAGCGAAGGAACTATTAAATATCACGGTCAGGATGTAAAGGTTTACAAGCCATCTGACTACCATAAAAAAATTGGTGTTGTTTTCCAGGACTTCCAGATGTTTGGAGCCAGCCTTGCAGAAAATGTTGTAATGGATGATTTGTCTAAAGACCAGCTGGAACAGGAAGACCAGAAAATCCGCAAGTCTTTAAAAGAAGCAGGTTTTGGTCCTAAGCTTGCAAAGCTGCCAGACGGATTGTTTACCCAGGTTACTACTGAGTTTGACAAAAAAGGTGTAGATTTTTCCGGAGGCGAAAGTCAGAAGGTTGCAATCTCGCGTGCCTTCTACAAAAATGCAGACATCCTCATTATGGATGAGCCTTCAAGCGCCCTGGACCCTATTGCAGAATACGAGCTCAACAAAGCAATGGAAACTGCTGCAAAAGGCAAAACCGTTTTCTATATTTCTCACCGCCTTTCTACAACACGAGACGCAGACCGCATCATTATGCTTGAAGAAGGACGAATTATAGAAGAAGGTACCCACAAAGAGCTGCTTGCTAAAGACGGTAAGTATGCCCAGATGTGGAATGCCCAGGCCGGAAAATACAACTAATTTTCACTTTTTTTAATAAATTTTCATTTTTTCTCTTAAAAAACTTCCTCTTTTAACTTTTTTAAACAATTAATTAGCAGTTGAAAAAGGAGGTTTTATGCAAAAACAAAAGGCCTGGTCACTGCTGATGGTTGAAGTCGCAGTAGTCATCTTTATAACAAGCGGCTGTCCTTCAAGGCTCTGGGACATTACCAGTCCACCCTACTTAATTTCAAAGCCCTCCTACCAGGAAGGCGGGGTGGCCTTTGATTTTTGTAACAGGTCAAGCAAAACAGTCATCTACATAGAAACAAAAATGAATGTCCCCGACAGAGGCTGCATTACAAGCAGTTCCCCCTGCAGTATTCAGAAGAACCTGCAGAACAATTTCTGCATTTCACTTGAAGAGTATTTTTCAAACGCAATTCCTTCCTCGCTTGTAATTGATAACTTTTATATAAGCAAAATCCGTTACTCTGATGGTTCTGAATGGAAGGACTATCTTGGGGTTTATGCAGACTACTTTACTCTGGAGGTGTGAAAAATGTTCAGACGATTTATAAGTCATTTTACCATTCCGGCGGCCTTTCTTTTGCTGGCAGGCCTCCTTCAAAGCTGCAATCTTGTTGCCTACCCTGTCCCTAAAAGAGCTTTTATGGTGGACAAGAGCGGCCCGAAAGAACTGACTCTTCTTGTCTACATGGCTGCCGATAACGATCTTGAAAAATATGCCATCGAAAACCTTAAGGCCATGGAAAGAGCAGTTTTTTCTTCAATCAATGTTCTTGTGCTTTTTGACCGGTCCGAAGGCCATGATGAAACAAACGGGAACTGGACAGACACCCGACTTTTTGAAATTTGCCATGACTCCACAAACGGAGGAGCAATCGTTTCTAAAAGGCTGAACTGCCCCCAGCTGGGACTTTCTTCCACGGGCCAGACAGAACTTGATATGGCGAATTACCATGTCCTGAAAAACTTTGTTGAATTTGCAAAAGAAAACTATCGGGCGCAAAATTATGCTCTTATTATCTGGGGGCATGGAAGCGGCTGGAGGTACAGGCCCTGCAAGTCTGCCCGAGCTGTTGCAATTGACGACAAAACCGATTCCTATATGTGCGTAAGGGACCTTGGTCTGGCTTTAGAAAATCAGGAGCTTAATGTAATTGCCTTTGATACCTGTTTTGGCAGTGTTTTTGAAAACCTCTATGAGCTCAAAGACTGCTGTGAATACCTTGTTGCAAGCCCCGGAATAACAGCTGCAGCAGGATGGAATTATAAAAAGCTTTTAGAGGAGCTTGACCAAAGTGATTTTTCTCCGGCCACAATTTCAGCTCTTATGAAAGAAAGCTCAGAAAGTCAGACCAGCATTACAGCCACCAGCCAGCTTCCTTTGATAATGGATGCCCTGGAAAATTTTTCAGAGAAGCTTGCTTCGTCAATCTGTGATAATTCTTCAAGGATTTCTGTTATGAATACACTCAAGACTGCTGTCTCCTACAGCTATATACAGTATCCCTGTGATCTTTTTCTGGACATACACTCAATGGCCCTGGGCTTTACCACTGATGAAAACCCTGCTCTAGCCCTGGCCGCTTCCCAATTAGAGGCTGTAAGCAGTGGCAGCGCTATTGGTATTCATTTAATTCCCCTGATTGCAGCCGGAGTTTTTGCTCCCACACATTCTATTTATTACATAAAGGACGACTTAATCAGCAGCCAGCCTTCTTTTGTAAAAGAAAGCAGCTGGTGGGTTCCAAGCAAGAATGCTTTACAGGGCAGTCTTCTGGACAAGCTTTTCTATACAGATTTTCAATAGGGAGGAAATATGAAAAAGACTGTATTATTCTTTATACTTTTTTTTATAGCTGCAAGTTTATCTTTTGCAGAAAACGGAGAACCCAATCCTCAGCAGGCAGCGCTTCTCGATTCATTTGGAGATGATGTTGCAGGCATGACTGCATTAACAGAAGATGAACTTATAGTATTTGTACAATATGGAAATTACATACAATCTTTAACTGCAAACGAAATTCTAAATAACAGGCGCAAACGGGCCCAGCTTGAAAATCAGCTGTACACCCTGCTCTATGAAAAGGACAGGCTCAGTGATAACGACCCTTACGACCAGGCATTAAAACAGAGCTACGAAAATCAGATAGAAGAATTACGTGCAGAAATTGATGACTTTAACCAGGCAGAAGCCGATAATCTGCAGGTAAGAAATCAGCAGCTTAAGGCACTAAAGGATTCAGCTTTTGGCAAAACAGAAGGCGACCCTGTAAAAATTACCAGAGGCAGTTATGAACAAAATGAAATAGATTTTTCACTGGGAAACAAACTTCCCCTTACAATAGACAGAAACTACAACTCTCAAAACAGTGTTTATTCCAGCTTTGGCTATGGCTGGTCTACCAATCTTGATGAACGCCTGATTCTTGGTACAGAACCCGATGCAGAAGAAACTTATAAAAAAACAGTTTCTATTCTTTATAAAATGGATAAGGTAATTAATGCCTTCAAGAATACAATTCTGACTGATTATGAAATTGAAAGTATAGAAAACGGAAAGGATCAGCTGAACCAGCTTTTTGATTCTATCTTAGCTGAATGCTCTTCCCTTTCGTCAGAGGCCTCCAGTCACGGCTATTCTGATATTGCTGCAAGGACAGCTTCTCTTACCAGAGAATTCGAGGACATCAAATCCCGCTATTTATCACATTTTTCAATTGACCAGAAGTACTTTAATCAGGCAAAGCTTCTTTACAACCAGCTGTATCAGGAAAATCTTAAAACAAAAAAAAGGGCAGAAGAATCAGCGCAGAGACGCAGGCAAAATATAAAAGCTCTTTTTAAGGGTATGGATAGTAATTTTGACGGCACAGGCCTGAACACAATCATTCTTATTGATGATCAGAACTATCCCCATATTCTCTATGAAACTGAAGCCGACACATGGCAGAATCAAAAGGACCGGGCAATTCTTGAATGTCGGAAAACTTCAGACGGTTATACTGTCACTTTTACAGACGGAAATGAAAAGCTTTATGATTCAAATGGATTTATAATCCAGATTACAGACCGCAACCAGAACACTATAAACATTACCCGTTCTGCTGATGAAAAAATCCAAAGCGCTCAGACAGGCTCCGGTGAAAAGCTTATATTCACCTATGAGGGAGCATACATTTCTAAAATCACAAATGCCAGAGCTTCTGAACAGACTACCCTTTATTCTTACAAAGACGGCAGACTTGTGACTTTCACAGATACAGACGGTGACCCTATCCATATGGAATATGATTCCAAAGGAAGACTTACTAAAATTATTAAATGCGATGACAGTCAGGTTCAATTTATATATGGCCAGATTACAAAGGACAAACGGGCCCTTACCACACAAACAATAAACGAAGAAAATCATTCTGAATATTTTATCTATGACCTGGATGGAAAATGCACAATATACAAAGATCATGACCAGGAAGAATCTATAACTTACTATGATGACAGACAGAGAACAATTAAGGAAATAAGCAAAGATGGAAAACTGAACACCTATAAATATGATGACGAGGACAATCTTGTTGAAAGCCTTGTAGATGGCGAAAAAATTATTTTTTCCTACGACCAGAGGGGCAACAAAAGCCTTGCCCTTTATGAAGATGCTTCTTATGAAGAATTTTCCTATGACTCTTACAACCTTCTTACCTATTACCGGGACCGTGACGGAGTCATTCAGGAATTCATAAGAGACACTCGGGGAAACATAATTGAATACAAATGCGGAGGGACCAGAGTTTTTACCCTAAGCCTTGATTCCAAGGGCAATGTAATAAAGTCCATTGTCTACTGCGACAAACCCATTGTTACAGAATATCAGTATGATTCTTTTGGAAACTGCAGGTCCCAGAAAAATGCAGGCATATGCTATTCTTATGAATATGATAATCAAAACAGAATAACAAAAATATCCCTTGATAATAAAATCCTGACGACCTACCGTTATCTGCCAAAAAAGATAATCAAGACTGATTACAATGGCCTTGAAAGCACCTTCATCAGCAATGGAAGAAAGGACATAACTGATATTATTCAAAAGGATATTATTACAGGCATTATTCACACCATGCGTTTTGAGTATGACAGAAGGCATCTTCCTGTAAAAATATATGCCGGCGACGGAAAAGAGGAAATTCTTCTAAAAGAATATAATTATACTCCTGAAGGAATCCTCATTTCACAGGACTCCAAACAGGAAAAAACAATAGATGACAGAATCTTTTGGTCAAGCGCTGGCAGGCTTTCTCAAGAGCAGTCTCCCTGGGGAGGCTTTTACAATTATGAATACGATGCCACAGGCCTGCTCAAAAGCTTTGGCAAAGAAAACATGGATGGAAATAAATTTACCTGGTTTCCGGACGGTTCTGTAAAAACAAAAACCGATGTCTTTGGCATAAGCACAAGCTACTCTTATGATCAGGCCGGTAACCTTGTTCAAGAAGAAAATCCCTCTGCAGTCACTTATTATGAATATGATAAACTCGGGCGAATTATAAAGGCCGGAATTACAGAAAAGCCAGGTGCAGAAATCTACTCTATTTCTTACCAGTATTCAGAAGATAACCGTACAGTCACAGTCCTTGAGGGAAATAAATACAAAACAATAAATGAACTTGATGCCTTTGGAAACATTGTCAGAAAAACAGACGGTCTGGGTAATTCCAGGGAATATAAATATGACTTTCTCAATCACTTAATCGAAGCTTATGATGCTTATAAAAACAAAACTTCTTATGAATATAACGAACTTGGACTTGTAAAAAGCATAAGTCTTCCCCAGGGCCAGAAAACTGAATATGAATACGACCAGGAAGGACGGCTTTTAAAAATTACCGATGCCTGCGGAGGCCTCTACATGGCTGAATATAATGATAAGGGACAGATTATAAAAGAAAAAAAACGTTCCCAAGCCCCTAGAAATTATGAATATGATGACGATGGTCAGATAAACAAAATTCTTTGTAACGGCCAGCTTATCGAAGCCTATGTCTACGAAGAACAGGGCACAAGGCTTACTGTAAGTGATGCAATGGGGAACAGCTATATTTATAAGCTGGATTCCTTTGGTCAGCTGGTAAGTGAAGAAAATAGACTGGGCCTGACCCAAAGCTTTGTCTGTGACCCGGAAGGTAACCTTATAAGCCAGGAGGATTTTAACGGCTTTCAAACAAGAGTCTCCTGGTCAGACAATCATAATATATGCACTACTTATTACCAGGACGGCAGCAGAAGCTCTCTGGTATATAACGCAATCGGAAACATAAGTCAGGCAGAAAACGATTTTTCAAATACTTTATATGAATATGACACAGGTGGACGCCTTATTCTGCAAAAAGATTTGGCAGAAGGAGAAGAAATCCGTTTTGAATACGATGCAGCAGGCAACAGAACAAGGTTTTCAGGCAGGAACAGAGAAAGTATTTACAGCTATGGGGCCAACAACGAATTAAAAAATTTTTTTGACAACAAACAAAGAGTGAGTGTACAATTGCAGTATAACAAAAACGGATGGGAAATATTGAGAAAATTTGGTAACGGAACCACGATCCAGACCTCTTATGACCAGGCAGGCCGCACAAGTCTTAAATGCCAGAAGAATTCTTATGGAGAAATCCTCTGGGGCGAAGCTTATATATACGGTCAGGATGGAAAAAGAACCGCTATCGTAGACAACAGAGCCCGGGTAACCTTATATGAATATGACAGCCAGGGCAGACTTTCGGCAGTTTATTATCCCTACACAGCAGAACACGAAGAAGCATTAAAAGAGGAGGCTGGGATGAACGGCCTTTCAACAAATGGCTCTGCTGCAATTAACCGCTATCTTTCTACTCAGGAAAAAGCAGCCCTTTCTTCCCGTTTGAATGAAATGCATTACTCCCTGGCCTCTTCACTTACCACCATGCAGCTTTTTATAAAAGAAGCCTACAGCTATGACAAAAACGGTAACCGCATTGCAAAGACTACTCCTCTTGGAAAAATTGAATATTCTTATGATAAAGAAAACAGACTTCTTTCAAGCGGTTCTAAGGGGCAGGCCTATGTGACCTACACTTATGATAAGGCCGGAAATCTTTTAAGCGAAGAGTCTGGCACAAGGTCTATAAAATATACCTATAATTCTCAGAACCGCATGATTTACAGTGAAATGGCAGACAAGGCTAAGGAAGAATACTCACAGACAAGCTATTCCTACGATGCCTTTGGCCGGCGAATTCTTGCCAGAAATTATGATGGCTCAGAGCAAAGAGCCCTCTATGATTCTTTTACCTTTGAATTAATATCCCAGAAAGGAGTAAAAACAGATACAAGGGTTAAGGCAGGCGGTGACCGTTACCGTTATATCAGCGAGCAGTTTCCCGACCAGCTGAGCCAGTTTTCAATAAATGGAAGTATCGCCGCCCAGGCTTCCACAGAAGGCATCATCTATTATGCAGGCGACCTCTTAGACAGCATCCGCTGTGAAACAGACATAAATGGCAGTCACCTGGCCACCCGCTCCTACGATGCCTTTGGCAGCCTGGTAGAAGGAGACTTTTCAAGCCGGTCAAACCTTGGCTATCTTGGAAAAGAAGCAGATTCCTCCACCCTCCTCTACAACTACGGCTACCGCGATTACAATCCCGCCACTGCCCGTTTCACAACTTCCGACCCCATCCGCGACGGTACCAACTGGTTCACCTACTGCAACAACGACCCGGTGAACTTTGTAGATTTGTGGGGAGACAAAGTAAGAGATCAGGGAAACTTAGTACAGCAGTCATCAAACAGTCCTCTTGCGAGAAGTAAAACTACTATTTATGACTCTGGGTGTGTACTCACTGCTTATGTCAGGATTGCCCAGGCGCTTACTGATAAAAAAATAACACTAGATGATGCAAATGAGCTTGCTAACACTATGAGTTTATACACAAACGGAAATGAACTTTCCGTAGAAAATGGTGTAAAGTTAATCAACGAATTAATCAAAGAGACAGGGAAAAAAGTAGCCTATGCCGGCTCTTTAACAGGTTCAACAACCGAAATAGCAAAACAGATTAACCAGATTGAAGCTTCTGAACGTGATTATTTTTTAACTGCAAGAATTAATACGTCAAATCTCGAAGGCACAAAAATGGAGCCACATACTGTAAGCATTAATTCAAACAGTGTTTTTGCAAATGACATAACAGATATGGAAAACTCCCTGAATATCAGGGTAAACGATACAAGCAATGCCGACAGGAAGGCTATTGAAAATGATAAAAGAAAAAATAAAGTTTTACGGGTTGACTTATTTATACTAAAGGAGAAATAAACAGAATGAAAAAGACTATTACAATCACATTCTTATTAATTTCACTGTTTGCAATTCTATTATGCGGCTGCAGTAAAGCAAAAAAAACTGCTGATAGTGCTGAAGAAATCCAGGAAGTTACACAGGTTAATCAGAATTATGAAAGGGATTACTTTCTGTGTCCCTACTGGTTCGAATATACAGATAGTGAGTATCAGACTATATTGAACAACTTTAGAAATGTTAATAATAGAGAAAAGATTAAAAGCCTTTCTGTATATACTTTAAATAATGACAAAAAAAGACTTGAAGCAAGGTTTACCTATGACAGGGGGCTTCTGACAAAGTGGGAGTCCTTCCCTTCACATGGAGATGATCATGCCTTCGTTTATATTTATGATGAAAAAGGAAGAATAATCAGGCAAGATGATATTAATGCAAGAGGGGAGCTTTTAGAGAGCCGGAATTATTCATATTCATATGAAAATGATAAATTGGTATGTAATACTACTAGTTCCTATTTCGGAGATACTGTCTACACAGAAGAAATTGTTGACAAGGACTTTTATATCACTAAAACATGGGAAAGCGCAGTAGACAATTATTATATAGAGTTAAACAATAATGTATTGACAAAATTCACTTACAGTTTTTCTATTGGTTCTACAGATTATAAGAGTGAATATTTCTTCACCTATAGTGACAAGAACATATATGTAAAAACATACTGGGGAGGAGAACTCAACCGCCAGCAGGAATGGATCCGGGATGGAGACACTGTAAATTATTATTCCTATTTCGGTGAAAGCCTTGAAACAGGAAATAATATCACAAAAGAAATATTCAAAGACTTTGATAAATACGATAACTGGTTAACAAATATTGAGGAAGACGAAACTACCTACATCCGGGAATTCGAATATATTGATTAATTCCACTCCAGCCAGAACTTCGCACCATGGGGCTGGACATTGGCGGCCTGAATAGTGGCACCCAGGGAGGCTGCAAGGGTTTGGGCTATGGAAAGGCCCAGACCGGAACCTCCTGCTGAGCGGGAGTGGGCCTGATCGGCACGGTAGAAGCGTTCAAAAATATGAGGCAGGGCCTCCTCCTGAATACCAGGCCCATTATCTTCTTCTTCAATCACAAGCTTCTGGTCCTTATAAAAGGCCTTCAGCTTTACAAGACATTCCTGCCCTGCAAATTCGCTTGCTTCAAAAAATTTAATGCTGTTCGAAAGCAGAACAGTCAGAATCTGATGCAGCATTTCTCCATCTGTCGAAAGAATAATATCAGGCTGGCATTGGATTTCAAAACGGATATTATTGTGAACCGAAGTAAATTCCTCAGAAACCCTCTTAAACAAATCAGAAACATTTACATCAGATAATTCTGGCATTATGCGGCCGCTTTCAATTCTGGAAATCTGCAGAAGATTTTCTATGATTGCATGCATGGAAGCAGCTTCATTCTTTATTGCAAGAAGGGATTTTTCCAGCTGTTCAGGATTTTCCTTTCCCCAGCGGAGCAAAAGATTTGTCTGCCCCGTAATAACAGTAAGAGGGGTATTCAACTCATGAGAAACATCACTGGAGAACTGTCTTTCCCTGTCAAAATCGGCTTTAATTCTCAGGAATAAATCATTAAAGGTTCCAGAAAGCTCATCAATTTCATCACCACGACCAGTAATCGGTAAGAGGGTATCAAGCTTTTCTGTTGTCATCGATTTTGCAGTTTTTGTAATTCTGACAACAGGATTGATTGTATTCTTGGTAATAATAAGTGAAACAAAAAAGGAAATAAGCAGAATAGGCAGAGACATAAATAAAAGAGCCATCGGCAGGTTAGCAAACATTTCTGCAGTATTGTTGTTATCCATATAAATTGCAACCGCCACTACAATCTGGTGGTCGTCAAAAACATGGGGTTCGGCATAATAAAGAATATCAAGATTGCCGTCAAAAAAGAAATCTTTTTCAAAATAATGAACTGCCTTTCCATCTGTTACTGCTAAAAGGGGAAGGAAGGGATCATTTGTTGAAAGCAGCTCGTGAGTCTCAGAATCATAAATTATGTAAGTTATATAATAAGGAATTTCGGCATTGGAAAGATAACCTCTAGATTTTTGAAAATACATAGCCAGAAACACTTTTTCTTCGGCACTCTTCAATTCTTCTGTCTGATTTGCATTTACAAGGGAACGTATAAAAAAAAGAAAAAGAAAAGCCAGAATTATAACGGCAACCGTAAGCAGGAACATAAAACGAAGGGAAAGTCTTACAGAAAATGACTGTCTGTTCTTTTTCATGAATCCTACCCCATCATATAACCGGCACCGCGTACTGTCTTAATATATTCATCTTTTGAAAACTCTGAGATTTTCTGACGCAGATATCCTACATAAACATCTATTGTGTTTTCATCAATAAAATGGTCCTTTCCCCAGATTTCATCAATGATATTTGAACGCGAAAGAACCTTATTCTGATTTTCTACAAGCAGTTTGAGCAGCATGAATTCTGTTTTTGAAAGGGGAACTTCTGTTTCTTCAGAAGCGTCATTACCAGCTCCGCCCTTCATGCTGAAACTCATTCGGTCTATATTTAAAGTCAGCTCTTTATAGCTGAGCACGCTTTCTCTTGGTTTTGTATAACTGACTCTGCGGAACAAAGCATTTATGCGTGCAAGCAATTCTTCAATTTCAAAAGGCTTTGGAATATAATCGTCGGCACCAAGGTTGAGACCGTTAATTTTATCAATAGTTTCACCACGGGCTGTTTCAAGAATTACCGGAACAGTAGAAACTGCACGGATTCGTCTCAATACTTCAAGTCCGTTCAATT
>JAEEGL015565723.1_pt1 | contig 11603 bp, 1 predicted proteins | sample 9134231 | NCBI WGS metagenome assembly JAEEGL01 (sample SAMN16246548, study PRJNA631951) | gut metagenome | biome: gut microbiome; feature: rumen; material: fiber-attached | host: Bos | place: Iran: Karaj | collected 2018-10 | reverse complement strand
TGCCGGAGAAATCCAAGAATTATATTTACAAAAACTTGATAAATCTCAAGCTACCCGTAAAAGAATAAAGAATATTGTATTATCATCTAATTTCAATATTTCAATTAAAAATAATCAAGAACCTTTTTTAGAATTCAATGGCACTTTTATAAACGATGATGAAAAAAATAAAGTAAATAAAACAATTAATTTTGAAGATTTAATTGAATTAAGAGGGAGAGCTATGTTAGCAAAAAAACTTGGAGATGAAAAAAAGGAAGAAAAAGAAATTCATGAATTAAATAAAAAGTTTGCTGAAAGAGTAAATGAAATAGAAAAAATAAATGATTTATTAAAAAAAATCGCTGAAAAAGGTTATTGTGAGAATATTAAAATTTCAGTGGATATTAAAAATACAAAACCAGATTTTTATTCTAATGAAAATAATTTTAAAGATTATGAAGAATGTAGCAAATATTTAAATACTATTTTAACAAAAACAACTGAAACACAACTTAATTATTATAAAAATGAAAAAACGCAATTAATAAGATATATATATGGAAGACAATTTAATTTATTAAATAGTTTCTTACAGAATTTATCCAATGTTTCATTATCTGCTTTTTTAAAATTTTTAACTAATGATCAAATTCCAGCAAATATAAATTTGGATAAAATTGAATATAAATATGATTATGATTTAGATAAAAAAGATAAATACATATGCTTATTAGAAAATATTAATCAATTTTTAAAAACATTTTTAGAAAATAATAAAATAACTTTGGATTTAATTTACAAACAAAATATAATAAAAGATAAATACAAAAACGAATTTAAAGGTTTATATACATACTTATTAAAAGATGATAAAGATATTCAAAAAGGTGTAGAAGAACATATATTGAATTGGTTTCATTTCTTAACTGGTAATCCCCCAATGGCCCAAACTGTCCTTTTATGTAATGAAGAGACAACATCCGAGGAAATTATTGCTTTTATGTATAGAGCATTTTTATGCCAATATCATGTAGTTTTTATGGTTGGAAAAATTGAATTATTAACTCCTGATAAAAGACAAACTTTGACACAATTAATTAATTTATTATTTAATGAAAAAGAAATGAAATCATGTTTAGCATTTGCTTATTCTGATAAAACTTCTAGTATTGTTCAATATTTGGAAAGAATTAAAGGAAGAAAAATATTAGAACATAAAGATAATGATAATAAAGAAGAAATTAAATATGAGGAAAATGTTGAAATTATTAGTTCAGATAAATCTGGTGTTGGTAAATCAAAAAAAATCAAAAATAATATAATAAGTAGAGGAAAAAAATATATTCATTTTCCTTTTGGTGGTGAATTTAACAGAAAAGATGTAATTAATAGATTAAAACAAATAAATATTAAAGACCCAAAAAATACTGCTATACACCTAGATTTATATGATTCAAAACAAACCGATTTAATGAAAGACTTCTTATATAGTTTTTTAATAACAAAATTATATGGACAAAGTGAAACATTATTTTATTTACCAAAAGATGTCGAAATTAAAATTGAAATACCAAATGGATTCGTCGATTTTTTTTTAAAATTTCCTATTTTAAGTATGTTTAAAAATAGAGATAATATGTTAATTGAAAATTTACCTCCATTAATAGTTGAGGCTCAAATAAATTCGAATGTACAAATTGTTTGTAATTATTTAAAATTATTAAAAAGTGGAAAATTGGCCGAAAAAGATTTATATATTAAAGGTGTATCCATGTCACCAGAAGACATCAAATCTTCATTAAATGAAGAATTTATCAAAGTAGATACTAAATTAGACGGTGAGTCATTATCCCAAAAAGAATGTGAAGATTTAATTAAGGAATATATAGGTATTAAACAGCCAACTTATTATCAAATTAATTGTTTCGTAAATTTTTTATCTGGACAATTAAAAAAATTTAGTATGAATTTTCAATTAACAGCAGCATATTTGATACAAAATGGTAATTTTTTAAATAAAAAAAATTTGAAGAATATAAGAGTTACCATGATTGAAAGATTTATTCAAAATACACAACATTTTACCCAAGGTGCTTTTAATAAATTATTAAATTCACAATTAGATGCATATAAAGTAGGTGTAGAGCAAGGTAACTACGACCAAGATAAACAGGATGAAATAGCTATAAAAGCCTTATCGGAACCACAAGAAATTATTTCTTTTGACAAAATAAAATTTTCACTTGTTTTTTTTCATGAAGGTGAAACACAAGATTTTAGTATTATATGTACATGTGGAAAAGAAGAAAAAGAATATAAAGATTTGCTAGAATTAAAAACTATACCAGTTATAATTCAAAATGAATTTTATAAAAATTATGGCATGGATAAAAGGGAAGAAATTCCTAAAGAATTAAATTCTTATAGGAAATTCACTCATAAAATGTTTTTGGGAGAAATTAAAAAAATTCTTTCGATAAATAATCCTATATACAAAACTGAAAAAGAAGAAAAAAATAAAGATCTAAAATCTATTGAAGAAATAGTAGGTGAATATGTTTTTACAGCCGATAACTTTATAAAAATGGTCTTGATATTACTTCGTATCAGAGAGAATATACCAGTTATAATGATGGGTGAGACAGGGTGTGGAAAGACATCACTTATAAGAAAGTTATCAGAGTTAATTAATAATGGAGAAAGTAAAATGAAAATATTGAATATACATGCAGGTATCACTGACCAAGAAATTGTCAGTTTTTTATTTGATGAAAAAAGAGAAGGAGGAAAGATTATTCCAAGTATTATAAAAGAAGCCGAAGAACTTAAAGAAAATGAAAAAAAAATAAAAGAAAACTATGAAAAGGAAAAACAAATTTATTATGAAAAAAAATTATGGATATTTTTAGATGAAATAAATACTTGTAATAGTATGGGATTAATATGTGAAATTATGACTAAACATTCATGCCAAGGACGAAGTTTACCTGATAATATTGTTTTTATTGGTGCTTGTAATCCTTATAGAAGAGTTTCTAAATCAGAAGAACCAAATGGATTAAAAGTTGAAGGAAGTAAAGAAAGAAAATTAGTATATACAGTCAATCCTTTACCTCATTCATTGTTAAATTTCGTTTTTAATTTTGGTAATTTGACTGAAGATGATGAAAAAAGTTATATAAAAAATATGATTATTAGTCCCATAGAAAGCTTTTATTGGGAAGGAATTGATGAAAAACAAATAATTAATAAAGAAAAAGAAGCTCAAAATGAGGAAGAAAAGAAAAACTTAGGAAATTTAGATAATTATTTAAGTAAAGAAGTATCTGAGCAATGCAAAAACTTAAAAAATATGGCAAGTGAATCTATTATAGAATCACAAAAATATGTAAGAGAAAAAAATGACGTTTCATCAGTATCTCTTCGTGAAATAAGAAGATTTAGTATTTTCTACCACTTTTTCGTTCTATATTTGAGAAACAAAAAAAATTTAATAATTAAAATGGATAGAGAAAATGAAAAATTTGATTTAATAGATAGATTTTATAAGAATTTAGATGATTATACAATATATAAATATTCCATAAATTTAAGTGTATTTGTCTGTTATTATTTAAGATTAACCAAAAAAGAATTTAGAAATGAATTGACAACTAAAATGAATATAATTTTCAAAGATGATTTTAGAAAAATTCCATTAAAAGAACAAGAATATATTGCAAATAATATAGAAGTTAAAGAGGGTATAGCTAAAAATACCGCTTTATTAGAAAATTTATTTGCATTGTTTGTATGTGTTAATGCAAAAGTTCCCTTGTTTATTGTAGGAAAGCCTGGTTGTAGTAAATCTTTAAGTGTGCAATTATTATTCAAATCAATGAAAGGTGATATATCGGATAATATCTGATTTAAATCATTACCAAAATTAATGATAAATTCTTTCCAAGGTTCATTAGGTTCTACTTCAAAAGGAGTTCTAAATATTTTTAAAAAAGCAAGACAATTAATAGAGAGAGAAACTGATGAAAATTTAGAAAAAATAATTTCTATGATTTACTTTGATGAAATTGGTCTTGCAGAACATTCTCCAAATAATCCTCTTAAAGTTATACATTCTGAATTAGAATATGATTTAAATGAAGGAAGAAAAAAAATTGCTTTTGTTGGTATATCAAACTGGCGTTTGGATGCTTCAAAAATGAATAGAGGTTTATATTTATCAATCCCACAACCTGATTTGGAAGATTTGAAAAAAACTGCTCAAACAATTGCTGAGTCATATAATCAGGAATTAGCACAAGCACATAAGGATTTATTTGAAACTTTAGCTATAACATATTATGAATATAAAAAAGAATTAAAAGAAAAATATACTAAAAAAGAAGATTTTCATGGTTCAAGAGATTTTTATCATCTTATTAAAAATGCAATGAGATCTTTATTAAAAAAAGCTTCTGATGAATATAATATGGACATAGATGAACATATAAAACAAACTATAGGTGTTGATAGTTTAGAAAGAAACTTTGGTGGTTTAGAATTTGATACTGATGAAGAAGGTAAATCTTCCTTAGAAATAGTTAAATCTATATTCCAGAAAACATATGTAAATTGTCCTACGGGTAAAAAATATGATGTATTAAAAAGAATAAAAGAAAATATAAATGATAAAGGTAGTAGATATTTATTATTAATTTCAAAATCATCAGTATCAAGTTATTTATTAAGTACAATATTAAGTGAAAAAGATGTAAATAAAGAATCTACATTTTATATTGGTAGTGGATTTTTAAAAGATCAACATTCAGAACAATATACTCTAAAAATATTAAATAAAGTTCAATTGCAAATGGAACAAAGTAAAGTATTATTATTAACTGATCTTGAAGTTGTATATCCTGCTTTATATGATTTATTTAATCAAAATTTCACTGTTGTAAGTGAAAAAAATTATGCTCGTATTGCCGTTGGTAGTTCTAATAATACTTTTTCATTAGTAAACGATGACTTTAAATGTATAGTTTTAGTAGGAGAAAAAGCAATAGATAAAGAAGAGGCACCCTTTTTGAATAGATTTGAAAAACATATTATTTCTTTTGAATATCTTTTAAAAGAAGAATTAATCAAAGCAGCAGAAGATATCTATACATTAATTAATGATTTAGCTATACCAAATATACAAGAAAATAAATTAAAAATTGAATATGATTTGGATAAATTACTTGTTAATTGTGATAGAGAAGAAATTCAAGGAATAATTTATAGTAAATATAGTGAATATAAAAAAGATAACAAGCAACTAAAAGTTCAAGATTTACAAGATGTTGTATTAGAAAAAATAGCTTTAACTTTACCTCAAGATATTATTCTTTTAATGAAATATTCAGGATTTAACCAAAAATATAATATTATTGCTGATAAAATAATCCAATTCTACCAAAAAGGAGAACATAATAATTTATATAACTTTATAAAAAATATGGAAAATCCAAAAAGTGTTATTTATACCTTTTCAAGTATAGAAGAACCTTTATTATCAAGAATATCAAATGATTTTGAAACTAAAATGTTTGGTAAAATAAATAAGAAGAATATTAAGGAAATTCCAATCAGTTCATTAAGTGCAGAAAATGAGCTTGAAGCAGAATTAGAAAATATTTATTTAGATGAAGAAAATAATTATAAAATTATAGTTTTTAAATTTAATCCATATGAAACAGATATAATGAACTATGTTAAATTTTTCATCGAAAATCATATAAAAGAAAAAAATTATGATGATGAAGAAAATAAAAATAAACAAAAAGCTTTTATTTTCTCAGTTCACATGAATAGAATTTTCAACGAAGATAAAAAAGACCCAAAAAAGAAAAAATATATCCAAAGAAATGAATTAGGTGAAATGATTTCTCATTTAAGTGATTTTTATCAAATTTTCATAGATAATTTAAACGGAGAAGATATATCCATAATAGACTTAATGAATTATAAAGATGAAGATTTATACAAAAAATGTATTAATATAGAAAAAGAATTTTTAAATAATATATATAAAACTTTTTCTTACTTTGCTTATTCGTTTGCAATGAAAGTAAAAGGAATTGATAAAGATAATTATTCAAAAAAAGTTATAGAACTTTTAACTGAAGAAAAAGAATTAAGAGATCCTATTATAAAGTGTATTTTGAACCAAAAAACAGAAAAAAGAGATATTTTGGGTGAAATTTTAAGAAAAAATTATTTTTCAAGAGATGATGTTGGCATTATTTCTGTTATTAAAAAATATATCACTGAATTATTCACTGATAATTTAACTCAATTTGTTTTTAAAACTGAAAAAGATCATTTCTTATCTGCTTTTATATTTAATAAAGTATATAATGATATGGAAAATAAGAATAAAGAAATAAAAAAAGAAAATAAAATAAACGAAGAAAATAAAATAAATGAAGATAATAAAATAAATGAAGAAAATAAAGAAATAAATGAAAATAAAATAATTGAAAAAGAAAAAAATTATATGGGAAATAAAGTAATAAAAAAATATATTGAATTATATCTTGAAACTTTGGATATATCTAAAACTCAGAGATTCAAGAAAAAAATCAAAAATAATAAAATTAATATTTTATTAGGATTTAGATTACCTGGAATTAGAATTATTTTGAATGTTTTCAGAAAATATGCTAAAGATGAACTAAAAGAAAAATTTTTTGAAAATGAGAAAACAATAAAAGAATTATATAAAGAAGATGATGAAGATAATGAATTTGTAAATCAATTAAATCGATATAAAAATAAAATTAAAAATGAACAAAAAAATATGGAAACTGAAATAAATAAAAATGAAATATTCCAAAAACTTATCGAATATGGAAAAGATTTCCAAGAAGATAATCGTCAATTTTTCGATTGGTTATTAGAAGATTATTATTTATTATTTTTATCAGAAACTTTACAAGATATAAAGAATTCCTTTAATGAATTAGAAGAGTATAAAAATGTTTTAAACAAAATGGTAGAACTTAGATTTAATTTAGGAAAAGAAGGAGAAGAAACAGATCCTATAAGATTATTAGCAATGAAAATGGTTTGGTTAGAATCTAATAGTGAATATATTTCTATAATATTAAATATTTATCAAAAAATTTCACTTCAAGAAAAAAATTTGTTTATGAAAATTGACAAAATAATAGAGAACAAAGAAGTTAAATATGAAATATCAGAAAGAATTCCTGAACATACAGAAGAAATTAATGCTCCATTCTTCTATATTATGGAATCTTTATTAAAATTACTTACAACTGACTCAGAAATTTATATTAATTTAAAAGGACAAGATTTTTATGATTTTATAAATGCCTTGAAAGGAATTTCTCAAGATGCTTTAAGAATAGTTAGAGAGTTGAATATTTTATCAAAAGAAGTTTTTACAATACAACAATTTTTAGATATAGAAGAAAACTTAAATTTAGTTAATAAAAGTAATTCAGAAAATATTTTAAAAGTTTTAGAGATTTTATCTGAGCATACTAAATTTACAAATGAAGTTCTTACTGATAGCACTAAATATGAAGGAATATGCAATAGCATACAAAAATTATATGAATTTTTAAAAGAAAGTTTAGGAAATACGGATAATTTTATTCAATTAATCTTAAATATTTTTGTTGCAGAAATTAAAAAAGTTGTCAATGATTATTATTATAAAAAATTAGTTAATATTATTTTGGAAAATCCTAACTTAATTGTAAAATCATATCCATTTATGAATTTTCTTTTAAGCAATTTAATAAATATTGATCAAGAGAATATTTTGAATAATCTCGATGATTTAAAGAATAATCAAAAATTATATATTGGATTAATTAATGAAGCGAACAATGATTGTTTAAATGAAATAATATTAAGTATATTTGAAAACCACATTAATTCATATTTTGAATCAATACCTAATTCAGATTTAGATACTTATTATCCAAAATATAATGAATATAAAACTAATCATGAAAAAGATAATCCTTGCTTTATATTATTTGATAAAAGTTTAGATATATTTAAAAGCTGTGCAAACTTTTTAGAAGCAGTATATAATAATAGAAAAGACAAAAAAGAAGAAAAAATTAATAATGAAAATTTATGTATTTTATATTGTATAGCATATATAAAAATGTATTTAAATAAATGCATTTATTATAATCATACACATAATCAAGAATTTATAGATTTTAATATAATTCATCAAGCAATAGAAGGTAATGCAAAAAATAATTTCAGAAAAATGCTAAAAATTTATTGTTTTAAAATATTTTTCTTTTTATTAAATAATAATTACCAAGAATTTGCAAATTATCATTATCCGAATCATGATATTAAATTTTTCGAAGAATTTAAAGATAAATTCAGTGAAAAAAAAGAAGCTATGTTAAGTTATTATTTAATTCCAACTGGTGAAGAATTAAAAAAATATCAACAAGAAGCTGAACTTTTTGAATCTTATAAATTTAATGATTTTAGTAATTCAGTTAAACAATTTAAAGAACATATAGAAAATCATGGAATTGATATTTTTTATACAGTTTCAAGTAATATAATAGTTTCTAATTTAGCTTTAAAAAATTATGTTACAAATTCTTCTGATTATTCTAATTATTCATCTTTTTGTAAAAGTTTATTTGATAAAGATTTAAAAATACCAGAAACAACAAAAAAATTATTTTTACTTTTTTCAAATGATGATGAATTTAATAAGAAAATGAAGATAAAATTAATAAATGAAGAAGGTCTTGCTGATATAGATTCAACTTCTTTTGAAATATTATTATATGCATTAAGATTTTGTTTACAAACCACAAATTGTCAAAATCCTAACGATTATTTATATTCTCTATTAATCACAAAGGATTGTGAAAAAAAATTATTAGAAAATTGTATACCTGGAAATAATATTTTAGATGATAATTTCGTCAGTAATTATTTTGCAATAGAAAAACATTTAAATACATTAGCTTCCAATATTGGGGCATATGTATGTTCATGTGGTTTATATTATGATATTGGTCCTTGTGGTTTCCCAAATGCTACTTCAATTTGTTCTAATTGCGGTCTACCAACAGGTTATGGCCGTCTTCCACCAGGAATAACTGGAGGTCATGGATTTGCTCATAGACCTGGTCATTATAGAATATTTAAGGATTTAGCCCAAAAAAATGGTGAATTTGGTAAATATGGAGACAATGATAGAAACATACCAAATATGCTTTTAGCTGAATATAAAGCAAAGATAATAGATCCAAAAATAGAACAATCCAAATTTGGTATTAGTAAAGTATCAAAATTAGTATTTGAAAATACACATCAAAAAATAAGAAAATTATCTCAAGCTGGTTATAGATTATTAAATTTCATTGTTTATTCTCATTTATTTTATGCAAATTGTCTAGATTATATTAGTAACGAAAATATGAAAAAATATATTTGTGATGGTATGACATGTATTAAAATGCTAGTGACAAATTGGAATTTATTAAAGGATGCCTTACAATCAAAAGGAATACAGATAATTCAAGTATTTATAAATTTAATATTTAGTAAATTATGTGAAAAATTGAAAAGTTGTAAAGAAATTAAAACAATTCAAGAAAGAGAAAAATTTGAAGACGAAATAGAAAAATTATTAGAAGAATCATATAAAGAATATGAAAAAGAATCAAAAAAATACCTAGAATTAAATCAAGAAGCTTTACAACTGGATAAACATAACATGAAAGCATTAATGTTAGAAAATAATGATATTAATACATATGATGAAGAAAATTATCCATTCTATAAATTTTTCTTAATGACTACATATCCTTCAAAAGAATCATTTATTAATGAATTAAAGAAAGTAATTCAATATGAAACAAAATATCCTTTATTGAATTCTTATATAAATGATGATATAGAACAAATAAATATATTAAAATATTTACCAGAATTTAATGAATTTGTCAATTATATGATAGATTATTATTCTTATAAAATATCAAGAGAAGAAGCATCAAATGAAAATAGAAAATTAAAAGATGAAGAAATATATAAAAATGATAAAAAATTCCAAAAAATATTTAAAAACTTTAAATCAATATGGAAAAAATTAAAACCGTTTGCAACAAAATATGGTTGTAGAGATGATATGCCTCCAATTGATTTAGATGAAAATAAAACTTTAGCACATTTCCTTAATGATAATGGAGAATTGTTCAAAGGTATGTATATTGCAGCAGCATATAATTATTTTATTGATTGTCAAAATAACTTTTTAAATAAATTAATTGAACCTTTAAAACAAAATGGAATTTTGCATCATTTCGTTAAAAATATGGAAAAAACTCTTGATGTTCAGAAAGCGAAAAAAAATGAAGTATTAAATTTCGACAAAGCCAACGAACAATTTATGGAAATTATTTATGAAAATTGTAAAAGAAATATTTTCAGAGATGATAATAGTATTAATTATATGAATTATAAACAATATATTTATGATTTTGATTCTGTAGAAAAAATTTTAGGAGAATATATATTACCCGGAAAAGTTAGATTTAATAGCCACGAAAATTTAACTTTTGTTACTTATTGTTTTGAAGGATTTAGAGGTAGTAAATCAAGTGTTTTATCAGATTTTGCAGGAAAATATAAGCAAATACCTTTAAGTAAAGAAAATAAACAAATAATATATGATTCAATCAAAGAAAAATTGGAAAATCAAAATGAAGATTTATCAAATATTTTATTCTCAATTCAATTACTTATATATTATTTAACTCAAGAAAGAAAAGGAGAAAAAGATGACATAAAAACAATAGTAGATGAATTACCAGACTACGTAAAATTATCTGTAGAATGCAAAGAATTTTTAGAAAAACAAAAAATAAAAGTAGAAGAATTAGGAGAAGTATATTCCTATATAGAATTATTATGTTTCAAACCAATTATAAATAATTTAAGAGATTATTACAAGAAAAAAATTGAAGCAGAAAAAGCCGAAGAAATTCTAGCATTATTTGACAAAAAAAAAATTACCTCTTTTACAAAAATTGACTTGGCTACTGCTTGTCGTAAGATGATATCAAGATATCTTGTAAGTACTAGAGATGATACTGAATATAGTGAAAATAATGAATTGGCGTTATATATAGATAGGGAAGAATTATGGGGAAAAAAATGGGAAAAAGATGAGGAAAAAATAAAAAATGACTTGCTAATTTTAGGAAAGGAAAAATTAACTTTGGGTCAAAGCTATGAATTATATAATATATTAGGGGGTGATGAAAGTAAAACTATGGAAGATATTAATGTTAAAAAAGATAAAGAAGAAGGAGAGGAAGAAAAAGATAATGATGAAAATGAAAATGAAGGAGAAGAAAGAATTAAAAGAAAAGATAAAGGAAAAGGAAAAGGAAAAGGTAAAGGAAAACGTCTTAAATTGTAGTTTTTTTTCTAGATTTAAAATATATTTAAAAAAAATATTTAAAAAAAATTGAGAAAAAAAAATTTTAATTAATTTATTATTATTTTTTTTATTTTAAAATAAATACTATAGTTAATTTCAAATTTTGTTATGTGGGGATTGGGGATTG
>JAEEGL014012007.1_pt1 | contig 11603 bp, 8 predicted proteins | sample 9134231 | NCBI WGS metagenome assembly JAEEGL01 (sample SAMN16246548, study PRJNA631951) | gut metagenome | biome: gut microbiome; feature: rumen; material: fiber-attached | host: Bos | place: Iran: Karaj | collected 2018-10 | reverse complement strand
TCACGCGCAGGCTGTCGGTCGGGGCGACTGCGATCGCTTCCTCGCCGGACACGATGTACTGCACGTCGATGTACTTCCGGTGCGCCTCAAACCGACCGCTCTCCTTTGTCTCGTATTCCATCACGTTGACGAAGATCCCGCCGTCATATTCGTAATGACCGCAGTCCAGCGCGTCGAGCGCGCCGGAATAGATCATCGTCCACGCCCGGTGGATCTTTTCGTACGTTTCAAATGAATATCCCATGCTCTCCCATCCTTTCCGCAAGCGGTCCGTGCCGCTTTTTCACCCTTCGGGTACGTTCCGGCATGACGCCGGAGTCAAGGGGATTATAGCATACGGATCGTCCTCCGTCAAGCGCCGCACCGCCCGGGGCCGGGCTTTTTTTACTTTATTACTCAGCGGAGTCGAAAATCCGCGCTTCCCTTGACAGCCCTCCTCCGGCGTGGTATGATATGGGCGGAACACCGGCACGGCCGGAATGAGGAAAGAGGAAAAAGGAACCGACATGAAGCTTGCCACCACCACCGGGGATTTCGGACGTTTTTATCCCGATAACGAAAGCAAGATCCGCGCCCTCCGCCGCGCGGGATTCCGCCATATCGACCTGAGCCTGTACCGCGACGCGGATCCGAAATCCGTTTTCATGCGGGACGGCTGGGAAAAGGAAGTCGATCACCTCCGCCGCGTCGCGGACGAAGAGGGCATGGATTTCGTCCAGTCCCACGCCCCCGGCGGAAACCCTCTTCAGTTCGACGGGAACTGGGACCTGCTTCTCGCCGCCACCCGCCGTTCGCTCGAGATCTGCGCGCTGCTCGGCATCCCGAACACCGTCGTCCATCTCGGCTGGGCTTCCGATCTCCCGTACGAAGACAAGGCGGCGGAGGAAGTTTATTTTGAAAGAAACATGACCTTCATCCGGGAACTGATCCCGACAATGGAAAAAACCGGCGTCATGGTGCTCGCCGAAAACACCACCCACGCGAACATGGGGAACAGCTGGTATCTCTACACCGGTGCGGAGATGAAGGATTTTCTCCGGTACGCGGATCATCCCCTGCTCGGAGCGTGCTGGGACACCGGCCACGCCAATGTGGAAGGACACCAGTATTCCGACCTGACCGCCCTGGGAGACGATCTCTGCGCCATCCACTTCAACGACAACCGCGGGGGCGGCGACGAACACGTCATCCCCTACCTCGGCACGATGAGCGTGGACGAAGTGATGTGCGGGCTGTGTGACATCGGCTACAAGGGCGTGTTCACCTTCGAATGCGATTCCTCGGCGCGTCCGGCGGACTACTGGCAGGGCAACCGCCGCAGATGGAAGGAAGAAAAAGCCGCCGAACCGCCGCTCGCGTTTCAGGAGGCCCTGGAAAGAGCCCTGTACGTCTGCGGGGAATCGATCCTGACGGCATACGGATATCCTGTGGAATGATCTTTCACGGCGAAAGGAGGAACGTCCCGTGAAATTCTCGGTTTTCGCGGATCTTCACCATTACCCCGGCGTCTTCATGGGCGGCACGCTCGAAGATCTCGCGTTCATGCAGCAGCGGGCGAAGGAAAACGGATGCGCCTTCATGATCCATGCGGGCGACTTCTGCCACGGTCCTTCCCTTGTCCCCGAATACGTCGAGAGGTACAATTCGTTCGAGATCCCGTCCTATCACTGCCTCGGCAACCACGAGACGGACAGCACGCCCCTCGGCGAAACGCTCCGGATGTACGGGATGCCGGACGGGCACTATTACTTCGACGAGGGCAGCTACCGCTTCGTCGTCTGCGATCCGAACTATTATCTGCTGGACGGCGCGTACATCCACTACGACCTCGGGAATTATTACAGTCACGGGGAACTGCGGGACTACATGCCGCCGGATCAGATCGAATGGCTGCGGGAGACCGTCGACACTGCTCCCGGCCCGTGCATCCTCATCAGCCATGAGAGCTTTGAGCGCCCGGACGGCGTGAAGAACCGCGAAGAAGTGCTCCGCGTCATCCGCGCGGCCAACGAAAAACGTCCCTGCAGCGTGCTCATGTGCATCAACGGGCACTACCACAGGGACTATATCCGCATTTTCGACAACGTCATCTGGTTCGATCTCAACTCCGCATCCTACGACTGGCTGGAAAACCCGCACGACCTCTATCCGAAGGAACTCTGTGCTCAGATACGGCTATTGAACCATACGGTGGTCTACAACGATCCGATCCACGCGATCGTCACGCTGGAAGGCACTTCCGTCACCATCGAGGGGATGGAAAGCACCATGTTCATGGGGATCGGACGCGAACACACCCCCAACCGGATCTGCGATGCGGCCGGACGTCCGGTCACGCCGGTCGTGCAGTCCGCGAAGATCACGATCGGATAAAACCGCCTGTCACAGCGCTGCGCGGAGCGTTTCCTCCTCCGCGATCTCCGACCATCGCCAGAGCCGTTCCGGGTGGTACTTCACGGTGCTGATGTCCTTCAGAATCATTTCCAGCCCCAACCCGTGCGCTTTCGCCGCCGCGATCGTGCGCCTCAGGTCCGCCCGCACCGCTTCTTCGTCGAACGAGGATCCGGCGAGCAGGGCGGGCGTCGGCTTGTTCGACATGATGTACTTCGGGTCGAGCCGCTCCGCGAACTTCTCCCGGTCGCTCCACGGGCTGCAGGAAATTTTGCGGATGTTCGGCAATTTCGTGATCACGTCCAGCCGGTCGTCCAGCCGGTCGCAGCAGCCGTAGTAGATCGCCCCGAAATGGGGGAACAGCCTCTGCATGTACGGCACCTCGAATTCCGCCGTGATCGCCGGGGACACCGATGTGAACAGCTGCGCCAGTCCGAACGCCCATCCGTCGCGCGTCGTGGGATTGTCCCGGTCGCAGTCCGGACCCGGCAGATCGTCGAGGAACGTGTAGGAACAGTGGCACATATTGCAGTTCACGTCGTACAGCCCGAGCCGGTTGATCTGTTCGATCTGTGCGAGGGTGGCCTCCGTCAGCCGCTCCATGATGGCGTGCATCATCTCCGGACGGTCCATCAGCTCGATGTAGCAGTTCTCCACCCCCATCCACTGGGTGATGAAATCCCACAGCCCGAGGTGCAGGATGAGTCCCTGCACCCGGACCGGCGCGATCCCGCCGAAGATCTCCTCCGCCGCCGCTTTGATGTCCTCTTCCGCCGCCCGGTCGATCTTCACCTCGGGCGTCCGGATCTTCTCCACGTCTTCCGCCTCTTCGAACTGGTTGATGTAATGCTGCGCGACGACGCTGTTCGTGTCGTCGGTCGCAAGCGTTTCCCTCACATACGGTACGCCGTAGCCGGTGTTCGAAACCGGACGCGGCAGCAGGATCCAGGGATTGAGGACCATGTCGGCGGGCAGATGCTCCCATTTGTAGATTTCCGCACGCAGCGCCCATTCCACGCCGCGGAAGTACGGGTTCTCGACCGTGCAGACGAGAAAGCCGTCCACGTCGAGCTCGTTCCACGGCATCTGGTCGACGGCGACCATGGGCTTCTTCATTTTCAAGCGGTTCAGAGCGCGCCACAGTTCCCGCTTTTCGTCGTTCTTCTCCGAAAGCGCGTATCCCATGTATTTCTCCGCGAGCGCGCGCAGCGTCTCCCGGTCTTTCAGTGAAATCTCCATATCTCTCCCCCTGTGCCCTTGCTCCTCGCCGGTTTCGGCGGAGGTCCGCTCTTTTAGTCCCGCGGCCTGTTTTTTCCCGTTCATCCGTATTATAACAGAGCGCGCGCGGTTTGTCAACGCCGCTGAGCGGATTCCGGGACGGGGGACGTCCCGCTGCGGCATCAGAACGATCAGAAAGGAATTCCGTCATGACCATTCGATTCGGAATGTTCTCCGACCTTCACTGTTCCCTTCCCGGGGAGGATCCGCGCGGCGCGAGCGAACGCTCCGAAGCGGATCTGCGGGAAGGGCTCGGGCGCTTTATCGACAAGCGCGCCGATTTCATCGTCAATCTCGGCGACATGACCCAGCCCTCCCCCACCGTCCGGGAACAGTACGAACACGTCCGTTCCCTGCACCGTCTCTGCCTCGGAACCGGCATCCCCGTCCACACGGTTTTCGGCAATCACGAATTCCAGCAGCTGTCAGCCGCGGAGGTCCTCGAAATCTGGCAGACGGACCGCTTTCACCACAGCTTCGACATCGGCCCCTGCCGCTTCCTTTTCCTGGACACTGCCGTCAACCCGGACGGGACCCATTACAGCCGGGACAATTTCGACTGGCGGTACTGCATTATGGACCGGGAACAGGTCTCCTGGCTCGAGACGCGGCTTGCCGAGAGAAAGCGGACCTTCATTTTCACCCACGCCAACCTGTATTTCGATCCGGCGGAGGATCACGCGGAATACTACATGATCCGGGATCACGAGAAGATCTGCGGGATGCTCGAGGAAAGCGGATGCGTGGAAGCGGTGTTCCAGGGACACAGCCATGTCTTCCGCGACGCGGTACACCGCGGGATCCGTTTTCTCAGCGTACCGAGTCCCATCATCACGGACCGGTATTCTCCGGATGCGTTCCCGGTTGTCGAGATCACGGAAAACGGGTTTGTGTATGCCCTGAGCGGGGAGGGCTGAGAAAGTGCTCAGCATGCTGTCATTTTTAGCGAAGCGAAGAATCCTCTTCTTTAAGGAAACAAAGGCTGCGCCTTTGTAATTCCATTGAAATGCCCTATGCGGGCAGCACCGGGGAGGACCAGCTCTGGCCGCAGGTCCTCCCCGGAGGTCCTTTGGCCCGATGGTATAAACCACAGCTCAGTTCTGTAGCTTGAATCGGAAGCGATCAAAAGGGCTTCGCGCGGACTGTGATGCGTCAGCTGAAACATGCGAAAAAGTCCGCAAGCGGACATTTTTCGGCCTTGCGGCGGCGATCGAAACGCGCATATAGAGGACGCGTATTCGTACAGTTGAAAAATCGACTGCACCATCGCGCACATAGAGAGATTCAAACCGGACATGCCGCCCGAACGATACGATCGAAAACCGTTAGGGCTGTTTCCATGATTATTCGCTGTATCTTATTCAGAACAAGTCACGAAAAAGTTCAGCCCCCAACCCATATCTGCGCGTTTCGACTGCTGACCGGGAAATGTCAGCCGCTGCCGCGAGGCCAAAAAAGTTCCCATCGGGAACTTTTTTGCATGTTTCGGCTGACTCCACCAGTCCGCCTGCCGACCGGGAAATGTCGGCCGAAACCTTATCAGCTGAACATTCGATTCTGACTGAAAGACCGAGCTGTGGTTTATGCCATCGGGCCAAGGGGCCCGCACAGGGGGCCTTCGGCCTGAGATGGTCCCCCGTGCCGCCGTCCGCGCAGGACCGTTCCCCCTATCCCGCGTTGGGACATTCAATAAGATTCGAAAGGCGAAGCCTTTGTTTCCTTGAGTGAAAGAAGCCTTTCTGGCGATTCGCCCGCCGACTTTCTCTGCGGGACTTTTTCGAGGAATGAAGCCTTTAAGCCTCATTCCTCGAAAAACACCGTCCCGACGGACCACGCCTTTACGTTCGGCACGGTCACCTCAACCGTGTCGGGATAGGCTCCCGGGACGGGCGTCAGCTCCTGAAGCGGCGCGTACTGCCCCATCCAGAAGCAGCGCTTTCCTGCCGGACGGTAAACAAGGACCGTGAGCGGACCACTGTCGCCTACCGTGGCGTTGGTCACACTGGCCTGTTTCAGCCTTCCTTCCGCGTCGACGCGCGCCTGCAGCAGGGCCTGGATCGGCGTGACGATCTCCGCCGGCTGACGGTGCCCGCAGATATACGCGGACGCTTCCAGATACTGGACCCGCTTGGCGTTGCTCTTGGTCCGGCCCCAGAAATCGAATCCGAACACCGCCCATTTCGCGCCGGAGGGCAGCGTGAGCACGGCGCTCGCGCATTTGCCCGCGAGGGCGTATTTTTTGATCCCCGCGTTCCGGACGGGCACGCACGCTTCGTCCGGAGTTCCGGCGGGCACCGTGAAGACATAATCGCTGAGCGGCTCGAAGCGCTCCGGATCCTTCGGGATCAGTTCCCAGTCCGTTGTCTTGCCCCATGCGCCTCCCCACAGGAAACCGGCCGAATCGCCGTTGACGGGATGAACCGTGAAGCGTTCTCTCAGTCTCGAAACGTCGATTTCGGAGGCTTCCGCCGGAAGTCCGAATCCCCGGTCCGCCAAAACCTTAACGGTCTCTCCGTCCGTTATCACCGGGACCTCCATCAGCGCGCGGATCTCGCCGTCGCTCAGTTCGGCGGCGTTCAGGGGATGGAGAAGGCGCACTTCGCCCGGCGCGGCGGACCGGTTCATATCGACCGAAAAGCCGTCGAACCGCAGTCCCGCCGCGACCCCGTAATGCTTCGCGCCGTACCCTGTGGGAAATCCCCGCGAAATGGGCTTCCCCTCGTCGGCGAGGACCAGGTTCCATCCCGCCGCTTCGGTTGAGAGGGCGTTCGCGCGCAGGCGTTCCCAGTACGGGCGATGCTCTGCAAAGGCTGCGAGCATCTTTTCGTGCCACTCCATCGGTTCGTAGTCGTTCATCAGCATGGCGTAGCTCATGGCGTTGTTTCCGCCCGCCAGATAATACGACGTCTCGAAGCAGGTCCCGCCGATGCTCTTGCCGTATACCACGTCCGGGAGGCTCTCGATCTCCGGTCTGAAATCCGTCACGTATTCCGGCTCAGAGCGGTTCTGCGCGTCCAGGTCCTCCATCTTTCCGATAAATGTCGAGGGATAATGGTCGTTGTAGCTGCCGCCGCCGGGTCTGGAACCGGGCGCATGGCCCGTGCTTTCGTACATGGCGTCCATGATGAAGCGGTTGTCGTGTCCGCCGTATCCGCCCTGACCGCCGTGCTGGAAGCTCAGGATGCATTCCGGCGCTTCCTCACGGATCATCCTGCCGAGTTCCCGGGTGAAATCCGCGATGCCGTCCCGCACAAAACGGGTGAAGCGGACCTTCCAGACGGGATCCCCGTGTTCGAATTCGTTCACCAGCGATTCCCTGGTGAAGGAGGAGTGGTGGAGCGCGTTGAATTTTGCCATGCACGCCGGACAGAAGCAGCCGTAGGACACGGGGGAATGATTCGTCGGGCGCAGGTCGTCGTCCGCCCAGACCGCGTAAGGACGGATGTGGCGCACGTATTCCCGGAGGGAGGAGACCGTGTAATCGCGGAAATACCGGTCGTTCCAGCAGAAGCAGTATCCGGCCGTCGTGCCGTCGTGCCCGACCATGTGCCCGACCGGGGAACCTTCGAAGACAAGGCCGGTGCAGTCCTCCGCCGCCATGTATTCGCCGTGGCCGATGCTGTTGGAAAGCTGCAGCGATACGCGCAGGCCCGCCCCGCGCAGCTTTTCCGCCTGACGGGCGAGGATCTCTGCCGCCTTCCGGTGCGTTTCGGGCTTCGGAAAGCCGTAATCCGTCGCCAGCCAGACTTCGTCGCAGCAGCCGGGATGCGCCTTTACGGCACGGATGAAAGCGTCGAGAAAGACGGGATCTTTCTGGGTATTGCTGCCGAGTCTCTGAGTGAGCATAAAAACCTCCGGTGTTCTTCCCGGAGAGATCCGAGCATCTCTTGCGCCGCGGAGCTCCGGGCATTTTTGTTCATTATACCGTATCCGCGGGCAAAAATCAAGTCCGCGGAAGAAAGGCACGCGGGAAGGGAGATTCATTTGAATTCGTCGCGGCGAAGGGTAAAAATCCTTGACATCGCTGTGGATTTATGGTATAATTTCTCCGTAAGGATGTGAGTTTATCACAAATAAAAACGGCGGAGCCGAAACGCGCTGCCGTACGGAAAGATCCTGCGCCCGCCGCAGATTGCCGAAGAGGAGGTTGAGACCGAGGTTGAAAAAGAATGTTGTCATCAAAGCCGCCGCGCTGCTGTTTGCCGCAGTCTTTGTTTTTACCGGGTGCAGCGTTCCGACCGTCCGCGTCCTTGAGCCCGATGAGCCGGGGCCGGAAGTCGGATGCTGGTCGGGAGAATACCGTCTGAACGAGATCGACCGGAATTCCCTGTCATCGATCGGGAAAAAGATCCTCTCCAAGGTCGCGGGAGACACGACCTTCGAAGTGGAGATGGAATTCACCGAGGACGGATATTTTTATTACGACGTGAATATGGACAAGCTGAAGGAATCCCTGTCCGGGCCCATCGGCTCCGTCGTCGGATTTTTCGTCCATGTCGACGTGTCGGAGATGGTGGAAAGCCTGCTCGAAGCCGCGTTTCACGACGCGGTGGATTCCTGCCGGGAGAGCTTTTCCGGTACATACACAGCGGACGGATCGAAGCTGATCTGCGACTGCGGGGACCGGGAACTGTGCTTCCGGATCCAGGGCGGCAGGATCATCCAGCTGAACGAAGACGGGACGGATTTTCTGGTTTTCAAAGCGGTATCGTAAAAAAGGGAGGGGATTCACCCTTCCTTTTTTCGATGGATCAAAATCGCAGCCTTTGAAAAAAACCTTGGATGTCCCTCGGCGGGACGGGGGGCTTTCAAACCTGTCCGCCGGGGACAAAGAGGTTGACAAAAACCCGGAAATCGGGTATAATCATACAGGTAAAATGAACGAAGCGGCGGGTTCCCTCCCGTTCCGCGCGAAAGGACTGCTTATGAAAATCCGCTTCCCCGATCTTGTTTCCGTATATACGGAAGAGGAAATTTTCCGCTCCCGTGCCTCCTCGTTTGACGAGGGCGGCATTTCCTTCCGGGCCGAGATGACATCCCTTCCCTCCATGAAGATCTTTCTCACCGCGTCGGACGTCCCGCTGAAATACGCCGCGCTCCGCTGGAACTTCACGGAAGAGGAACGGAGGACCGAACCCGTGAAGATCCTCGGCGACCACTGGGAACGCGCATATGGCGACCTCGCCTGGCGCGGGATCGAGCCCGAGCGGACCATGCCGTGGTACATGCTGGTTTCGGACGGATCCGACCGGAACCCGGACTTCCGCGGACGGCATACCGAAGGCTTCGGCGTAAAGGTCCGTCCCCGCTCCATCGTCACATGGCAGTATGACGGTGCGGGCGTCACCATGTGGGCGGACGTGCGGAACGGCGGCGCGGGCGTGCTGCTCTCCGGCCGGACGCTGGAAGTCTGCGAGATCCTGTTCCGCGACTACCGGGACATGAGCGCGTTCGAGGCGGGCCGCCGGTTCTGCCGTGAGATGAGTCCCTGTCCCCGCCTTCCCTCGCATCCGGTCTACGGCTCGAACAACTGGTACTACGCGTACGGCGTCAGTTCCCATGACGACATCGTGCGTGACACGGAGATCGTCGCCGGACAGTGCAGGGGCCTTGAAAACATCCCGTACATGGTCATCGACGACGGCTGGCAGAAGCACAACTGCGACGCTCCCTGGACCGAAACGAAGCCCGTGTTCCCCGATATGAAGGGGCTTGCAGACAAGATGCGCGGGATGGGCGTGCGTCCGGGCATCTGGGTGCGGTATCTGGTGGACGAACACCGGGAAATCGCAGAGGCGAAGGACAGCTGGCGGCTCGAGCGGGACGGTACCTATCTCGATCCGTCGAATCCGGAAGTGTTAGACTACGTGAAGCGCATCACCCGCATGATCGTGAACGACTGGGGCTACGAGCTCATCAAGCATGACTATTCCACCTTTGATCTCTTCGGCACGTGGGGCGTCCAGATGCGCGGCAGGATCACGAAGGACGGCTGGCATTTCTTCGACCGGACGAAAACGTCTGCGGAAGTGGTGACCGGTTTTTACGAGGCGGTCCGGGAAGCCGCCGGGGACGAATGCGTCATCATCGGCTGCAACGTCATCGGGCATCTCTGCGCCGGTTTATACGAACTGAACCGCACGGGCGACGACACGTCCGGCCAGGAGTGGGAGCGCACCCGGAAAATGGGCGTGAACACCCTTTCCCACCGTCTGATCCAGAACGGCGCGTTCTTTATGGCGGATGCGGACTGCGTCGGGATACTCGGTCCCGTGCCGTGGGAAAAGAACCGGCTCTGGCTGGACGTTCTCTCCCGCACCGGTTCCCCGCTGTTCGTCTCCTGCAAGCCCGGCATCCTGAACGAAGAGCAGATGGAAGAACTGCGGGCGGCATGGGCGCTCAACTCGATCCAGAAAAACACCGCCCGTCCGGTCGACTGGATGGAGAACCAGACGCCTTCCCTCTGGGAGATCGACGGGGAAACCGTCCGCTACGACTGGTACCTCCCCGAAGGCGTACAGAACTTCAATCCGTAACAACACGGTTCCGTTTCATCTCCGGAATGTCCCGATCCACGGAAAACGATACAGAAAGAAAGGAACGGCACATGAAATTCTTTGACTTTGCGGGAGCGAACGCATCCCGCGTCGCCCAGGGCTGCATGCGCATCGGCGGCATGAGCGCGGAGGAGATCGACCGGCTGATCCGCACCGATCTCGAACTCGGCATCAACTTCTTCGACCACGCGGACATCTACGGAGGCGGCTCCTGCGAAACGAAATTCGGCGATTTTCTGCGCGCGAATCCCTCCGTGCGGGATAAAATGATCGTGCAGACCAAATGCGGCATCAAGCCCGGCTCCTACGACTTCTCGAAGGAACACATCCTGCGTCAGGCGGAGCAGAGCCTGGCCCGCCTCGGCACGGACCATATCGACTTCCTCCTGCTCCACCGTCCCGACACCCTCGTGGAGCCGGACGAGGTGGCGGAAGCCTTCGATAAACTGCGCCGGGAAGGCAAGGTCCTGCATTTCGGCGTATCGAATCACAATCCCCTCCAGATGGAGCTTCTGAACCGTTCGCTCGGCGAAAACCGCATCGTCGCGGACCAGCTCCAGTTCAGCATGGCGTTCACCACCATGATCGACAGCGGGATCAACGTGAACATGGAAAACGGCGCCGCCGTCAACCGGGACGATTCCGTGCTCGACTGGTGCCGTCTGAACGGCGTGACGATCCAGCCGTGGAGCCCGTTCCAGCACGGATTCTTCGGGGGACCGTTCATTGGGAACCCGGACTACGCGAAGCTGAACGAAAAGCTCGGGGAGATCTCCGCGCGGTATGATGTGACGCCGACCGGCATGGCGATCGCGTGGATCCTGCGGCATCCGGCGAAAATGCAGCCCATCGTGGGGACCACGAACCTCGACCGTATCGCGCAGATCGCAAAGGCATCGGACGTGACGATCACGCACGACGAGTGGTACGAGCTGTACAGGGCTTCGGGGAAGAGACTGCCGTAAAAAAGGGAGGAAAAGGAAACGAAAGGCTGCGCCTTTCGTTTCTCATTGCACCCGCTGTGCGGGGAGAGATTTTGAAAGGCGAAGCCTTTCGGGTTTTTGCCCTATGCGGGCAGCGGACAAAGAACCCGGGAACGAAAGGCTTCGCCTTTCGAATTATATTGAAATGTCCTTCGCGGACGGCGGCACAGGGGGCCATCTCTGGCCGAAGGCCCTCCCCGGAGATGTCCTACGGAGAATGCGGAGCATTCTCCAGGAGTTGCTTCGCAACTCCGTTGGCCACGATGGCATAAACCACAGCTCGGCTGTTCAGTCATAACCGATTGTTCAGCTAATAAGATTCGCGCGGACTGGGAAATGTCGGCCGAAGCCTTACGGGATGAGTGAGGGGGTCTCGTGGGAGAGAGAAGGGCGG
>JAEEGL013395819.1_pt1 | contig 11603 bp, 12 predicted proteins | sample 9134231 | NCBI WGS metagenome assembly JAEEGL01 (sample SAMN16246548, study PRJNA631951) | gut metagenome | biome: gut microbiome; feature: rumen; material: fiber-attached | host: Bos | place: Iran: Karaj | collected 2018-10 | reverse complement strand
CTAGATACTGTCCATCTATTGAAGATAAAATAGTAAGATTCAAAGACAAAGAAAGACACCAATTATTCTTAGAACCTGAAAGTAATTATTATAATGATTGGTATATTCAAGGATTCTCTACAAGTATGCCAAGAGATGTTCAGGAGAGTATGGTTCATAGTCTAGTGGGTTTAGAAAATGCCATCATAAACAAATATGCTTACGCAATTGAATATGATGCAATTGATCCCCTTCAAATTAAACCATCTGAAGAAAACAAAATAATTGAGAATTTATTTACTGCTGGTCAGATAAATGGTACTAGTGGATATGAAGAAGCTGCAGGTCAGGGTATAATCGCTGGTATTAATGCTGTTCAAAAGTTAAATAATAAAGAAGCATTAATCTTAAAAAGAGATGAAGCTTATATTGGGGTTTTACTTGATGATTTAGTAACTAAAGGTACAATTGAGCCTTATCGTATGCTTACTTCAAGGGCCGAATTTAGATTAATCTTAAGACATGACAATGCCGATTTAAGATTAAGAGAGTATGGTTATAAACTAGGTACTATTTCAGAAGAACAATATAAAAGATTACAAACCAAAATTAAAGATATAAACGAATTAAAGCAGTACTTAAAAGATACAAAGATAAGTATAACTAAAGAAGTTAAAGAACTATTAAAAAGAAATAACATTGATACTTCGTTTAAAGGAGCAAATGCTTTAAACTTTTTAAAAAGACCTGAGATAACAATTTCTATCTTGGAACAATTAATTCCAATAAACTATGATGAAGAAGTTAAAGAACAAGTAGAAATAGAAGTTAAATATGAGGGATATATTAAAAAAGCTTATGAACAAGCAAATAAGTTACATAAGTTAGAAGAAAAAATGATACCGGAAGATATTGATTATGATGATATTAAGAATTTAGCAAGTGAAGCAAGGCAAAAGCTAAAACAAATTAGACCAATTTCAATTGGACAAGCTACACGTATAAGTGGAGTAAACCCATCTGATATTGCGGTTTTAGCTGTCTATTTAAAGAAGGGATATAATCATGAATAAAGATGAATTTAAAGAGTTATTAACAGATATCAACATTAACTTATCAGATACTGAGTATCATTTATTAGAAATATATTCATCTTTTCTTAAAGAATATAATTCCCATACTAACCTAACTGCAATAAAAGATGATCAAGATATTTATTTAAAACATTTTTATGATTCATTAACAATCACTAAGATAGTGAATTTAAAAGAAATAAACTCAATCTTAGATATTGGTACAGGAGCAGGTTTCCCAGGGGTAGTATTAAAGATATTCTACCCCCACATAAAACTAACTCTTCTAGATTCTAACAATAAAAAAACCAACTTTTTAGAAGAACTAGTTAATAAACTAAATTTAGAGGATGTTACAATTATTAATGATCGCGCAGAAAACTATGTTAAAGAAAAAATAAATACATTTGATTTAGTAACTGCAAGAGCAGTAGCAAACCTTAGGGTATTATCTGAAATATCACTTCCTTTTGTTAAAAAAGAAGGATTATTTATCGCGATGAAAGGCAACGTAGAAGAAGAGCTTAAAGAAGCTGAATCTACAATTAAGAAAATGAATTCCTCTATTGTAGATCAAGCAATATTTGAATTACCTAATGACTTAGGCGCTCGTTCATTAGTTAAGGTAATCAAATTTAAAGAAACCAATATGAATAATTTAAGACCGTATAATAAAATACTAAAAAGCCCACTTAAGTAAGTGGGTATTTTAGATTTTATAACTAGACACGAAAAAAATAGTATGTTACTATACAAAAAAGAGCTTACTAAGCAGTAGAGGTGAAAATAGTGAAAGTAGTAATAACTTATGGAACTTTTGATTTACTACATTATGGACATATAAATCTTCTAGAAAGAGCTAAAGCTCTGGGAGATTATTTGATTGTGGGGTTATCAACTGATGAGTTTTGTTTAGAAAAAGGAAAAGCCACATATTTTAAATATCCGGAACGAGAAAAAATGTTAGAAGCAATTAAATATGTTGATAAGGTAATACCAGAACATAGTTTTGAGCAAAAATTTGATGATTTTAAAAAATATAATGTTGATACTTTTGTTATTGGTAGTGACTATAAAGATAGTGATAAATTATTAGGTATTTCTGATTACTGTGAAGTAGTAATTTTAGATAGAACTCCAGATATATCAACATCACAATTAAAACGTTCTATTAATGATAAAAATGCTTCGAAATAAGCATTTTTTAATTGCAATTTTATATATATTATGTATAATAGAAAAGGCCGTTAGAAATATTATGTTTCTATTGAGAAATCTATTAAAAAATGATAGAATTATTAAAGTAAGATAATAAGGGACATGAGGTGAAGTACTATTTACTGCTGGGTAAATAATTATTATGGCAAAAATAGATAATTTATTAAAAAAGAAAATATCCAAAATCATAATGTTTATTATTCTAGACATTTTTGTTTTGGCATTATCTTCTTTTCTTGCTATAAGTTTAAGATATGATTTTTCTGAGATACCTCTTTTGTATTTCACAAATTCATATCAATATTTAATTTATGATGCAATTATAATGTTGTTTCTTTTTTCTTATTTAAAATTATATACTTCAGTATGGAGTTATGCTTCAATTACAGAATTAATTAATGTTTTTATAGCGTGCTTCTTTACTGAATGTTTTTCGTTTATATATAAGGCGTTTTTTGAAATTAGAATGCCTAGAAGTTATTATTTAATTCAGTTTATTCTTTTATTTGCTTTCGTGGCAGCCATACGATATTCTTATAGAATTGTAAGAACAATTTATATTCATTTTGAAGCAAATAAAAAATCAACTCGTACTATGGTTATCGGGGGAGGAGAAGCTGCTAGATTATTAATTGACGAGATTTCTAGAAATCAAGGATCATTCGATACTAGAATCGTGTGTATTATTGATGATAATAAAGAAAAAGTGGGATCATTTTTAAGGGGAATTCCTGTCGTTGGTACTAGAACGCACATTTCTCAAATGGCAGATAAATATCATATCAATAGTATTATTATTGCAATGCCATCTGCGTCTAAAGATGAGATATCTAAAATAGTTACAGAATGTCAAAAAACCAATTGTGAAATAAAAATAGTTCCATCATTGTATGCCACCATGAACGAAAAGAAAGAAAACATTGTTAAAAGTATAAGACCGCTTTCTTATGAAGACTTTTTAGGGCGTGATCAAATCGTGGTTGATTCATCAGAAATAGCGGATAACATTACAAATAAAGTTGTGCTAGTAACTGGTGGCGGTGGATCAATTGGGTCTGAGTTATGTCGTCAAATAGCAAAATGTAATCCAAAATCTTTAATAGTATTTGATATATATGAAAATAATGCATATGAAATTCAACAAGAATTATTAAGAACATATCCCAAATTAGATTTACATACGATAATTGGTTCTGTAAGAGATTATGATAGATTAGAAAAAGTATTTAAAGAATTTAAACCAGATCAAGTATTCCATGCCGCGGCGCATAAACATGTTCCTCTAATGGAAGTTAGTCCAAATGAAGCAGTAAAAAATAATTGTTTAGGTACACTTAATGCTTGTAAATTAGCAAAAGAATATAAAACTAAGAAATTTGTATTAATCTCAACAGATAAAGCAGTAAGACCTACAAATGTCATGGGAGCTACAAAAAGAATCTGTGAAATGATTATTCAAACCTATGATAAATTAACTGAGGATACTGATTATGTCGCAGTTAGATTTGGTAATGTCCTAGGATCTAATGGTTCAGTTATTCCACTTTTCTTAAAGCAAATAGAAAACGGGGGACCAGTAACAGTTACTCATAAAGAAATAACAAGATATTTCATGACTATCCCTGAAGCCGTAAGCCTTGTATTACAAGCAAGTGTATATGCTGAAGGTGGAGAAATATTTGTCTTAGACATGGGTGAACCAGTTAAGATTTATGACTTAGCTAAAAAACTAATTAAGTTTAAATGCTATGAACCAAATAAAGATATTAAAATTGAAATAACAGGATTAAGACCAGGAGAAAAACTATATGAAGAAATGTTAATGGAAGAAGAAGGTTTAAAAGAAACTCCAAATAAACTTATTCATATAGGTAAACCATTAAGAATAAAAGATACGTTCTTAAAAGATTTAGACAAGCTTATTAAAGCATCTCAAAGTAATAAAGATGACATAAAAGATAAAGTGGCAACAATCGTTACCACATACAAAGTAGATAAAGAAAGGGTAGGTAAGTAAGATGAAGAAACTTGAACCTTTTAAAGAAAAAGTTTGGCTAGCAACTCCTACTATGCATAATGGGGAAGAACTAAGATTTGTAGAAGAAGCTTACAAGACAAACTGGATGAGCACAGTTGGCGAAAACATTAATGAAGTAGAAAGATTAATATCTGAAAAGCTAAGCTGTAAATATGCAGTGGGTCTTGCATCTGGAACGTCGGCTTTGCATTTGGCAATAAAGTTGGCAGGTATAAAACCAGGTGATAAAGTATTTTGTTCAGATGTCACCTTTGCTGCAACAGTTAATCCAATCGTGTATGAAGGTGGAATTCCAGTATTTATAGATTCAGAATATGAAACTTGGAATATGGATCCCAAAGCATTAGAAAAAGCTTTTGAAATTTATCCCGAAGTTAAGGTTGTAGTATTTGCACATCTTTATGGAGTACCTGCTAAGATAGATGAAATAAAAAAAGTATGTGATAAACATAACGCTATAATAATTGAGGATGCTGCAGAATCTTTAGGAGCAACTTATAAAGGAAAACAAACAGGAACTTTTGGTAATTATAATGCCATTTCATTTAATGGTAATAAAATAATAACGGGTTCATCTGGTGGAATGTTCTTAACCGATGATGAGGCAGCCGTTCATAAGGTAAGAAAATGGTCTACCCAATCAAGAGAGCAAGCACCATGGTACCAACATGAAGAAGTTGGTTATAACTACCGCATGAGTAATGTAATCGCGGGAGTTATAAGAGGCCAAATTCCTCATCTAGAAGAACATATTAAACAAAAGAAAGCCATTTATGAAAGATATAAGGAAGGATTTAAAGGCTTACCAGTTAAAATGAATCCTTTTGATAAAAAGAAAAGTGAACCAAATTATTGGTTAAGCTGTATGATTATTGATGAAGATGCAATGTGTAAACAAGTAAGAGGAGAACAAGAAGCGCTATATACTAAAGAAAAGGGTAAAACTTGTCCTACAGAAATACTTGAAACACTAGCAAAATATAACGCAGAGGGAAGACCAATCTGGAAACCAATGCACATGCAACCAATTTATAGAACGAATCCATTTATAACTAGACATGGTAATGGTAGAGCCCAAACCAATGCCTATATAAATGAAGAAAAATTAGATATAAGCATGGATATCTTTGAAAGAGGATTATGCTTACCAAGTGATAATAAAATGACTAAAGAACAACAAGATAAAATAATAGAAATTATTAGAAGTTGTTTTGAATAGTTATTAAAGGAGGTTAAGATATGTATAGAAAGTTTTTTAAAAGATTACTTGATATAATTCTATCTTTAATAGCAATAATTATTTTACTACCCATCTATTTAATTCTTTCTATACTAGTCTTAATATTCATGGGTTGGCCAATTATATTTAAACAACCAAGGCCAGGGTATAAAAATCAGATATTTAATATGTACAAATTTAGAACAATGACTAATAAAAAGGATAAAGATGGGAATCTATTGCCTGATGACCAAAGACTTCCGAAGTTTGGAAGGTTCTTAAGGTCAACATCGTTAGATGAGCTTCCTGAATTATTTTGTATCTTATTTGGGAAAATGAGTTTTATAGGTCCTAGACCTATGTTAGTACGGGATATGGTGTTTTTTAACAAAAAAACCATGAAACGGCAAAGTGTAATGCCTGGGTTAACGGGATGGGCACAAGCAAATGGAAGGAATTCATTAACGTGGGATGATCGCTTTAAATATGACCTTGAATATGTAAAAAAACTTTCGTTTAAAATGGATGTAAAAACAATTTTGTTAACAATTAAAACCGTTTTTAAGAGGGAAGGCATAGGCGAAGACGGTGGAGATTTATCAATAGATTACGGGGATTATCTTTTAAAACATAAAAGAGTAACCAAAAAAGAATATGACGATAATCAAGCAAAAGCAAAAGATATGATACGGAGGTTTTATGACAAAGAAGAAGTATAAAGTTGGATATACTACCGGAGTGTATGATATGTTTCATGTTGGCCATCTTAATATCTTTAAAAGAGCAAAGGAACAATGTGAATATCTGATTGTGGGAGTAACAACAGATGAATTGTGTTACAAAAGGAAGAACAAATACCCAATTATTTCTCAAAATGATAGAGCCGAAATCGTTAAATCAATTAAGTATGTAGATAAGGTAATTTTTCAGAATGATATGGACAAAATAAAACCAATTATTGAGAATCATGTAGATGTGGTTTTTGTTGGTAGCGATTGGAAGAATACTCCGACATGGAACGATTATGAAAAGCAATTTAAACAAGTCGGCTGTGATACTGTTTATTTAAAACATACTGACGGAATTTCATCTACAATATTACGAAATAGAATTAAGGCGGGGAAATAAGTATGTTTGTTTATAGAAAATGGGACTGGTTTTGTAGGAAACTCGCAAATAATAACAAGTTAAGTGTTACTGCTGCAGATGTGATAAAAAATAAACCATCAAGCTTTTTGATTTTAAAACACGATGTAGAGACAAATCCCAAAAAGGCGTTAACCCTAGCTAAAATAGAAAGCAAATATGGTCACCGCGGAAGCTATTATGTTCAAGCTTATATTTTAGAGAAAAAGAAATACATTGAATATTTAACAAAGATACAGGAACTTGGGCATGAGGTTTCCTATCATCAAGATGTTATGGACCAATGTAAGGGCGACATGGTTTTAGCCGAAAAAGTATTTTGTAAATGTTATGATCTTTTTAAGAGGAACGGGTTTTTGATTCAAACTGTGTGTCAACACGGAAACGCAGTGATGGAACGCAAAGGATATAATGGGAATCGAGATTTTTTTAGAAACAAGAACATTTCAAAGAAATATTGTAATATCACAGAGATAATGGTTAATTTTAGACAACGTTGCGGGGATTCAAAATATCTTTATGTGTCTGATGCTGGATATTCATGGAATATAATAGCTAAACCAGAGGAAAACGATATTAGAAAAGATCTTAAGAACACGCCCTTGGAATCAATTGGATCAATAATAGATTTAGCCAAGGACAATTCCGTTATCGTAAGTACCCACCCACATAGGTGGCATGCATTTGCAATAGGCGCTTGGGGCAGACAAATACTTTTTACGGTTATTAAGAAAATAGCCAAAATACTGTTTAAAATACCTTTCTTGCGCAAATTAATGCTGAAGCATTATCAGCTTGCAAAAAAAATCTGATTTTTCTAGGAGGTGTGCATGAAAAATAATTACGAATTTAGTGTACTGTTATTAGTTTATTGTAAAGACAATCCAGTGCATTTCCAAGAATCTTTAGATAGTGTGATTAGTCAATCTCTTCCAGCAAATGAAATAGTTATAGTTTGTGATGGCCCTTTAACAAAAGAGTTAAACGCGGTACTAAGAACATGCAAAAAAAAGACACCATGCATTAATGTTTATAGATTAAAAAAGAATTTAGGGCACGGCAAAGCGCGTGCATATGGTGTTGAAAAATGTAAGTATAATTTAATTGCTTTGATGGATGCCGATGACATTAGTGTTCCTACTAGATTTGAAAAAGAGATAGAAGTAATAAAGAACGATGGATCGATAAGTGTAGTAGGAGGATTTATTAATGAGTTTTCGGGAAATATTAATAATATTGTGGGGATAAGAGAGGTCCCTAAAACTGATGCCGAGATAAAAACTTATATGAAAAAGAGATGCCCAATGAATCAGGTTACTGTTCTTTTTAAAAAAAATGATGTTTTAAGTAGTGGTAATTATATAGATTGGTATTGCGAAGAAGATTATTATTTATGGATAAGAATGGCTGAAAACAACTATAAGTTTTATAATTTACAAGAAAATCTTGTGAGCGTTCGAGTAGATAATGGCATGTATAATAGAAGGGGAGGGCTTAAGTATTTCCAAAGTGAAAAAAGAGTTCAAAAATATATGCTAAAACACCGGATCATAGGCTTTCCTTTATATTTATATAATGTGTTTATTAGATTTATTGCAGAAGTTATTATTACAAATCGTGTAAGGGGATTTTTATACAAAATATTTTTAAGAAGGAAAAAAGTGTAATAAAATGGAAAAACAAACAATTAAGGATGTTCAAAATAAAATACTAGAAATTATGTCTTTTATAGATAAAATGTGTAGAGAAAATAAAATCGAATATTTTATAATGGGTGGAACTGCACTTGGTGCAGTACGACATGGTGGTTTTATCCCGTGGGATGATGACCTAGATATTTTTATGACTCCAAGTAATTACAAAAAATTTAAAGAGGTTTTTGATCAGCATAGTTATAAAGACTTTATTATTCAAGAATGGAAGACAAATTCAAAATACCTTGAATATGCAAAGGTAAGAATGAATGGGACAACGTTTATAGAAAAAAATTTTTTAAAGAAAAAAACAATGCATCATGGAATATACGTTGATATTATGATTCTACATAAATGCCCCGATAATATTAGAATACAAAAACGAATATACAGGAGATGTAAATTGGTAACATTAATTGGTCTGTGTAAACGGGGTTGGAAACCAAAAACAATCATACAAAAAATTTTGAAATTTTGTTTTATATTTGTTCCAAAACGAATTGTTTCGCGTATTTGTTATAGAACTATATATAAATATGATGAATTGCACTCAAACTACAAGTATTGCTATTACATTACCAAAGCAAATTTTAATCAAGGACTTTTTAAACGCAAAATGTTCGATTCTCATAAAGAAATTGAGTTTGAAGGAAAAAGCTTTATGTGTCCAAATGGTATAGAAAAGTATTTGAAAATTAGATATGGCGATTATAAAAAACTTCCTAGTAAGGAACAACAATCCTTAGATGTTCATGCATATATTTATGACACAAAACGTGATTATAAGGAATATATTTAATAACTATAATAATAGAAAGGGATAGTAAGTAACTATGCTTACTTGCAAAAACGGGGTGAAGAATATGGTAATATTACATATTTGTTCAATAAATAACAAGCCTTTTAGTGGTATTTCTAAAGTGGTTCCAGAGCATTATATACATCAACTACAATTTGCAGATGTTGCCATCTTGAATTGTAGCAAAGAGAAGATTGAAAAACTGCAAAATTATAAAACCTATTATAATTTGCGTGAAATCCATAGTATAAGCGCTTTGCCAAATCCATATAACAAACCTGATTTGGTTGTTTTTCATGGCGTTTATTTTTTGGCGTATTATATAATATCTAGATATTTAAAAAGGCATAAGATTCCATATATTATAATACCTCACGGTAGTTTGACTGTTGCAGCACAGAATATCAAGATATTTAAAAAGAAAATAGCGAATCTAATCTTTTTTAACTCATTTATTAAATCTGCCGTAAGCATTCAGTTTTTATCTAGTGTGGAAAAACAAAGCTCCATATTTAACCAAAAATCCTTTGTAATGGGAAATGGTATTGAAATTCCGAAACAAAAAAAGAAGTCGTTTAATACTGACTGCTTAAGGCTAATATATATTGGGAGATATGATATATTTACTAAAGGAATAGATTTAATAGTCAAAATGGTACGACAAAACGCCAAATTTTTAATTGATAATCACGTTGACGTGGATATGTATGGAACAGCAGGCGCTGATGGTATAATTAAAGTAAAGGAATTAGTAACGAACAATGGCGTTGATGATATTATAAAGGTGCATGACGCATTATTTGGCGAAGACAAAGCAAAAGAAATGCTTAATCATGATATGTTTATACAATTATCTAGACACGAGGGACAGCCGCTAGGTATTATGGAGGCGATGTCATATGGATTACCCATAATAGTTAGTAAAGAAACATCTTTCGGCGAAGCTGTATATGATAATATGATGGGCATTTATTATAAAAGTGATTGTATAACAAAAGAATTGAACAAACTAATAACTAATAGTACATTATTAAAACAAATGGGAAATAATAGTTATAATTATATAAAGAACAATTACGAATGGGAAAGGATTGCGAAAGAAACGGTAAAAATATATGGAAAAATCAAGCATAAATAGGGTGCTAATTAAGTATTTGTTATTTGTATTTATATACATTTTATCAAATGTATTTATTTCTAGTTCTGTTATAAATTATTTTTTGCTAGGCTTGCTATTATTGACAGTGTTATTTGAAAAGAATAAAAACATGATTTATATAATTTTCTTTTTTCATCCGTTATCAGGGTTATTTGATTTAGTAGGCTTTAAATATACTTATAATGTTTTGATATTTATAACAGCGCTTAAGTTTATAATTCACAAACGATTTTCTATTGACAAAAAAGTATCTATTTGTTTTTTTGTAATCTTTTTATATGATATAGTCTTGGAGTTAATGTATGGAAAAGTCGACGCAAGTTTACTTAGCTTAATATCATTGGGGAGCTCATATATGCTTGTTATTGCCTATTTAGACGATGCAGATACCTTGGACACGGAATTATTATATAAATTCTTTTTGTATGGATTTCTATGCAGTGTGTTAATAAGCAGTAAGGATATTATTTTGTCGTTATCTAGTATGAAGTATAGATATGCAGGTTTATTAAGGGATCCAAATGCGTATGCAGTTGACGCAATACTATTGATTTTTTATTCGATTTGCATGAAGAAAAGAACAAATTGGCAGACATGGTTGATTTTTCTATTAGGGATGCTTTCTGTATCAAAAATGTATGTAGTTGTTGCATTTATTGGCTTTTTAGCATATTTTATAACAAATATTTCTAGAATTAAGATTAGCAGTTTAATTCGCTCAATCGGTTTTTTAATTGTTGCAATTATAGTGATAATAAAGGTTCCTGCTATTAACTATTCTGTAACGAAATATTACGAGAGATTTACTAGCAATACGTCTCTGCTATCTAGTAGAGATACTATTCAAAAAATATATATTAATTCAATTAAACAAAAACCTTTAAATTTCTTTGTTGGTGGGGGGCTGCTTAATTATAATAAAGTATTTAATAACCTTGAATATGGTTCAATTTCTCATTTTGCTCATAACACATATTTTGATTTGTTGTTTTCGTGGGGCATAGTTGGAACGGCATTATATCTTTATTTTATTTATTTGTTTTATAGAAAACTAAGAATAACAACGCATGTTTCGGGCAAAAGTAGTAGCTATGGTGTTATAGCTATGGTGTGTTTCTTGTTGGTTATTGCTTCTCTTAGTTATTTGCCAGCAGACACTTTTATACTTGATGTGTTTTTGATTATGATGTTGTTATATGATAAGAGAAAGTTTGCAGGAAACGGCAGTGGGGTGGTAAATAATGTCAGGCGTTGAGTTGACTTTTGGAATTACGGTTT
>JAEEGL013227618.1_pt1 | contig 11603 bp, 4 predicted proteins | sample 9134231 | NCBI WGS metagenome assembly JAEEGL01 (sample SAMN16246548, study PRJNA631951) | gut metagenome | biome: gut microbiome; feature: rumen; material: fiber-attached | host: Bos | place: Iran: Karaj | collected 2018-10 | reverse complement strand
TCAATCAGCCATTCATGTATTTGTAATATATTTAGTAACTCAATTAGATTTTGTCATTACTGTTCTAAGTTGTGGTTTGTTTGAACTAGACCAACTTGAAGCTCAAGTATCATATCAAGTCCATGAATGAATTGTTATTCAATTAAAGAATGTTAATCAACTTAAATTTTGGTTAAATGCAGTAGCTCAATTAAACATATTAGATATATTATTAACAATTCTAACATCCCAATTTGATATATCATCATTAAATGTTGTATTATTCTTAAATAGATCAGACATATCACTTACTTTAGTAGTAATTATATGTCATCAATCAAATCATTCAGCAATTTTAGCTTGTATATCTGCTTTATCTGCAGCTACATAATAAGTTTCTCAATTATATAAATATTCAGTAGATCATTCAGATTCTTCTGTAGCATAGAATGTCTTTTTATTTGAAGCTCTATAGAATCATGTATTGTAATATTTTCAAGTTTCTGGATCTTTAAAGAAAGAAATAACTTTTCAATCAGTTTTTAAGAAAGCTACATTTCAAGTTTCATTATTGTATATATAAGAATTAGTTAAATCTGATATATAAAAAGTTTCTGGAAAATCTTCTATAAATCAACTAACTGAATTATAATAAAACATTTTATATTGATTAGCAGCTTTTCTTATTCAGATAAGTTTATTAGTATCTCAATCAATATCATAAGTTTTATAGTTTTCTCATACTAATCAATTTGTATAATTTCAAGTAGTATTAAAATATCATTCTCAATCAACATTATATATTTTCCATTCTCATGCAACATCATTATTTGACATGTTTTTAGTAATTAATTGATGTTTTCAATTATGTATAAAATTTCAGAATAAAAAGTATTTTCATCTAACTGCTCATAAATGAGAAAAATCTTCATTAATTCAATTATTTCTATATAAGTTTAATTTTTCATCATATCTTCTAATAAATATATCTAAATCTCAATCATTATCTACATCTTGCCATTGATATTGAATAGTATCAACTCAATCCATTACTTTTTTATATGTATAATCTGTTTCATCAAACATAAAAATATATATTCTTTTAAATTGAACATTATCTTCAGATATATAATCTTCATAAGTCATAATATCTTTTACTCAATCTCAATTTAGATCTTTAAAAATAATACCATTAAAATTTAATCAATAGAAAGCTACAACTTGTTCTCATTCTGGATTTTCTAATGTAATCTTATAATTATATGTTCAATCAGAATTTGTTTTACTAATAAATTTATCATATTCTGAATGAGCAATAGTATTTCAAGATGTATAAGGTTTCTTTTCTGATGAAGTAGCAGTAGCAAAAGATACAGTTGATCATCATGTATATGAAGAATCTTTTACATATCGATATACAGTTCTTCATCAAATGTTTTGAGTATTTCAATTATATGTATAATATTCTTTTACTCAATCATCATTTTTAAAGAAGAATTTTCATGTTGAATCATATCAATATTTATTTCAATCTCATGCATATAAAAAATATAATATTGTTGAATATGGTTCAAAAGAAGAATTTTGTGTTTTATTTCATTGAAAATGTCTATTACTATAAGAAGAATCTCATTTTGCATATAATTTAAATCGAGTTCACCATGTTGAATAACTTTGTCGTCATCAACTTAGATATTTAGTATATACTCAATGATCATTATATGCATAAAAATCAGAATTTGTAGTTCGATTTCGACTTTGTCGTACTCGAGAAAATTGATATACCATTAAATAATATATTTTATTTCAGTACTCATCTTCTAATCTAAGAAAAAAAGTTTGATTCTTGTTTGTCTTATCTAATGTATAAAATTTAGACCATTTAAAGGTAGTTCAATTCCATTCATATATTAAAACATCATCTCAATTTGTTACAACAATTTCTTCATGTCAATCATTATCTAAGTCAACATTTTCTACTCATGTATAAGATCAAGCAGATATAAATGTTTGCATTTGTTCTTTAATAGCTGTTCTATAATCAGATCAATCTCAATTTCATGTTGTTGCTGCAACTCTTCGTTCATAATCAAATGTAGTTCAATTTCATCTATATATTCAATTTTGTCAATTTCATACTCATCATTGAATTACTCATGCTTGTGATAATTGTCTCATAATTTCAGTTACAATAGCTGCAGTATCTCAACCTCATCATCAACTTCATCAATTGGTTTGAGACATGTTCATTCATTCTATTGAGAATAATGTGTCTTCTGCATTTGTCAAGAAAGATCAATTTGATAAAAATAAAAATCAAATTGCTAGAGTTAAGAAAGATTTAATTAAATTCTTTTTTAATTTCATATTCTTTCTCTCTAAATTAAAAAGTTCAAATAAAATTTAAATTCAAAAAATATAATAATTTACTCTTATCTTAAATTATTATATTAATGTTTCACCACTTGATTTGTTTATTTGTTAATTTATTTTATGATAGAATTAAAACAAAATTAAAAAAGATAGTTAAATAAATAACTATCTTTTTAAATAAAATATATTAGAACTGAAATACATTAGAATGAATATATTCATACATTAGCATCAAATGGATTTCAAGTTGAAGGATTATTTATTCATGATCAATTACTAACTCATGTATAACATCATTGTGGATCAAATTTTAATACAGCATTACAAGATCAAATTCAATTAGGTGTTGTAAATGAAAATAGTACAGATTCATTTTTAGTAATTGCATTAGAAATATTAATTGTTTTTCATTCAGAATTATAGAATGTTGATAATTTTTGAGTTGCAGTTTTTCATAATAATTCTAATTTTCAAACTGAACTTGAATTATTTATGTTATTTAAGAAATCTGTTGTAATTTCTCATTTTGGTTTTATATATAATTTTAAATCATATAAATTTTCTCATTTTTGCATAACTTCTATTGTACATTCAGGTTGATCTTTATTTACTGGTGTTCATTTTCAAGAATTATTTATAAATGCATTAATATTAGGTGATTTTGGATTATATCAATAAGCAATAGCTACATTATTAACCAATAAAGATCAAACTTTTATTTTTTCATCAATTCATTTTTTTCAATTATCTTCCCAAACTCTTGGTAAATTTCAAAATTTATTACTAACTTCTTGTGCTGAAGATCAAAATTTTCAATTAATTGTAGGAATTAATGGAATTTGATAATCAGTTTTATTCATATCTAAATTACAACTTGAATTTAATCATTTTAATAATGTGATTTTATCTGATGGTAAATTATTATATCATTCATTAAATGTTGATGTATATAATGCTGTTGTTTGTTTTCAATTTGTAGCATAAGGATATGTTAAAAAGTATGGATATGTATCAAAATTAGTTCAATAATCTTTTAAATATTCTCATTCTGGATCATACCATTGACAAGAATTAATTGAAGCATAATATGGAGTATCTGAAATAATAATATTTCTTATATCTCAATTTTCTTTATCAAGTGGTTTATCATATGGTTGTAATGTAATATTTCAAGTTGGCTTTTTCCATTGACATGCTTTTCTTCAAATAGCTTCATATTCAGCTTTATCATCTGGAGAATAACATGGATTATTTTTTCATGAATATATTAATCATGTTTGTCATCATAACCATAATGGTGATACTTTATCAACATACATTGTTTCAAATATTTTATAATCACATTCTTCTCAAGCAGCAGTATCAATTATTCAATTTCAACAAAGATTTTCTTGTTTTTTACAAGTATTTGAACAAGTTGATCATTCTCAATTTCATATTCAAAGGTCACATTCTTCTCAAGCATAATCTTGTAAGAATCAATCTCAACAGAATCATACATCTAAGAAATAAGAATATCTATCATCTATTCTATATATCATTCAACTTAATACAGTATCTTGAAATTTCCAAGATCATAATCTATATAATGAATTTTCCCAAGTAATTCATCATTCATTTCATGATAATCATATTTTAGAAGCATCTGCATAATATCATTGTCATTGAAATTTTGAAGAAAATCAGTTTTCGTCTCTTTTTCTATCTTCAGCAAATTTTCAATCATATACCATTTCTCATCAATCCCAAACTTTTCATTTATTTTTATGTGTATTTAATTGTCAATTTCAAGTCCGAGGATCATAAAAGTTTGTATAGAATGTGAAGTTTTCTGTTCATACTCATACATGTACTTTAATAAATGGTAATGCCCAAACTAATTGTGGTCTAAATCATCTTTGAAGATCATCTAGATTTGTAGAAGCTCAATAATTAGGTAAACTTCTAAAATATAATCAATGATTTCGTCAAGCTGTTACTGCAGACTTTCAATTTCATTTCATTGTTGTTCAATTTAATTTATATGTTCAGTTTGCAATATAGAAAGCTTGTCAATCAATTCATGTTGATGTTGAATAATCTGTACTTGTAATAGGATTTTCTTCTAGATATCAATAATTATTAAATTTTCATCTTAAATGAAAATTAATTTGTCAATCTCAATGTAATACAGATCTCATTCATAATACAAATGCAGCTCTATATTTAGATCAATTACTTCATCAAATATTTTTAGTTTGTGTTCATTCTTTATTAATTTCAATAGGTTGTCAATTTTTTATTGCTCAATAATCAACCATGTGATAATTTCATTTTCAATCTGTACTTTCAGATTTCCAATATAATTTTAAATTATCATCTGCTCATTTTCTAACCGGTCTTGTTGTAAATTTTTGAGCATTTAGCATTTCACTTATTTTACCAGTATTTGTTGGATCAGAAACTTGATATACAGGATATTTCATTCATTCTGTTAGATTTAACCAATCTTCAGCAGTACATCTTACTCATCATAATAACATATCTGTTTCTTCAATAACAACTCTTGCATCATTAATTTCTCATCAAGTTGATACATCTCTCCGATATAATGGAACTTTATTTTTAATTGAATTTCAAATATTTAGATGTCAGTTTCATAAATATTTTGTAAAATATTTAATTCTTGGATCACATCTAGATTCAATATTTCATCATTGTGTAACTCATGTAGAACAAGATTCTCAAAATTGATTTGTTGTTGGTAAAAATCAATATTCTTCTTCAGCAGATAATAAGAATCAATCTTTTGTTCTATCTCATCACATTCAATTGCTTCATCATCATCATCACATCCAAAAATTTGAATTATATCAAAATGAATAAGTTCATATTGATAGTCATATAAACATTAGAATGAATAGAAATAGTTTGGTGTTTTTTATCATTCTGTATTTATTAAAATTAAAAAGTATTTATTTAATTTATAATTAGACTCGTTTTGAAAAATTATAATTTTTAAGAATTGTATTTTAAAAAGACATTTCATTAGTATATCATTTGAATTGTTTATCTTGAAATATAGTACATAAATTTCATAATTCTAATTTATATCAATAATAATAATCTTCCATTTCTCATGTATAACATTCTAGTTCAATTCAATTTTCTCAATTAATTGTATTTACTTTATGTATATCTAATCTTATTTCGTTTCATTTTTGCAAATCTCAAGAATTATATATTAAACTATAAATAAAGTTATAAAATTTATCTAATTTTGTTTCATCATCATCTGTATAATTAATATTTTCAATTGTAATATTTTCTTCTCATAATGTTTGAACATTATTATATCATCTATCTAATATTTCTTCATTATCAATTACTCATCAAAAATAATTTCAAAATGAAAGATAATTTAATTCAATTTTTCATAAATAAAACATTTCTTCTTTTTCTTCTTCACTAATTCATTCAATTGTTATTTTATAAAAATTTCATTTCTTATATACTGCATATTTAAATTTATCAATAAATTTAGAATCAACTCATGTTCTTTTTAATGCAGATTCATTAAACCATTGTGCTGCTTCATATAATCTTTTATCTAATTTTTTATTTAAATCTAATTCATATACTTCAAATCAATCATTTCTTTCTGGTCATTTAATTAATTTATCAGCAATTGATGGTAAATTTCATTCTTCATCAAAATCAAAATCATTATAATTAGTTACAAAATATCAATCATCATCTGTAGCAATAATTCATAATCATGTTTTTTCTGATGCTTCATAAGAAAAATCTAATTCATCTACAGAATCAACTCTATTATTTTTCATTTTTACTTCAGTTCAATCGTCTGCAATAAATGTATTTTTCTTTTCAGTAGAAGTATTTGTATTTTCTTTATTATCAGTAGTTGAATTATTTATTATTGTTTCAATATTCTTTCATTGTTTTTCAGTTCAATTATTTTTTAATATATCATTAGTTGTTTTCTTTGTTAAAAATATAATTCAATATGTTAATAAACACAATAAAATCAAATAAATAAAAAATTGATAAATTTTTACATTAAATTCTTGTTTTTTCATATTTATTAAGAAAAAGATAAAATATTATAATTGTCAAATTCCAAAGAATTCTATTAATTGTTCTTTTGTTAATAATCAAGTAGAAGATTTAATTCGATCTCTCTTTGAATCATCAGCATTAGTTGAATCAAAATCAGATTGTTTTGTTGTAACAATTAAATTTGTTAAGAACTTTCAATTAAATTTAGATTTCATATTATTCATCTCTGCTTCATTTTGAATTGATTTAACATAATATACTATAGGATTTCAACTTCAATCTTTTTTTCATCTTCGAATTTTTAATATTCTATTTCAATATTGTGGTACTGATGTAATAAATTTATATGATATAGCATCTTCAATTCTTGTTTGTGTCATATCTAAAGTAAATTTCATCATTATAATATCTTGTAATCATTTTCTGTTATCTCATATCATGATTGTAGTAGGTGAATCAATCTTTTTCATTATACAATCTAATTCTTCTTGTGTTATAGAACATCATGATTTTCATAAATTTTTAGATGTTTGTGTAGTAAAATTAGTTATATGCTGTTGTTGGTATTCTTGTCATGTTTCTAATGTAACATCTCAACAAGTATAACTAGATTTTCAACATTGAGATAATTTAGATGTTTCATAAAATGATTTTGTTATATTTCATATATTTAATACTGTTCACCGGTCTTGATCTATTAATGGAAATAAATATATATTTCATCATGTAACATTTCATTCTCAATCTTTTTCTAATGAAATCATTTTTCAAATTACAACTAACATTCATCTTGCATAAGCTTTTCAATTATTATCTCATTGATAATTAGGATTAATAAACCAATATTCTCTAAGTGATCAATCTAATGTTATTCATCATGTAGAAATATTTCTTTGTAATATAACTCTATTTCATGTTGTATCATTATATAAAGATCAAGTATTTAATGTTCAAGTTCATCATAATATTGTTTGTCATTCAAATGATTTAGTTAATAATTCAATAAATTCATCTTTAGATTCAGAATCTTGTAAATCATCTATTGTTCAATTAATATTAACTAATTTAGCAATATCATCAATTGAATCAAAAGCTCAATCTTTGAAATATCTTAATAATGAAGGTGATATATTAATATTATATTTAACTCAATTATTTGTTTGTACTTTAGAACTAACTTTTCAATTATTTAATATACTATTAGTTGTAACATTACTTTGTACATCAATTAATGATGAATTAATTTCAGAATAAGATTCAGTTGATTGTGTTAATATTGGAACTATCTTTCAATTAACATTTAAATTTTCACTTCATATTGAAGATACATATCACATTACTTGTGTTTTAAATTCATCTGATAAATTTTCAGAAATAATTCTTCAATTAAATTGTGATATTCATACATAATCAGAAAATTCAATATCATTAGTTAATGAAAATTCTTTAGTATCTTGTTCTCTTCATTTATCATCATAATATGATATTTTCCATGTAATTGTTTCAGTATCATACCATAATATTAAATATCATGTTCATTTAGATAAATTAATTGTTTGAGATCAGTTAGTTAATGTACAATTATTAAATACATTAATTTTATATTTAAGATATCAATAAGAAGTTCAATGTTGATTTTTAATTATATTATAAGTATCTTGTCATATTGTTGTAGTAGATGGAATAGATCATATTAATTTAATATCACTTAATCATGAAGATATTAATCATTCAAGATAAGTTTTTCATGTTGTTCAATTTAATTCAATTATTGTATTAATATAATTTTTTCAATCTTTATCTAATTTAATAAATTCACTATTATTTATTTCTCATCATCAAACAATTCATGATGTTGATACTGTTCATAATAATTCATCAAAATGTGTTTCAATATTAGTTTGATTTGTTATTTCATCTTTAGAAGTTGTAATTAATATTTTTAATTCATTCATAATTGTCTCTGCAATAGTTAATTGCATTTCAATCTTTTTATAATCAGTTTCAATATCTGTTAATAATGAAAATTTAATACAACTTATATTATTGGTAATAAGTTCATCATTTGTTTGTAAATATACTGTTGGTGTTTCAACATATTCATCATTATCTCAACTTCTTAATTTTCATACATAATCAATTGATATATATTGATTATTAAATGTAGTATATTTAGTATTATATTCATTTAAATATCATTCTAATAATGCTTTTTTAGCTAAGTATGTTTCATTTGTCTTAATTAATTCTCAATATGTTCATTCATTTATAGCTCTTGTTAATGCTTCAAGTTCTGTTGATATTGCATTCTTTTTAACATTTAATGAAGATAAGTTTGTTTTTATTTCTTCTAATACTTTTTTAATAAAGTTTGAATTATTATTTTCTACTTCTACTAATTTAAGTTCATAATTTCATTGTGTAAATATTTCATTATTTCAAGGACAAACATTTCATCAAAAAGAAATAGATGATATACTAAATCATCATATGAATAATAAAGAAATTAAAAGTTTTATTTTATTCATATAACTTAATTAATTCAAAATAAATTTGTTATATTTATAATTCTTATTGTGTACTAAGTACATTCAATCATCAAGATCAATTTCATAGTTCAGATCATTTAAATATTAATTCTCATCAAATTGGTTCTCCATTAATCGCTGTTATTTTAACAGATTCAATAAAATTTTTTCATTCTACTAATTTATCAAACTTATAATCTCAAGTTAATTTTTCTCATCATGTTTTAGTAATTTCTACTGTTACTGTTTGTCAATCTAGATAATATGTCTTTTTAATAATAACAGATTCATTAGATGAATTATCAAAGTAATATTTTCATCATAATTTTTTAGATAAAGCTTGATATTGTTTTTCTAATGCTTTATCAATAGTATTTAAATCTGCTCTACTTCAAGATCATTTTTCTTCTCAATCAATTGTTACACTAACATCATTATAAGAATCTGCATATTTAAAGTATCAATTTAAGAATGTAATCATTCAAAAAATCATAGCTAAGATAATTCAAAGTATAATTGTAACAATTAAATTTTTGATATTTTTCATACTATATTATATAACACAAATAAATGGAAGTCATAAAGAAGAATCTATCAAGGAATATGTCTTTTTATCTTTGTCATCTCATTTAATAACAAAGGTCTTAAAAGTTCATATACTATCATAGAATATTAATCAATAATTAGTTAAACAATTTCATACTCAAGTTTCTCAACATGTTCATGCGTTATCATGATAATAAGGTATGTTTTGTTCAAATGTATTACAAAATGTTAATCAAGTATCTTTAAATATTGGTACAAAGTTAATTGAATATGTTCAATTACTGTTTATTTTAATAATATTATTAAATATCTGAATTTCGTTTTGATTATTATATAACCATTCATTCCATTTATCATTATCTACATCAATTGGTGTAATATTTTTTCAACAAGTAGATAAATCATTATTAATAATTTCTTCATAAGAACATCAATCTAGAAAATTATAATCTCATAATTTAATTCATTTAATATTAATTTCTTCTGTAGATCTATCATCTAATACATACATTTCACTACTTTTATCATAAGTGAAATATATATTTTTTATTTGTTCTAAATATAAAGCATCTTTAGAGAAATATTTAACAGATCTTAAATATAAATCTACTCATGCATAAGTTTTTTTAGTATCAATAGTTTCATTATGAAATACATATTGATTTAATCATGTATTATTTAATATATTATCATCAAAGTTTAATCAATCTTTTAATACTACATTTTTAGAAGATTTATCATTTACATCATTAATAGCAACAAAATTATAATCATATCATCATAAAGATAATATTTGTTTTAATTGGAACCAACTTGAATTGTTATCATTTTTAATTCAAAGAAGATATATATTAGACATTTCTGGTACTAGAAATTTCAAATCATATATACTATTCTTTTTTCAATCAGTTCATGAATAATGAGATATTAATCATGCTCAAGTAATATTTGCAAATTGATTTAATAATGTAGTAGTTTCATCATCTGTTAATTGTACAACTGGATGAACATCAGCATCTGAATAAATAATTTTATCTGCTGCTCATTCTTGAACAATTAATTTAGTTTTTCAATCAATTTTTAAAGTTAATGTTTTTCATCAAGCTTTAGTTCAATATTCTAATTCAATAAAAGATTCTTTAAAGTTTACTCAAATTTCATTTCTTGGTATTAATATATAATCTGTAGGTGTTTGATTTAAGAAAGGTTGATTAGCTATTCAGACATATTTTTCATTTAATATTATTCATCAAATTCATCAATCTTTATTTCTTACTAATAATCATCATTCTGCATTAGCATCATTATTTTTAGGTTTAGATATTGTATAGAATCAATCAATTTTATAATTACTGTATCAATTTCAATCAGAAGAATATACGTCTTTATAAGCATAAGCATTAGCTTCTGTTTCTAAAGTATCATAAGAATAAGTTAAATCTAATTTTTTAAATTGAGATTCTGCTCATCATATTAATGTTATCTCAGATTGATTTTGTAATATATTTTTATATGAATTAGTATCAATCCAATCTTTTAATATGAAAGAAGAATATACATTTCTTGAATTTTGTAATAATTTAATTATTTGTCTATCAGATTTATAAATAGGTCAAATAATTAATTTTCAAGATCAAGATATATCTTGATAATATATATTAGAAACTCTATAATCTTCATTAGTTAATATTAATTCATTAATTCAATCATTATCAAAATCATTTTCTAATAAATGACAATTTTCATATTCATTTCTTACAAACATATCTAATGTTGCATTATAATCTCAATCAAAATATTCTTTTTGACAATAATTAAATAAGAAAGAATCTATTTGAATTTTTCATCATACTATAAAAGGATTATCTGCTGCAAATTGATCATCAGTTGTTGCATATTGAGAATAATTTCAAACTCATTTTTCTGCAGATACTAATCAAACAAATAATAAGCTATTATCAGTTTCAACTGGTATAACATTTTTTCATAGTTCTTCAGATTCTACTAAAGACCATAGTTTATTAATTGAATATGTAAATGATTTTCAAACATAAGCATATCATTGTTGTCAATCTTGATAAAATCAAGGTAATAATCATCATTTATTTTCAAGTTCTT
>JAEEGL012066932.1_pt1 | contig 11603 bp, 9 predicted proteins | sample 9134231 | NCBI WGS metagenome assembly JAEEGL01 (sample SAMN16246548, study PRJNA631951) | gut metagenome | biome: gut microbiome; feature: rumen; material: fiber-attached | host: Bos | place: Iran: Karaj | collected 2018-10 | reverse complement strand
TTTTCCGGGAATACGGAGAATCTGCTCAATAACTGCAACAGTACCGATTCCATACAGATCTTCCATCTTAGGATTCTCATCAGAAATATTTTTCTGGGTAACTAAAAAAACAAGTTTTTTCCCGGACTCCGCTTTTTCCAATGCTGCAATGGACTTTTCTCTTACCACGTCAAAATGCAATAACTGACCCGGAAATCTAACTATTCCGCGCACAGGTATCATCGGCATATTTAATTCTTTATCTGATAAATACATTACTTTTCCCTTCAAGCTACAAATAAAAATATTTTTTAGATTATAGTATAAAAATTAAGTATAGTCAATAAAAAATGCAGATAAAAATCTGCATTGAAAAGTGTCGGAACCATCAATTCCTTATTTTTCTTAAATAAGAACCCGCGGGAATTTCAGCCTCGCAGTCAAAACTCAGTTTCATCATAGGATGCGGAGCATTATCAATCAGCTCGGATTCCTCATTTTTAAGATTAATTACTTTTATTGCAAAAGGCGGTTTGCCTTTCAGCATAACCTCGAGTTCATCACCCTCAAAGAATCTGTTTCTCTGAGTAGCGTAAAGCACTCCGTTTTCCCATTTTTCTGCGATTGCTACAACATCCCAAGTCCTGATATAACCGCCGCCGTAATAAATATTTGCGTTTTCTGCAGGAGAATCATAAAAGAAACCGGTACAATACTCTCTGTTACTTGCCTTTAAAACTTCTTCAGAAATCCATTTATCTACCGCAAAATCTCCGCTGAATCCGGATAATCCGAACGACTTAACTGCGCTTTTATAAGCATTAACTGTTACTGCGGTATAATAGGCGGATTTCGCTCTGCCTTCAATTTTAAAACTGTTAACTCCTGCGTAGTATAAATCGGGTATATGCTCAATCATACACATATCCCGGGAATTCAAAATATATGTGCCTGAACTGTCTTCGCTAATAGGGAAATATTGACCGGGTCTTTTTTCTTCAACCAGTGAATAATTCCATCGACAAGGTTGAGCACAGTCGCCCATATTTGAGTCTCTGCCGGTCAGATAATTGGAAAGCAGACAGCGACCGCTGAAAGAAACGCACATTGCACCATGGACAAAACATTCAATTTCCAGTTCGGGCGGAGTTTTTGCTCTGATTTCGGATATTTCGTCAATTGATAATTCTCTTGCAAGAACTATTCTTTTGGCGCCAAGATTATAAAGATGAGATGCCGTTTCATAATTCGTAACTCCCGCCTGAGTTGAAATATGAATTTGTAAATCGGGTGAATATTTCAAAGCGGAAATCATAACGCCCAAATCAGTAACTATAAGAGCATCAACACCTGAATAATTTGCATATTCAAGAAATTCCGGCAAAACTTTCAAATCTTTATTATGAGGAATAACATTGCACGTCAAATAAACTTTTACTCCGTGAGTATGAGCAAAATCACAAGCATCTTTAAGCAATTCATCCTTAAACGAAGCGGCCGAGGATCTCATACCGAATTTATCGGAACCGAGATATACGGCATCAGCACCGTAATATATTGCGGTATTAAGTCTTTCAAAATCCCCTGCCGGAGCTAATATCTCCGGTAAGGGATAATTAACGGTTTGTTTTTTATCCATATTTATTTACTGTTGGCTCTTAAAACAGCATTGGCATTGGCGTCATGCTGTGCCTGAGTTGACGCAAGATAAATTTTGCCGTACTTATCATGACGGAAGAAATAATAATTAGTATCATTGGGATAAAGAGCGGCATTTATTGCATCATCACCCGGATTGCAAATAGGTCCCGGCGGCAAGCCCTGATTGTTATATGTGCTGTATTTCTGAGTATAGATTAAAGATTCAGATGCCGGAACATTCGGCAAAATATACTTTGAAATGTAAGTATCCGTTGAGTCACAGTTTAAGGTTGGCCAGGATGCCATATGGCTGAGTCTGTTGTGAATAACAGATGAAATATCTTTCATCTGATCTTTATCTGCCGCTTCTCTTTGTATAATAGAAGCGATTATAATTATTTCATCCATTGACAGACCCAATTTATCGGCTTGCTTCTGATATTTATCCGACCATTTTGCTTCAAACTCATCAAGGAATTTTCTTATAACACTGTTGGGATCGCTGTCAGCATAAAACTCATAAGTGTTGGGATAAAGATAGCCTTCAAGTTTAAAGGTCCTTGCCGGATCGGCATATATCTTATCTATGAAATCGTATTCAAAAGAAGTACCTTTCAGAGAAGAAATTATTTTTTTTGAACTGCAAACTCCAAACTTTTCAAGTCTTTCACAAATTTGATAAATCGACCATCCTTCGGGTATGGAAACAATAACAGTATCCTTACCTGCCTGAGATTCACGGAACTCATACAGATAGCCTTCAAGTCCCATATTCTTTTCTACATAATAAACACCGCTTAAATAAACTGGAGTCTTTTTATTAAGTAATGTTGACAGTAATTGATAAAACAGCTTGCAAAAAGTACGCTGTTTAACCAACCCGTTATCTGCAAGAATATCAATAATGTCATTAGTATCTGCGTCAAGAGGAATATTTATGGTAACTGTATCTTCACTTCTCGAAAACGCGAGAATATCATTGAGACAGCTCAAAGAAAATGCGGTAATCGAAGTTGTAATGACAATTACTACAATTAAGAAAAATGCAAAAGCTCCTATTCCCTTTTTTCTTTTTTTCTTTTTTTTGGCAGACGAGGAATTAACCTGGTTATTGTTCTTTACAGCTTTTACACCTGAAAAGTATATTTCGCCTTTGTATTCATTTTCAGACAGATTTGCAAGTTCATCACCGCCGTCATCGTCATCGAGTATGTTAACCTCAAACTTCGGTTTAGGACGACTGTGTCCGTTTTCACTCAGGCGTGAGTTAAGCTCGTCAAGTTCATCCGGTTTCATATAATCTTCATCGGATATTGTAACCTTAAACGGCTTTTTATTATTATCTTCAGCCATCCGTCAAACCTCCGTAAACATTTTTATCAGTAATAACATAATCAACTTTTCTGTCGTGTCGGTATTCAGGTAAATTATCAACAAAAAAATCGGAATAACACAACGCAACAGAAAGCAAATCCGGATTGTCATCAAATAATCTGTCATAGTACCCGCCACCGTATCCAAGTCTGTTAAGACTTCTGTCAACAGACAAGCAGGGAGTTACGCACAACGCCGATGAAAAATCGATTAATTCCGGACAATTATCTTTTGCGGTGGGAATATCAAACCTGCCGTTTTGCAGATCATCAAAACTGCTTATGACTTTGAACTTCAATGACCTTTCATCACAAAAAGGAACCGCAACAGTCTTTCCGCGTTTAAATGAATCCGAGATGATTCTGAGTGTATCGATTTCATCCGGTAAAGAAACATAACAAAGAAGAGCGCTGCAACTCAGATAATCGTCAAAAGCAAATAAACTGTCAATAATTTTTAAATCCTTTAAGTCTTTATCAGTCAAGATTTTTCTGTCAGCAATTATTCTGCTTCTGAGTTCGGATTTTCGGGTTATGAACATTGAAGAGTCTCTTTCAATTTTGATGATACATCGTTTCCCTTGAAATAAGCGACAATTTCAAGGCCGAAATTTACAGTGCTTCCCATACCTTTTGCCGTAATAATATTTCCGTCAGCAACTACATAATCCTCACTTACAGCAGCACCGTTAAGTTCATCCTCAAAGCCGGGATAGCAAGTTGCATTTTTTCCGTTAAGAAGATTTTTACTGCCGAGTATTGAAGGAGCGGCGCAAATAGCAGCTATCAACTTACCTGCGGATGCACAGTAATCAATTGCATAATTTACATTTTTACTTTTTTTAAGGTTTTTTGTACCCGGCATACCGCCCGGCAATATAATGCCGTCAAGCCCTGAAAAAGTTGCTTCTTCTTCAGTAACGTCACATCTGACGGTAACACCGTGCGAACTTTTAATCATATAACCGCCGATGCCGACTGTTTTAACATCAATTCCGGCTCTCCTGATAACATCAAGAGTGGCTATTGCTTCAACATCTTCAAATCCTTCAGCAAGAAATAAATACAACATTTCGGATCTCCTAAATAATTTTCTTTATACAGGCTATTATTTTTTCGGATATTTCATCCGGGGATAAAGGATCATTACCCTCGGCACATGAAATCTTAATCCATCCGAGCTTCTTGCAGGCGTATTCGGCTGCAACCCTGCATTTTGATAAATAGTCGGTATTTTTTTCGTGTATATCTTTTTTACCGTTATCGCCGGAATATCTGTCAGTCATCAGTTTCTGAGAAATATCAACAGGCATATCAAGGTAAATAACACAATCCGGCTTTGGAATACCAAGCTTGAGATATTCATAATCTTCAAGCCAATCAAGGAAAGCGTCCCATTTATTTCTGTCAATTTTGGTCATCTGATGATAAGCGTTGGATGTAGTATATCTGTCGGCAAGAATAATATCTCCGCTTTGATAATTATCTCTCCAATAACAAATATAACTGACATACCTGTCAACAGCATAAAAAGACGAAGCGGCATAGGCATTCACATCAGAAGGATCTGAGCCGAAACGACCGGCAAGATACTGCTTAACAAGAATACATGCATCATCGTCATAATTGGGAAGTTTTATATATTTAACTTTAAATCCTTCGTCTGAAAGCTTCTTTTCGAGCAGTTTAATCTGAGTTGATTTACCGCTTCCGTCAAGGCCTTCAATTACAATCAGCTTACCAATCATATAGCCCTCCAATATTTAAATTATTATATCAAAATGAAATAAAATAATCAAGTAACATTTATATGAAATTAATAATATTGATTTGTTTTAAAATTATTGACAATTTTATAGTGTTAGAGTAAAATTTAATAAGTTTACAATAAAAGAGGTAGCATAATATGAAAATGGATAAACTTGTCGGTGAAAGATTCAAAGAAAAACCCGCAGACTGCGTCATCGACAGTCACGCTTTGATGATAAGAGGCGGCTATATGAAAGGGGTAGCAAACGGGATTTACTCCTCCTTTATGCCTCTGCGGAGAATAACCAGAAAAATAGAAAACATTATCAGAGAAGAAATGGATGCAATAGACGGACAGGAAGTACAGTTTCCGGTTGTTATGCCCGCCTCTCTCTGGAATGAATCCGGAAGATATGAAAGCATCGGAAGTGAACTCTGCAGATTTAAAGACAGAAACGATGTACCCATGGTTCTCGGAATGACTCACGAGGAAGCTGCTGTTCACCTTGTTAAAGAATACGCAAACTCATATTCAAGATATCCGTTTATGGTGTATCAGATACAGACCAAATTCAGGGATGAAGGCAGACCCAGGGCAGGTTTGATCAGGGTAAGGGAATTCACAATGAAAGATGCTTACTCATTCCATACATCACAGGAAGATCTTGAAAGATATTATAAAATATGTTACGACTCATACAACAGAATTTTTTCAAGATGCGGAATACCCGAAGTAATATCAGTTAAATCCGACTCAGGTATGATGGGCGGAAATGTATCGCATGAATATATGCTTCTTACTCCAATTGGAGAAGACTCTATTGCAATTTGCACCGAATGCGATTACAGAGCCAATATGGAAGCTGCAGAAAGTATTATTAATAATACTGCCGAAGGCGAAGACGAACCGCTTGAATTAGTCTATACACCGAACATTCATACTATTGAAGATATATGCAGTTTTCTCAATACTTCGCTTGAGGAATCGTGCAAAGCAGTAGTTTATCAAAAAAACAAAGACGACAAATATGTAATTGTTTTCATCAGAGGCGATCTTGATGTCAACGAAACAAAGCTTACAAATTATCTTAAAGAAGAAATCCATCCCGGAGAGATAACAGATGATTCCGGAATCTATGCCGGTTTTATCGGTCCTTACGGAATAGACAGGGAAAAATTCACTGTTCTGTTTGATAAATCCCTCAAAGGTTCTCATAATCTTTCATGCGGCGCAAATAAGCCCGAACACCATTATAAAGGATTAAAAATATCAAGAGATATCGGCGAAGTTGAATACGTTGAACTCGCAAAAATAAAAGAAGGCGGTATATGCCCGAATTGCGGAAAATCTTCCATAAAGCTTTCCAGAGGCATTGAAGTCGGAAACATCTTCCAACTCGGAACCAAATACACAAAATCCATGAATATGCAATACCTTGACAGTGAAGGCAATCTTCAATATCCCATTATGGGCTGTTACGGTATCGGAGTCGGCAGACTTGCGGCTTCTGTTTGTGAAGCTCATCATGATGATTACGGTCCTATATGGCCTATAAGTATTGCACCGTGGCAGGTTCAGTTGTGCTGTCTGCGATCTGATGATGAAAACTGTAAAAAAGTATCCGATACTTTATACAATTCTATGCTGAATAACAATATTGAAGTTATTTATGACGACAGAAATATAAGACCCGGCGCAATGTTTTCGGATGCCGATCTCCTCGGAGTACCAATAAGGGTTATAGTCAGCCCAAGAAATCTTAACGACGGAGTATGCGAAATTGTTTCAAGAGATAAATCTGTCAATGAAAAAGTTCCTGTTGATGAAGTGATGAACTTCACGGAAAACCTCATTAAAAATATGTTCGAAAAAATCAATAAATAAAACTCAAGGCAACCCCGGATTATAATTGGGGTTGCCCATTTTGTTTATTTCATTGCTTTAATTTTATTATTCTTTACTTTTATCTTAAATGACGCAATTATATCCTCACTTGAAAAACCTAAAAGCAATTTATAATCCCCATCGAATAAGCCGAATTCCATCTGACTGTTATAATAATAAAAATCATTCTCTTCAAGACATAAACAGTCCTTGACTTTTCTGCCTTTATTTACAGTAATTCTTTTATATGCTTTAAGCTCTTTAACGGGTCTTACAACGTCGCAATGACTGCCGGAAATATATAATTGAACTACCTGTGTTCCGTCATATCGCCCTTTGTTCTCTATTGAAAAAGAAAGCTTAACCTTATTATCAGCACAATCAATTGAGTATTCTGAAAGTGTAAACTTTGAATAACTCAAACCGAAACCAAACGGGAATTCAGGTTTACCGTCATCATCACAGTATGCGTATCCTCTGCCTGATGGTTTATAAGAATAAAACAGAGGCAACTGACCTGCATTTTTCGGGAAAGTAACCGGAAGTTTTGCAGATGGATTTACTTCACCGAACAATATTTTTGTCAGAGCTTTCGCGCCCTGCTCTCCCGGATACCAGGCCTCAATTATTGCGGCGCATTGTTTTATCCATTTCGTCATATCAACAGGAGCACCGTTTAGTAAAACTACTATTGAAAACGGATTATAATCAATCATTTTCAGAATTTCGTTTTCCTGATTCTCTTTTACGGTCTGAATCTGATTATCAACGATAATTCCGCCGGCATTTTTTTCTTTCTTTTGTAAAGAAATCGACGGCAATCTTAAGTCGCTCCTGTCAGCGCCCTCACCTTCAATAATTGATGTGAAGTAAATATTGACATCGTTTTCTCTTGCGCAATCATCTACATCTTCGTTGTAATGTATCAATACATTTTTACCGAGATAATTGCTTATTGCTTCAAGTGGAGTTGGAGCATCCTCCCCTGTCCAAGGATAATTATACGGGCCTGAGTAGTTTTTTCCGACAGGAATTTCATTGGCGCTTTTGCCGTAGATTCCTATTTTTTTTATTTTTGATTTATTCAATGGCAATATCTGTTCGTTTTTTAACAGTATAATCGACTCCTCTGCTGCTTTCAGAGCCAGATTTTTATGCTTTTTACAACGAACAACCGACATAGCGTAATTCGCGTCTCGGTACGGATTATCAAACAATCCGGATTTATATTTAGCAGTAAGAATTCTTAAAACCGAGCGATCAAGTATTTCATCTTTTATGTTTCCGTTTTTATATGCTTTTAATACGTTTTCATACATATTGTTCGGCAAAACAATGTCAAGTCCGGATTCAAGAGCTTTTCCTATAGCCTCTGAAAAGTTCCTGCAATACTTATGACCGTTAACCATACCTTCTACCCCGGAATAATCGGAAACAACAAAACCCCTGAATCCCCATTCATTTCTCAAAATATCAGTTAACAGTTTTTCGTTTGCAGAGCAAGGTATACCTTCCCAGGCATTATATGCGGCCATAACAGACTGTGCTCCGGCTCTGATACACGATTCAAACGGAGGAAGTATTGTTTCTCTCATTGTTCTTTCGCTTGTCTCAGAGTAATTGGAATCTCTTCCGCCTGCGCCGTAATTATCGGCAAAATGCTTCGGTGTTGCAATAACTCCGCTTTTTTCAAGCCCGTAAGTCATTGCTCCTCCCATATCAGAAGAAAGTTTTACATCTTCCCCAAATGTCTCAACAGTCCTGCCCCATCTGGCGTCTCTGACTATATTTACAACTGGAGAAAAAACCTGTCTGACGCCTACGGCGTTGCACTCTTTACCTATAGCTATACCGATTTTTTTGACTAATTCGGTATCAAAAGATGATGCCATTGCAATGGGCTGCGGAAACGAAGTGCCCATACCCCATTGAGCTCCGTGAAGCGCTTCACCGTTCTCAAGCGGCGGTATTTTATTCGGCTGCGCATCAATAGATGATTTTATATCCTTGTTGATTCTTTTACATACTTCAAAAGCAGAAGCCGGTTTATTCTTTCCGTGATGCATAAAATGACCGGGATTTCTGTAACTGCCACACAACGGATCACGTTTCATTTCATAACAGTCATCAATATCAAATATCATTGCAGATGTTAACTGATGAAGTTTTTCTTCAACTGTCATTTTTAAAAGCAATTCTTTTGCTCTGTTTTCAGGCGTTTTATTCAAATCATACACCTCCGATAAACAATTATATAATAAACCATCATTCACTCATGTTCAAGGAAAATAATAATAAAAAAACTGTGCAAATAAATGCACAGTTCAAGAACCAGTTTTTAAAGTAAAATCTTATTTGTTCTTTGCAAGCCATTCATCAGCTCTGGCGGCAGAGATGGATTTAATATCTTCCCTTTTATAAGGTGATTCTTCGCCGCCGTTAACATAAAGGAAAAAGTAACCTTTATCAGTCTTATAAAGAGCTTCTTCAAAACCTGCGGGATCACCGAAAGTACCCTCGGTATGCTTTTTAATAAGTTCGGACTTAGCGGTGTCGTATTCTCTCTTGCATATTATTTTACGCATAAACAAATTCTCCTTTCGTTATTTTAAACAAATTTTATCACTATATATAGTAGATTTCAATATACAATCAGTCCTAAAAAATAGTGATTATGTTTAGATTTTCAGTTAAGATTGCATTAAAAATATTACATATTTAAGAATTTTTTCTGTTTAAACATTTACTTATAAATACTTAGATGGTAAAATTAAATAAATTTTGGAGGTGTCACAATGGATAGTTTTAAAGATCAGGCACACAAGCTTGTTGCAAAGATGACTGTTGAAGAAAAAATGGAACAGTTGCGTTATGACGCTCCCGCAATAAGCAGACTCAATATACCGGCATACAATTGGTGGAATGAATGCCTGCACGGAGTTGCCAGAGCGGGTTGCGCAACTGTTTTTCCGCAGGCAATAGCTATGGCTTCTTCATTTGACGATAAACTTTTAGAAGAAGTAGCTGAAGCGATATCCGATGAAGCCAGAGCAAAGTATAACAGCTTTAAAAAATATTGTGAACCCGAAATTTATCAGGGTTTGACCTTTTGGTCGCCAAACATAAATATTTTCAGAGATCCGAGATGGGGCCGTGGTCATGAGACTTACGGTGAAGACCCGTATCTTACCGGAAGAATGGGCACAGCTTTTATTAAAGGTCTTCAAGGCAACGGAAAATACCGTAAAACAGATGCAACAATAAAACACTTTGCCGTACACTCAGGGCCCGAAGATGAGCGGCACAGTTTCAACGCAGTTGTTGATAAAAAAGACCTTTACGAAACATATCTTTCCGCTTTTTTATATTGCATAGAAAACGCTGATCCTTCTGCTGTTATGGGTGCTTATAACAGGGTTAACGGTGAAGCCTGCTGTGCGAGTGAAACTCTGCTGGAGGAAATTCTGCGGGGTGAATTCAACTTTAACGGTTATATAGTCTCGGATTGCGGAGCGATAAACGACATAAATGAAAATCATCATATCACCAACAGCCCGACTGAAAGCGCTGCACTTGCATTAAACAACGGATGTAACCTTAATTGCGGTAATGCGTACAGATATCTTACTAACGCCTATGATGAGGGCCTGGTAAGTGAAGAAACGATAACAGAAGCCTGTGAAAAGCTGTTTGAAGCCAGGTTCAGACTCGGAATGTTTTCCGATGACTGCGAATATGATAATATAACATCAGATGTTATTGAATCGGAAAAAAACACCTGCCTCAACAGAAAAATGGCACGTGAAAGCATTATTTTACTTAAAAACGATGGCATTTTACCGATTAGCGGCAAAAAAAGAATAGCGGTTATTGGGCCTAACGCTGACAGCAAATCGGTTTTATTAGGCAACTATAACGGTACCCCCTCTGTATATTCAACCATTTTACAGGGTATTCAAGCCGCTGCAGAATCGAAAATTATATATGCAAGGGGCTGCGAACTGACGGAGGATGTTGAAGGAAAATGGTGTGAGCAACCCGAAAATGAGGCTATAGCAGCTGCAATGGAATCCGATATTGTTATTCTGTGTATGGGACTTGATCCTTCTATTGAAGGTGAAGACGGAGATAAAACAGATATCGAATTACCGTTTGTACAAAAGAAACTGTTAAAAAAGATAGTTGAAACAGGGAAAGACATTATTTTTGTAAATGTCAGCGGCAGCTGCGTAAACCTGACCGATGTCAAAAAATCATGCGGAGCTATTATACAATGTTTCTATCCGGGAGCAGAAGGCGGAAACGCTCTTGCCGATATTATTTTCGGTAAGACATCCCCTTCCGGTAAACTCCCTGTAACATTTTACGGTTCGGAAGATGAGATACCTGAATTCAAAGACTATTCTATGAAAAACCGAACTTACAGGTATTTCGAAAATGAACCTGTTTATCCTTTCGGATACGGCTTATCATATACAGAGTTTAATTATTCAGATATCAGAATCAAAGGAAACACTCTTTCAGTTAAAGTAAAAAACACGGGAAAATATGAATCCGATGAGATAGTCCAGTTCTATGTTGACAGTGCCGGATACAGTAATCAGCCAAAGTTCCGTCTTGTAAATTTTAAAAGGATACATTTGATTCCGGGAGAAGAAACGGAAGTTGAATTCTTTATTGATGAAGAAGTATTCTGCCTTTATGATGAATACGGAAGCAAGCACCCGTTTGACGGAACTTACAAGTTATATATTGACAGCAAATGTCCGGATAATAATTCCCCTGTTACGGAGTTCAATTTCTCAAAAAAATCATAATTAACCCTTACGGAGTAATATGAAAAAGAAAAGTCTGATATTTGAAACAAAAAAGCCAAATGACAAGTTGCCAAAATTTGCAGAATCGGTCATATGTGAAAAAGGTCTTTCAACTGAAGGCCTTATTTACTCATGTCGCGGAGATATGGATAATAACGC
>JAEEGL011492207.1_pt1 | contig 11603 bp, 9 predicted proteins | sample 9134231 | NCBI WGS metagenome assembly JAEEGL01 (sample SAMN16246548, study PRJNA631951) | gut metagenome | biome: gut microbiome; feature: rumen; material: fiber-attached | host: Bos | place: Iran: Karaj | collected 2018-10 | reverse complement strand
ATCACGCGCACAAGTTATCAAAGTAAACTTCCGCTAAGATGATTTACGGTCCTGAGCAGGGAAACCTGCTCAGGATTCCTGCTAAGCAGGGAAAAGGGGTGACATGGGCCAGAGTGTGGTCCGCCAAAATTAGAGTTTCACAGGAGTGTGAAGTATGACCTTCCCGAACGGCAATATATAATTACTTATAGCTCTGTTATATATTGCCTTCGGATCTATGAATCAGAAACTCAAATATCAAATAAAAACAAACATCAGCGAGGAAAATTATTAAATGAGAAATCAAACTTACATGTCGAGGCGAGGAACGATGAGTACGTCGTTTGTACGCAACTGCAACACCGTTCGCCACACCGCGAAGAATCTAGGTTCTATTTCTCAGGTAGTAATTGTTTCAATGATTACGCTAGTATTCGGTCTTATTTATGTCGCTGAGGGTACAAAAGCAACTGGTTATGATTATGAAATCTCATCAGTAAATTCAGAAATTGATGAGATGATTGCAAAAAAAGAAGATCTTGCAGTAGAGAAGGCACGTCTTACTTCAGTTGAGGCGATTCGTAATAGTGCAGTAGCAATGTCGATGGAAGATGCGACTGTTACTGGTTATGCTGCCGAATAATTTGCTATAATATATATATGACTAGAGTGAGGTTTTTAAAGCTGGTCACTTTTGCCGCGTTTTTGATTGTAGCTGCGCGGTTATTTTCGATTCAAATCATTGAGCATGATAAGTGGGTAGAAGCGGCCGACGCTCAACATACTTTACTAGAGAAGATTGTAGCGAAGCGTGGTGAAATTTATATGATGAATGGCAATGAAGCGAAGCCAATTGTCTTGAATCAAACGGCTTATTCGGTGATTATTGATCCAGCAGTAACCAATAAAGATAAGATTAAAGAAGCGCTTGGAAAATATGCCGAAGGGAAGACCACAGTTAATATTGATGAGCTATATGAAATTGAGGGGTTGAGATATTATGTTGTAGCGCGTAATATTTCGCGCGAGGCGGCTTCGAAGATTGCGGATGAAGGTATTTCTGGAGTATGGCTACAGAATGGTAATATCAGGGTTTATCCAGAGGGGGAATTGGCTTCGGGATTACTTGGTTTTGTGAATGCTGATGGGATCGGCCAATACGGTGTAGAGGGCGCTTTGAATGAGAAGCTTAAAGGCAAGGATGGCATGCTTAAAACAATTTCCGATATTAATAATATTGCACTTTCGATTGGCGACGACAATATTAAGATTCCGGCTGAGAATGGCAAGAATATTGTGCTTACCGTGGATCTTGGAATTCAGCGTGGCGTAGAGGATATTCTAGCAGCAGCTATTCAAGATCCAGATGTGCCAGCAACGAATTTTTCCGCAATCGTGATGGAACCAAATACCGGCGAGGTATTAGCGATGGCAAATATGCCGAATTATGATCCAGCGAATTATGGTAATGTAAAAGATGCCTCGGCCTATGTTAACTATACTACTGAGGTGCCGTATGAACCGGCTAGTACTTGTAAAACTTTTGCTTTTTCGGCGGCTATTAATGAGGGGAAGATGACGGCTGATACAACTTATTTTAATCAAGGTTATGAAATGGTAGATGGTTGGAAGATTAATAATGCGGAGCAACGTTCTTCGATTTATGGTGAGATTACGATGAAGACGGCTCTTTATTGGTCGCTTAATACTGGTAGTATTCATGCGCTCAAATTACTTGGTGATAATCCTGAGCGGATTACTCAAACTGGTCGCGAGAGGCTATATGATTATTTGCATAATAGATTTCATCTTGGTCAGGCTACTGGCATTGAGCTGATTGAAGCGGAGGGAATGATCCCAGATCCAAACGAAGGCTATGGACGTGATTCGGTCTATGCAAACGTGACGTTTGGTCAGAATATGTATGCGACGATGATTCAGATGGTTTCGGCTTTTTCGGCAGTCGTAAATGGTGGCTATTATCATGAGCCAACAATTATCAAAGGGGAAATGGTAGATGGTAATTTGGTTCTGGCAGAGAAGAAGACTAATGTTAGCCAGATTCTATCGGAAGGCACTAGTGTAGCGATGAGAGATATGTTGCGAAATAACCGCAATTATAAGGTGCGTGGTGGCATTGATCGGGCTGGATATATGATTGGCGGTAAGTCTGGTACGGCGCAGGTGGTACGAAATGGTAGTTATGATAATACAATGTCTGAGACGATCGCCTCTTATATCGGCTTCGGTGGAACGGAGGGGGAGTTGCCAAAATACGTGATTATGGTTAAAATGTGGGGAGAGGGGGAATACATGGATAGTGGATTACTTAGCAATGTAGCTTTCGATCCAATATCGAATTTTATGATAGACTATCTTAAGATAAAACCGAGAGAAGAAAATGCAGATTAATGATGAAATGTTCTATGGATTATTGCTAGCACTAGCTGGCTTTTTGGTATCCATGGCGCTCACTCCGTTTTATACACATATTGCGTATAAATATAAGTTTTGGAAAAAACAGAAGAAAACTACCGTAGATGGGGAAGCATTGCCAATTATGACAAAGCTTCACGCGCACAAGTTTAAGCGTGCATTTCCAACTATGGCGGGTATTGTTGGTATCGTGGCTGTAACGGTGGTAACATGGATTTTTAATCTTGATCGTGGTCAAACTTGGTTGCCGCTTGCTGGTTTTCTTGGCGGTAGCGTAGTGGGCGCGATTGATGATCTTATTAACATTTTTGGCTCTGGACGTGGTGCAGCAGGTTTGCGTGGGCCGGTGAAATTCTTCTTGATTACCGTGGTTGGCGTGGTGCTTGGCTGGTTCTTTGCCGTAAAACTTGGTTGGACCTCTATTATGGTGCCGTATATTGGCGATATTCAAATTGGTGCTGTAGGCATGATTTTGATTTTCGCATTTGCAATTGTGGCTACGTCGAACGCAGTTAATATTACGGATGGTCTTGATGGTCTTTCTGGTGGTCTTGTGATGATTGCATATGCATCATTTGGTATTATTGCCATGATTCAGGGTAAAATGATGCTCTTTGGCTTCTGTATGACAGTAGTAGGCTGGCTACTTTCTTATATTTGGTTTAATGTGCCACCAGCTCGTTTTATGATGGGTGATACGGGGTCATTTGCGCTTGGTGCAGGTCTTGGCGTGGTGGCAATGATGACGAATTCATTCTTGTTACTTCCAGTAATTGGCTTAATGCTCGTAGTCGAGACTGGTTCATCTCTGATTCAATTAATGTCTAAGAAGTTTTTGAAGAGGAAGATATTTATTTCAGCGCCACTTCATCATCATCTAGAAGCGAAAGGTTGGGGTGAAGCAAAGATTGTAATGCGTTTTTGGATTATCGCTGGTGTCTGTGCGTTTGTGGGGATTTTCATGGCCGCAACCGGCGGAGTTATGTAAATGAAAACACGTAAACATCGTAGCGATTTAATGATTCTTTTTTCGGTACTCGCTCTGATTGTGATTGGTCTAGTGGTGATTTATGCAATTGGGCCAATGCGTGCAAATGTACTCAATTCTGCCTATGGTGCAAACTATGATTCAAATTATTTTTTTTGGCATCAGCTGATCTCGGTAGTAGTGGGGATTGCGGCGTTTTTTGTCGCGTTTTTTGTGCCTTATAAGAAGGTATTTAAGGTTTCTAAATGGATTATGTTACTCGGGTTATTTGCATCGTTAATGCTGTTTGTGATGTCTTATGTCGGGAAGTCAATGGTTAAATGCGAGCTTGGCGCATGTCGTTGGTTTGCAGTGGGGAGCATTAGTTTTCAGCCAGCGGAGCTTTTGAAATTGGGGTTAGTATTGTATCTACCGAGTTTAATTAAGAAGAAAAAGGAAGAGGGGACGATAGGTTCGCTTAAGGAATTCTGGTTGCCAATTGCAGTGGTAGTAGGATTGTCGCTTTTCTTTGTAGTAGTCTTACAAAAGGATTTGGGTACGGGCGCAGTACTTTTGGCGATTTCTGTAGCTATTATCTTTGCATCTGGTGTGCCACTAAGGCAATTTTTGGCGATGCTTGCCATTGTGGGTGCTGCCGGTGTGCTGGCGATTGCGTTTTCTTCGCACCGTATGGAACGTTTAACAACGTTTTTAGGTGGTGGCGATGCGGATTCGAACTATCACATTGATAATGCAAAAATCGCTATCGGTACGGGTGGATTATTTGGTGTAGGAATAGGGAATAGTGTGCAGGCGACTGGCTATTTGCCAGAATCGATCAATGACTCGGTGTTCGCAATCATGGGTGAGACGTTTGGCTTTGTGGGGCTGATGTTTGTAATGCTGATTTTTATCGCAATTCCTTTGAGGCTTCTTAAAGTGTCGGAAGGGACGGCGGATACGGAGGGAAGACTAGCGGCAATTGGTGTCTTCGCATGGTTTTTAACGCATGTGTTTGTGAACGTGGCGGCGATGACGGGATTGATTCCTTTAACTGGTATTACGTTGCCATTACTCTCTTATGGTGGCACTTCAATCGCCTTTATGGCGCTAGCGCTTGGCCTCACTTTGCAACTTTCGTGTTATACTAGTAGAGAGGTAAATAATGAAGATACTAGTAGTGGGCGGGGGCTCCGGGGGTCACATTACTCCAGCCGTCGCCGTCGTTCGTGAAATTCTCAAGAAAAAACCGCGTACCCAGGTTGAATTTTGGACTGATTTTAAGTATTACAAAAACGTCACCAAGCTGACAACCGAAATCGGTGTGCCTTGGGGTGAAGAGTCTAAAACGATGGCTAAGAAAACAGGCCCGTATATTCGTGTACGTAGGGTTTTGGCAGGGAAGTTTCATCGTTATTCAGGATGGAAGTTTGTTGATTATTTTAAACATCTTGATATTACTTTTAAAGACTTAATTTTTGGAAATCTTTTTGGTTTCTTTGGCTTCCTAGGTGGAATTATTGTTTCATTTAAGAGATTTTTCTTGAAACGCTCAAGACCAGACGTGGTGTTTTTGAAGGGTGGTTATGTGGGGTTGGCCGTCGGGATTGTGGCAAGATTTTTTAAGGTGCCATACGTAGTGCACGAGTCCGATACGGTGGCAGGCCTTGCTAATCGCGTCTTAATGAAGCGTGCGACTAAGGTGGCTTTTGGTATGCCTTTGTCTAAGGAAACACTCGAGGCGCATCCAAATTATGTTTGGACTGGTATTCCAGTAAGTATGGAATTTAAGCCAGTGAGCGAATCAAAACAGGAATCGCTTAAAAAGGCTTTTTCTTTCAATCCTAAGAAGCCACTTGTGGTGATTACTGGTGGTTCACAGGGTGCAGAGAATCTTAATCTTGCTACGCGTGAGATTTTGCCGGAGCTATTGAAGTTTACTTCGGTTGGTTTGGTGGCTGGTCGCAAGCATTATGAAGATATGATTGATCTTAAACGCTATGAAAACTGGGAAGATGCTGAGCTTGAATCGAACTTCCGTATGTGGGAGTTTAATACGACGATGGATGAGCTTTTGGGTGCGGCAGACGTGGTAGTATCACGTGCTGGTGCCACTACAATTGCAGAGATGGCCGCACTCAAGAAAACGGCGATTTTAGTGCCATTTGAGCGTTTGCCGGGCGCACATCAGCTTAAGAATGCCGAGAGATTGGCTGAGGCTGGCGCAGTGGTAATGGTGAAAGATTCAGAGATGTTTGCAAAGCCAGAATTATTGCTTGAAGAAATCCGAACTTTGGTACGTAGTCCGCGCAAAAGTGCTGATCTCGCCGAAACTCTTCATAAAGAGGCTAAGAGTAATGCCGCTGAACATCTCGCAGAGATAATTATTGAGGTTGGTACAAAGTAAATGAAAAAGCGCAAGGGTGAGGATGGTCCGGAGCTGGTAAGCAGGAGGCTGCATAAGCAGTCTGAGGTTAAGATTGGGCGCACTATCTCTGAGAAGAGGGAACGAATGGAAACTTCTCTGGAGCGTACCAAGGAATGGAAGAAAGGGAAGCGTAAGAAGACTGTTCGGGTTTTGTTCGTTATTTTGGGGTTCGGAATTGTGTTTGGAATTATTGCCCGCTATATGGGGACACTGGTTTCTGAAAAGGTTGAAGGAGGGAATAACTGGACGGGAACTACGACATTGTCAGATAAACCGACGGTAGAAGTGGTGGATTTGGCGGCTGGCGAACATAAAATTACGAGCCGCATGAATGAATTCATCGTGCAGGCCGAACAAGACTTTAAGGATCTGGGATATAAGCCAATAAGGGTCGAAATCCCAGCCGGATCAATTAGACAGGTAAACTTTATCTTGGATGGTATTACTGGATATATTAAGATGACAACAGATCGTGATGCGGCTGTATCGGTAGAAGATGCGGATAGAATGATTAGATATCTATCTGGGAAGGAAATTACTACGTTTGAATATATAGATGTAAGGGTAGAAGAGAAGGGGTACTGGAAATAACAGGGGTGGTTGGCTTGCTTCTCCCTGGGAAAAAGTAATTCTCCAGTTCTCTACCACTTAATGTTCGGTTTTTGTTCTTTAGGGGTTTGGACGGTTTGACGGATAGGCTAGATGGAGGCTGGAATAGGGAAAAATACTAAGTAGGGAAATAAAAAGAGGGAAAAGTCAAATAAATTTGGCCGGAGCCTGTGAAATGGGCCGTGAAATCTGGTTTTACAGGGGTAAAAAGTGGCTTATAGGGGTGGATGTAGAAAGGCACGAATTTCGCGGTTGGACGGATTGTGAAGGTTTGGACGTTAGGCGTGTGTGGGCCCATGTGGATTTTGACGGCTTTAAATTTGGCTCACAGACGCGTCTCAATACGTCTAGATATATATTTGTATGGGTATTTTATGGGGATTTTTAGATTATATTCGGAAATACTCCTGGATTGTCGGATCCGATAATTCTCTCCTGATTTTTAGAAGAATATAGGGGCGAAAGGCTATTATTTAGGTGACTCGGCCATATGTTTATATGTCCAGCTTTTAACTACTGTAATGTCGTAAAATATGTATTGTACGACATTTGATATATTTCAAAAAGACGATAAATCATACGTCCGGCTTAGGCCTATTTTTTTCTGCTTATGGTATTTTACGTCAAAATCCATGTTTGTTGTTGGGTCTACGTATATATTTCTAGCTGGATCTTGTGGTTTTTTCTTTTTGCGTAGTTTCCTGGTCGTTTTATGCTGTTTTACAGGGGTAATTTGGTACTTTATAGGTATTTTATAGATTATTTATAAACGATCTACGATGTAGATACTGGTCAGAACAGGGGAGGATAGGGTGTCTATAGGGGTATTATGGGTGTTTTATAGAGGTCGGAAGGGGTATTAACAGGGGTAGAGAATCATAGATTCAAGAAAAACTCCCCTGATAACAGGGGAGAAGCGATTCTATAATTCCCTTTTTCTATTTCTTTTTGAAATTCTTTTTATTTTTGTAATATTTTTTGTGTGAATTATTCTTTGGTTTTGAATCACTTGGTTTAGCTTCACTTGTTGCGGTAGGCTTGTCGTCGTCGGTTTTTGGGGCTTCAGGGGCTTTGTGAGCCTCATTTTGGGCCTTATTGGTAGAATTCGCATCATCATGGCTCTTATGCTTATCATCGGCCTTAGAATCGATTTTAGGGGCTTGTTCTGGCTTATCTGAGGCTTGTTCTGGTTTGGTTGACTGTGGCTTAGCGGTATCTGGTTTAGCTTCTTTAAACTCTGGTTTAGCCTCAGGCTTCTTGTGGTCAACTTTACCGAGCTCTACCATGCCTTCATCGCGATTCTGGACTTTTTGTGGAGCTGGCTCTTCTTTTTTAGCTTGGTTCTTCCCTTCTTTTTCTTGAACGAGACGGGCCAAGTCTTTTAGTCCGAGTCTTTCCTTACCTTCGGCGGCATTTGGACTAAGGTTTTGTTTCTTGAAATCGCCTTGTGGGGTAGCAGGTTTCTTTTGACTCGGTTTAAAAGCGAAGGCTTTCTTGTTCGGTTTTTGTTCTGGGACATAGTTGTATGAAGGGGTAAATTCTGGGGTAGAATTATCATCTTCTGGTTGGCGACCGGAGTCGGAAAGCTCTTTTTTATACTTCTCGGATTGCTCGATGGTATCGCGGATCTCTTTTTCGATTTCGGCACGTGGACGTGCATAGTTGGCGCGAGAATGGGCTACGATAGCATCAAAGTTGTCTTGTGGGGTCTTTGGAATCGATAGAGTGGTAGCAGAGAAGGCTGGCACTTTCTCGCCATTAATAATCATCGAGATAATAAAGTGGCGGTTGTTGAGCTGGATAATATCAGATTCCTCGAAGGTTGGCTCGAATTGCTTGGTAAGGATAGGTGCATCGTCGGCGGAAACACGGAAGGAGATGGTGGAACCGACGTTGCCAAAGACAGCGTCGCGGACGGAGTCGGTCATCTGAGCAACGTACTGGTTGGCCACGGTGAGGTTGAGACCGTATTTGCGAGCTTCGGAGAGAATCACGGCGAAGGAATCGGTGGCAAAGTTCTGGAACTCATCTACGTAGAGATAGAATGGACGGCGATCGTCGATATTATCGATATCGGAACGGGACATAGCGGCGAGCTGAACCTTGGTCACAAGGAAGGCGCCAAGAATACCAGCGTTATCTTCGCCGATAAGACCTTTAGAGAGGTTCACAACGAGGATTTTACCTTCATCCATGATCTTACGAATATTGAATGAAGACTTTGGCTGCCCAATGATATTGCGAATGATTGGGTTGGCTGTAAAGGCACCGACCTTGTTAAGGACTGGAGCGATGGATTCATTGATTTGTTTATCGTTCCATTGACCAAACTCGTGTTTCCAGAACTGAAGCACGGTAACATCAGTACAATAATCGAGAGTCTCCTTGCGGAAATCTTTATCGGTGAGAAGGCGCGAAATATCGAGAAGGGTGGTTTCTGGGCGATCGAGAAGGGCGAGGAGAGTATAGCGTAAAATATGCTCAAGACGTGGACCCCAAGAGTCGCCGAACATACGCTTCAATACGCCAATGACCTCAGAACAAATGTTTGGTTTGCGGGTAGGGTCAGTAACTTCAAGTGGGTTGAAGGCGACTGGGAATTCTTTATCGGCTGGGTTAAAGTAAACAACATCTTTGATACGGGATTCTGGGACGAAGCGAAGGTTATCGATAGCAAAGTCACCGTGTGGATCAATAATACAATAACCTTGGTTATAGAAAGTATCAGAAAGGGCTAGTAGCTCGAGAAGGCCGGATTTACCAGCACCAGTTTGACCGATGATGTAAAGGTGACGAGAACGGTCGCGGCGAAGAAGACCGAATTGATGGTTGATACCGCGGAAGTTGGTAAGGCCAAAGGCGGAAATGTTTTTATCGGTTTCTGGATTGCCAGTGATGACTGGAAGTTTGGCTGGTGGTTCTGCGGTTTTAGAATTGGCCCAAACGATATTTGGGGTTTCTACGGAAGTATGCGGAAGGTGATAGACTGAGGCAAGCTCGGAGATATTGAGGATGAAGCCATGATCGGAGAATTGACGAATCTTATAAGCATCAAGATCGGCTGGGTTAAAGCTGCCGCCGGACATTTTGAAGCCGTTAAGGTTGGTAGAGTTGAACTGTTTGAATGTGCCAACTAATGCTTGCATGTTGAGTCGAGCGTCAACTTCGGATTTACCAAGATACACAAGGCGGATTTTGACTTCGTAACCGAGCTTAGTGGCTTTTTCTTCGGCGGAAGAGACGCGGGTTTTGTCGCGTTCAGAGAGCTCAACTTTTTCTTCTGGATTGCCAGTACCGCCGGTTGGTGGACGGAAAAGTGCGCCAAGGGCTTCGACGAGCCAGGTTTGATCGATTCCAATTCCGGAGAATAATCCTTTATTACCAGATTTGATTTTTTTAACCCATTTATCAGTAGTTTTGTGCCAATCATCGGCGACTGGTCGGGTAAGGATTTGGATCCAAAGCTCTTCAGAATTGTCTGGATCGAGCTTAGCAAGTGTACCGGTGACGCCAGCTAGTGGGTCTACTTCGAAGTTATCAAAGGTTTTGATTGGGAGAGCGGCATTATCGGTGAGGGAAAGCTCGGCCGAATAAACGACTGGGTATTTGGAGCGATTGTCTACATAATCCTCATTCATCTTGTAGATTTGAACGGTTGGATACTGAGAATAAATTTGGCCTTCTACGAAACTCTGGAGAACTTTTGGTACCCAAACGTAGAAGCGGATTTGACCGGCAGTAGAAACGATTTCGAAGGAAAGGTGTTCTTGGACGCCACCGGAATTTCGTAATTCCCCTTTATCTCGCAAAATACCGTGGAGTGAAGCGAACATTTGTTCTGCAGCAAGCTCTTTTTTGTCGTTGGCACGAGGAATTTCGAGCATCAAAAGAACAGAGTCGACATTTAAGACTTTGAGCTTGTTGAGTTTTTTGTAATTAAGATATGTTAAGAAGACCAATATTGCTACAACTGGTATCCAAAATATTGGCATGAGAATAAAATGTATGACGCTTTCCATGGGTTAATTTTAACATAAAAACCCTCTAAAAAGTAGAGGGTTTTACGTAGCTTTTGTGAATTGTTTTAGGCTAAAACGTAGGAGTTTTTGTCGATTTTCTTGAAGAGCTTTTTATTCTGGAGGTTCAAGAGAATGGTGGTTTCTTTGACTTTGCGGGTTTTGAGAACTTGTTTAACAATTTCTTCACGAGTTAGTGGCTTGTCGGCTTTTTTAAGAATGTCGGTAATAATATCAGATACAGTTCCCTTTGAGTAGCCCCATGAATTAAGGGCGTAAATGCCGCGACCAATCAAAACAAAGCGTGAGTCCTTAATAAGTTCATTGTGGATTGCCTGAATAGTAACATTTTTGCGTTTGAACTTAGAATCGGCGATCTCTTTTGCGATATCGGAGAAGTGCATTGGTTCTTTTTTGGCTTCGAGAATGACAAAGATTTTATCACGAATGTTCTTTGGGTTGACTGCTGGCCATTTTGAAAGACCCCAGAGGCCATTAAGGCATGAAAGGTTCTTCGAAATTGACGCAACTGCTTTTATGTGGTCAGGATGCTCATAATTTAACTTATCGTCAAGCTCATCGATGGTCATTGGAGCTTTATTCTCTTTGATAAGGGCGACAATCTCGTCGATTTTGCCACGAATGGCTTTTTCGTCGCCGTATTCAGCAATGCCGACGGCAGTGTCGTACTTATCGTTTTCTTCAACTACGGTAAGACTTTTTGAAAAAGTAGCAATGAAATAGATGCCGGTGCGTTCTTTGGCGGTAGTAGTTTTGCCATAGACTTTGTCTGCAAGATCGGATAGTTTGGCAACGCGACCCATTTCGGTGAGGTTTCTAATAAGGATTTTCTCTGCTGCGGTGAGCTCAGGGATTTGATTGTCTTCTGCGGAAATTTGGAGACGAATCAAGATGGCTTTTTCGAGTTGGCGAACACGTTCGCGTGTAATTGATAACATTTCGCCGATTTGTTCAAGTGTTTCTTTGGTGCCGGATAGTCCGAAGCGACGAGAAATAATCTCCTTTTCGCGTTCTTGCTCAATGATTTTGAGACTGCCGGAGATTGCATTTTTTAGGATTTCCGCATTTTTATCCATGAAAATATTCCTTATTTCCACCTCTGTTAATTAATAGAATTTTTAATATTATATTATAAATATGTGCGATT
>JAEEGL010098343.1_pt1 | contig 11603 bp, 10 predicted proteins | sample 9134231 | NCBI WGS metagenome assembly JAEEGL01 (sample SAMN16246548, study PRJNA631951) | gut metagenome | biome: gut microbiome; feature: rumen; material: fiber-attached | host: Bos | place: Iran: Karaj | collected 2018-10 | reverse complement strand
TATATACACAAAGTTTGTAATAATCCACCTGATGGACCACCAGTTGTAGTATCCTTAAAAGTACATTTTGGACTAATTGTATTAAAATTAACTTCATACATATTATATCCACCAAATGTATCATTCGAATCATATACTATATCTAGTTCTTCATTACCTCTTAAAACAGTGAAGACATCTCCAACTGTTCTTTTTAAACCTATTACTCTTCTAAATTCAGTTTCATCATCTTTAGTAACAACAACATTATTATTTTCTTTTAATTTTAATTTAATGATTCTATCTCCAATTCTAAAATCAGAATTTGAACCATAAAATGTAACATCACAACCTACAAAACTATAATCAATATTAATTGAACTATTTTCTTTTTTAGCTTCATTATATGCTAAAACAATTGAATTATAGATACTTGAATAATATTGAATCTTCGCAGCCTTATATGATTCAGTTTGACTCAAATGAGATGAACCATAATTAGAATCTGTTGAAATATCTAATATTTCTACATTCTTCATCATTGAAGCTAATATATTTTGTAAATATGTTGTTTTTTCAAGATCATATATAGCTAATGTTGAAAAAGAACCTTTTTCTTCATAATCTGTTTCAACATCAACAACTGAATCAAATTTAGTTGTAAATCCTTTAGTCAATATTTCTTTATTTGTTCTAATCGTTCCCAAACAAATAATAGGAATATTAATTATTAAAGTAAAAACAATTATAACCCAATATTTTTTTACAAAATATTTAAAGCTATTTAACATTTAAGAAAACCTCTATTTCTTCCATCTTTTCATATGTAACACCCGCAGCGTCTAACATTTTTCTAGATGCGATAGTTGAATCTTGAGATCTATATTTATCATTCATATAAATGATATGAGAAATACCAGATTGAATAATTAATTTAGCACATTCATTACAAGGGAATAATGAAACATATAAAGTTGCACCCTTTAATGAAGCACTTGAATTTAAGATAGCATTAGCTTCTGCGTGTACTACATATGCATATTTAGTATCAAGTGTGCCACCTTCTCTTTCCCATGGAAATTCATCATCACTACAACCCATAGGAAAACCATTGTAACCAATACCAATTATTCTCTTATCTTGATTAATAATACAAGCACCAACTTGTGTATTAGGATCTTTACTTCTTTTAGCTGATAATAAAGCTACACCCATAAAATATTCATTCCAAGAAATATGCATAATATTACCTCACTTAAATTCAAATTTCTATGATATTATATCATAGACTTTAAAATCTTTCTATAAAGAAATAAAAAAACGCCCAATTAGAAAAACTGAGCGTTTACTAATGTTAAAATTAATTAACTAACACATACTGTAATTATATGAAGAATTGTACCATTCGCATTTGTTGCAAAAATAATGTTATTCCCATCAATCACACCATCATTTGTAGTACGATATTGTTCAGGAATATCTCTCCAACCAATATTATCATCATATATACTTGTCGCTAGCATTGAAACAGATGTTCCATTTTGTGTATAAGTACCGGTTGATCTGGTTTCCATATCAGCACACATAACATTTTCACCTACCATACCAAATGTCTTTGTCGCAAAACATTCAAATGTATCGTCATCTTTAAAATTATATTCTTGTGTTAAAATTGCTTCTTTAAACAAATTATAGTATTGATAATCTTTTTCTTGAAGATCTATTCCAACAAACTTATGACCTTTAACTGTACCACTAAAAGTTTTCTTATTTACAGTTTCAGTTTTAGTATGTCCACATACAGTACATGTGAATGTTTTAACGCCATCTTCTGCATAAGTTGGTTCAGTAGTGATTTCTCCATCATTATATGTATGAGCTGCCTTATCACTTACTTCATCTTTATGTTCACATGTCGCAGCGTGCCAATGATTCTCATCATCTTTACTCCATTCACTCGAAAATGTATGCTCATGACAAGATGCTAAAGAAACTAAAAACAAGAATCCAAATGCTAATAAAAATAATTTTTTCATAGTCTTCCTCCTTAATAAAAATATTAAAATTTATGAACATCGTTTAATTTATGTAAATTATACCATAAACTTTAATACCTTTCCACAATAAAGAAAAAAGGCTATAAAGCCTTTATCTTGAAATTTTTTTCGAATCATTCATATTAATTGTTCCAACCAAGGAGTTTAATCTATTAGTAATTCTTGAAGCCTTTAAATCATCTTCATCTGTATTCTCACACATAAAGTGATCTTTTAAATTCTCCGGAAAAATATTAGAAGTTAAAAATAATGGTTTCTTTTCTAATGTACGATAATTTAGTATTGGTCCTAAGACCTCATCTCTTAACCATGGTGTAACATTTTCACTACCAAAATCATCAAACATCAAAACATCAACTGCTTTTAATTTATTAATTAACTGATGATATCTTAATTCCTTAATAGAATTTTTTAATTCTAAAACCAAATCAGGGAAATATATCAATAATGATTCAATACCTATTTTAGCTAGTTCATTTTGAATACAAGCTAATGTATATGTTTTACCAATTGAAAAGTTTCCAAACAAATATAAACCTTTATGGAAAACACCATTTTTAGTATCAGTTAAAAAAGCATTTACTTCTTTAATTATTTTGTTTCTAGATTCTGAATCCAAATAATAATCATTAAATGATGCATTTTTAATTGATTGAGGCATATATAAAGTTTTAATTAAACAATCTACACTATTTTTATCATCAAATAATTTTCTAAATTGACATTTTTCTAAAAAGAATTTATTACCATTAAAATTAGTGTAATAGCCATTAGATACATTTTTACAATAATCTAAACCTTTACATTTTTTACAATTTTTCTTTTCTTCAATAACCTTTAAATAATCATAAATGTTTAAATCATTTAAATAATCTTTAGCCTCAGGTAATTCTTTTAATACTAAATCTTTTTCATTATCTATCATAGAGATTCAAAACCTCCATTTGGTTCAACATTACTGCTCCTAGTTTTTCTTCTATTTGTAACCTTATAAGTTGTTGAATAATTAATAGCATCCTCTGTTGTCATAACATTATCAGCCAACCAAGTTATCGCTGCTTTTTTAAAATAATTAACAGATGGCATTTCTCCATTATTAGCTGTTAATATCTTCATAATCATACAATTTATTACACCTATTTCTTTGATACCCATATCTGTTAATTCTGTATAAATATCAGCCATTTTACCTAAATATGAAGGTGGGAAATTAGGTGCACAAGCATTTAAAATATCCTTTGGAGATCCATGTTCAAGGAATTCAATAATATCCTTTGGATCAACACTTTTTTCTTCCTTAAATGATAAAGTTGGACCATTCTCATTATATTTAGATAAATATAATGCATTAGCCTTTCTTTTTAAAATCTTATAATCATAATATCCTCTTTGATTTAATGATTGATTAAATAAAGAAATCATTTCATAAGGATTAAATTGATATGTATATGCAAGATTAATAATTTGTGATTTAAATTCTTCTGTTTCACCACATTCTAAGAAATCCTGATTAATTTCTTTAATGAAATAATCATAATCAAATGTTGATTCTGAAATCTTAAAATCAAGGTTAGGATTCTTACCTAGAATATATTCAAATTTACTGAATATTTCTCCATTATAAACATTTGATTTAAATACTTCATCAAATGTTTTTGTAATATTTTCATAACCTTCTTTGTCAATTTTGGCGATTTTAAAATGACTATAAATATAGTCATATAATTCTTTGTTTAATTTAGTGTATAAATAAAGTCCTAATGATACATCCTTAATAAAGCTTTTAGCTGTTAGTGGAGCGTTTAATATATAAATATATTCTTCTTCACTATAATAAGTTCTTAATAAGCCAACGGCTTCTAGCTTATATCTAGCTTCTAAGAATGTCTTAGGCTTTAATGAAAAAATAGTAAATAAATCTTTATGAGTTAAAGATTCACATTCTAATTTGTTTCTCTCTAATAAAGAATTAAAGTACATATAAAGAGAAAAAGCATCACTTCCAATAAGTGGTGCATAAAGTAACGATAAGGTTTGTACATCATCATTTGAAAGTGAGAAGCTAGTATAAATATTTAATTTAGAGCTAGGTTCTATTGATTTAACTTCCATGATTACTGATGTAATGAAACGCCCTTAAATGGGTACTTCTCCTCTATTTTCTTTAGGACAATATCAATAAACTTAGTTGCTTTTTTATTACTTGCTACAAGATACTCTGAATCAATATAAAAATCGATTGAAGTTTCTAGTGGATCACCTAAATTAATAATTTTAGCAACAACTGACATATGTGGTAATTCTGAACAGATTTCACCAAAATCATCATTTACAGAAATGATCTTATGCTTTAAGCCTTCAACTATTTCAAGATATAAATTCTTGATTTGCTCATAAGTTGCTTTGTAATAATGAGTCTGTAATATCAAATTCTTAGCGTTCTCTGATGTTTCAACAATTCCCATTTTCCAACACTCCTTCTAATTCTTTTATAATTTTAATTACTTGCTCTTTTGTTTCATCAAAAGTACCTTTACTATCGATAACATAATTTGCAAGTGATTTTTTTAAATATAAATCCATCTGCGAATGTATTTTAGCTAATGCATAATCCTCATCAATACCTTCACGTTCCATTAAACGTTCAACCTGTATCTTTTTAGATAAGAATACACATATAACTTTATCACATATATTTTCTAGCTTAGCTTCATATAATAGTGGTGCTTCAACAAATATTAAACCATCATTAGCTTCATTTATTTGTCTTTTTACCTCATTAATAATAATTGGGTGAGTAACACTATCTAACACAAGCTTTGCAGCTGAATTATTAAAAATTAATTTACCAATCTTTTTTCTATCTAATTCCTGATCATCAAGTAAATAATCAGGACCAAATTTATCTAAAATAACTTTATATAAAGGGCCATCCTTTTTAGATAATTGAACTGTAATCTTATCACAATCAATAACCTTATATCCAAGGCTCTCTATAATACTACAAACATTACTTTTACCGCTTGCAATTCCACCAGTGACACCAATCACTCTTTTCATCGCTTATACCTCACAATTTTTACAATAATATGTACTACGTCCATTTATCTTATCCTTTAAAAGAGGACTATGACATACTGGACATGTTGTTTTGGTATGAACATTCAAAAACTGTTGATATTCTCCATAAACATTCAAGCTAGATGTGTAGCTTTTTATGGTTGTTCCTTTATATTCTATTGCTTTAGATAAAACTTTAACAGTATTATCAACAATACTTACTACCTCATCATATTTAATATCATGAGATAATCTATGAGGATTTATTTTTGATAAAAATAAGACCTCATCAACATATATATTACCAAGACCACATATTATAGATTGATCCAATAGAGTCGTTTTAATTGAAACACTCCTTAATACTATTTTATCATAAATATTTCTATAATCAATTTTTTTATTTAGAATAGGGTCAATTCCGACATCAATTAATGGTTTTGTACTATATATATCTTCAGTATTTTTATATATCATTCTGCCGAATTTTCTAACATCTTGATAATATAAGCTATATCCATTATCTAAATGAAATATAACATGGATATGCTTATTATCTATTGAACCTTTTTCTAGATAATAATATTTGCCTTCCATTCTCAAATGAGAAATAAAAGCTCCATCATCTAAATTAAATATTAAGAATTTACCTAATCTATCGATAGATTTAATAGATTTATTTGTAACATTCTTTTTAAAATAATCTACATCATCCTCAATAATATTTGGATATCTAACATCAATATCAATTATTTTAAGATTCAATATATTATCAGATAAGACTCTTCTTACAGTTTCTACCTCAGGTAGTTCAGGCATAAAATCACCTACTTTATATATGAAATGACACTCTCATCAAATTTATTCATATCATAAAATGCATTTTCTTTATCAATAGGATAACCCAAACAAATAAATGTAAATACAAATTTATCTTTATCTAAATTTAATAATTCACATGTTTTAGATAATCTTTCTTTATCAGGATATGTTCCAAGCATTACAGATCCAATACCTTTAGATACTGCATAATCCATAATGTTTTGAGTAGCTAAAGCACAATCAGTTGGAACAAATGGAACACATGGTAAATCTTCATTTGTTTTACCAATTACGGCAATCATTTGATTGCATTCTTTAACTAGCATTGAGCTTTTTACATATATTTCTGATAATTTATTAATAAAATCTTTATTCTCAATTATGATATATTCTCTTGATTTTTGGTGTCTAGCTGAACCAGCAGCCTCACCATGCTTAATCAAATCAATCAAATCCTCATGAGGAATCATTTTATTTAAATCAAATTTTCTTACACTACGTCTATTTAAAATAATATCCATTATTTCACCTCATACCAATTGTTACCAAATGAATCATCAACTACTAATGGAACATTTAATTTAACTGCATTTTCCATTTCGTCTCTAACTAGCTTTTGAAGTTTTTCTTCTTCACCCTTAAATACTTCAAATACTAATTCATCGTGTACTGTAACTAATAATTTAGATTTAAGACTTAATTCTTCCATCTTCTTATCAACATTTACCATTGCAATTTTGATAATATCAGCTGCACTACCTTGAATAGGTGTATTCATGGCAGTTCTTTTTGCAAATTCTCTTTGCATATAAATCTTAGATTTAATATCTGGTATATATCTAATTCTATTTTTCATGGTTTTAACATAACCATTTTCTTCACAGAAGGCTATTGTATTATTCATATATTCTTTTATTTCAGGATATACTTCATAATATTTTTTAATAAATTCAGATGCCATGGCATTAGATATACCAATATCTTGGGCTAAGCCATAAGCACTAATTCCATAAACAATACCGAAATTAACTGCCTTAGCTTTTCTTCTATCATCTTTAGTTATTTCTGTTTTATTAAAGATTTCCATCGCAGTCTTAGTATGAATATCTTCATTATTCAAAAACGCATCCTTTAGCTTCTTAACATCAGCTAAATGAGCTAATACTCTTAATTCAATTTGTGAATAATCGCTAGAATACATCATATTACCTTGATATTCAGGAACAAACATTTTTCTAATTAGATGACCTTCAGATGTTCTAATTGGAATATTTTGTAAATTAGGTTCAATTGAAGATAATCTACCTGTTAATGTTAAAGCTTGTTGATAAATAGTATGAACCTTACCATCCTCATAGATCATATCTCTTAATCCCATAATATATGTTGAATATAATTTTGTTTTAGCTCTATATTCAATAATTAAATTAACGATAGGATTTTCATCCTTTATCATTTCTAATACTTCTATATCTGTCGAATATGAATTACCTTTTTTCTTAGGATATTTAATATTTAATTCTTCAAATAATACTGTACCTAATTGTTTAGGTGATGAAATATTAAATGGATGATTTGAATATGAATATATTTGTAATTCTAGATCAGATATATCTTTAACTATTTTTTCTTCTTGACGATTTAATTCATCAATATCAATTTTCATACCATTATATTCCATTTTACCTAATACTTTAGATAAAGGTATTTCTATTTCAGTTAATAATTCTAATTGATTATTTTCTTTTAATTTATTTAAAGCTTCATCCTTTAATTTATATAAAGCATTAACCTTCTTAACTACATGTGCATATATTTTAGATTTTTCTGGAATTTGTTTTTTAGCACCTTTACCATAGATTGCCTCATCATAATAACAATCATCATATCCATAAAATTCACATACACCTTTAAATTCATCCTTAACAGCACTTGGATTTAATATGTATGTTGCGAGTAATAAATCAAAGTCAATTCCATTTAAATCAAAGCCAAATCTTTTTAATAATACAAAGGCTCTTTTATAATCATAGATTATTTTATGATTATTTCTATTGGCTAAATATTCATTTAAATCTAAACTCATATATAATGAATCAGATTCAATAATAAATGTTCCTAATTCATTTTTAATACCGATAGCTAATAATGGAGATTTATGATAATTATAATCAAATGTTTCAAATATGAATGATGAATTATCAATTAATATTTCAGATAATCTTTTAGGATTATTAACTATTTCATATTTATCTGTAGTTGTATCAATATCATTATTTAAATTGATATTTTTTAATAATGATTTAAATTCTAATTCATTATAAAATTCATACATTTTAGTAATATCTGGTTCTTTTTTTACTAAATCAGATACACTTAAATTAATATCAAAATCACGAAGGATAGTTGCCATCTTTTTACATAATAAAGCAACCTCATAATCCTTTTCTACTTTTTCCTTTAAAGCACCCTTTAATTCATCCTTATGCTCAATGATACCTTCTAGAGTTTTATAATCTAATAATAATTTAATACCTGTTTTTTCACCAACACCTTGAATACCAGGTAAATTATCACTCTTATCACCCATTAAGGCTTTTAAATCAACAAATTGATTATATTCTATTTGATAATGTTCCTTAAATGATTCTGGAGTATAATCTTCAAGCTCAGTCATACCTTTTTTAGTTAAATGAACTGTAGAATTTTCATTAACTAATTGAAGTAAATCTTTATCAGATGAATAAATATCAACATGATATCCTTCTTTTATGGCTTTAGTTGCCATAGTTCCAATAATATCATCTGCCTCATATAATGATTGTTCATATCTTTTAATTCTCATTATATCTAAGAATTCTTTAATATATGGTATTTGCATACGGAATTCATCAGGCATAGGAGCACGACCAGCCTTATAATCTTCCATAAGATCATGTCTAATTGTTTTTTTACCTGCATCAAACGCTACTAAAATCGCATCATATGGAGTTGAAATCAAATGATTTATCATTCTTACAAATGCGTAAATCGCATTAGTATATAAACCCTTTGAATTTTGAGTCATATTAGAATTTGCACTCATTCCATAATATGCTCTATACATTAATGAATTGCCATCAACTAAGATTAAACGTTTCAAAATACCACATCCTTAAAATATTATAAATATTTTACCATAGAAAAAGAAAAAAATGCAAAATTAATTGCATTTTTTAGATAAATCTTAAGATAAAAATAACAGTTGATATAATAAGACCCAAAATAGATACTAATAAATAAGTATAAGCGCTCTTTTTAAGGATTCTTCTTAGCATCATAAATAACATTATACCAATAAAAGGAGAAAGGAAAGATAATAATAACATAATAGGACTTATATGATCTTCAATTTTAATGTCATTATTGTCATTATCATAATTAAAATTATAATAATTATATGCATTTTGATAGCCACTATAATTATTATTATAATTATAATAATCTTGGTAAGGATTTAGGATTCCCTTTATGCATTCATTAGTTTTATTAATATCAAATGTTAAATAATCATAAGCATTTTTTATTTTGGAAAACATTTCACCATTCTTATATTCTATATTAGAAGCTGTATCTGGATGATAAATTTTAGCTTGCTTTAAATATAATTTCTTTAATTCAGCTTCATCAGTTTCGTGAATATCTTCCATACCAAGAAACTTTAAATATTCATATGTCTTTTCTTCTTCATATGTCATAATCATCACCCACTTATATAATACAACTTAAATATCGCAGAATTATGTGAAATATATCTTTTAATTATTTAATTATAAGAATATTAAGATGGAATTCATCATCTTATTTAAAACATATTGAAAATGAATAAATAATTTTAGTTTGATTAAGTATTTTCTTGATAATTATATAAAACTGGAATAATAACATTTATAGATTCTAATTTTACTTCAACTTTCATATTTTCGTCTTTTAGTACATCAAAAGGGACCTCAAAATTTATAACTACCCCATTATCAGTTGTAATTGTTGCATCTATATTTATTTGTATTCCATCTATATAAAGGATTATTGATTGTATATCGGAGAAATTAATAATTGATTTTTCAGATTTTATTTCTTTAATTTTAATTTCAACATTTAATAAAGACTTGTTATCTAATTGAATTAAATTAGAATCATCATCATAGATAATCTCTAGATTTAAATTAAATGGTTTTTTAATTTCATCAACATTATCATAATCTCTACGCAACTTAGTAAAATCAATTTTTAATGGGAGTATTAAGTTTTCAATTTCTTTATTTGTATAATTAAATTTATCATTATTGAATCCCGGAATATTAGTTGGTGTTAAATATTTGTAATAATCAACAATATCTATTTGTTTATTTGATAAATTATATTTATTTAATAAATTTTTAATAGTATTTTCTTCATTAACACCTTCAATAAATACTGAATCTTCACCAACTGGATAATAAAATATTTCAGAATCAAAAGATATATTATTTAAAATTATTCCATTATCAAACTCAATTATTCCATTGCTATTCCATATTGAATCTTTATCAAAATTTGGTATGTTTTTAATTCCTATTATATCAGAATAAACCATCTCTAATGTTATTGTATTATCACTTATTTCTACAGGAAAATCATAATGATGTTGAGTAATATCAATTACTGAATATATACTAGCTATATTTTTGTACTCATTGGTTTCAGTATTTTTTTTATTAAATTTAATATAACTATTATCAAATTCTTTATAATATTCAACTAAATAATTATCAATAATTGTATACAGTTTTGATATATTAGTTCCATAATTTAATTTAAAATTAATAGAATCATAAGTATAACTATTATTATTTGATATATTTTGCGTTGTTTTACACGAATATATTGGGTCAGTTTCTTTCTTACAATAATATAAAATAGGATTTGTAGAAGTTAAATCAATACTTTTTACTTCATATAAAAGTTTATCAGAATTTTTTCTATTAATTTTAACAACTGGATTGTTTTTATAAGGTTCTGACCCTGACATAGAGCCATAAAAATCATTAATGGTAAAAACATGCTGAATGTCATCTGTAAATGGATATACATTATATACATATCCATCACCAGAATCGATATGTGGTGTTCTTCCATAATTTTTGTATTTTATATATTCATAATAAGAATCTTCTAGATATTCTACTTTTTCGCATGAGATTATATTATTTGGAAATGTAAAACAATCATAACCATTCATTTCAATAAGTATATTAGCGAAAAAAGCATTTGTATATTGATAATACAATTTATTATCTTTTGTATTTTCAACTGATATTTTTATATAATTGTATGCTTCAGGAGTTGGAATTGTAAAATCTGAAGTTATTGGAATTGCATTTTTATCTAAATTATTTTCTGTTGAAAACCTCCAAAAAGATAAATTAATAGATGATAGTATTTCTAAATATAATTTGTTATTAGTTTCATCAAATGATATTCTTACTTTTTTATTGTTTGCTTTTCAATTACGAAATGTAATATTTCCAATCTCAAAATCATGATTTTCAATTTCATCATTAATTGCTATATCTGTCCATATATTTATATATTCAATATTGTTATTTAAAACATAATTTTTATTATTAATAACTTCTTGATACATTTCTTTTGTTTTAATTATAT
>JAEEGL017163521.1_pt1 | contig 11604 bp, 11 predicted proteins | sample 9134231 | NCBI WGS metagenome assembly JAEEGL01 (sample SAMN16246548, study PRJNA631951) | gut metagenome | biome: gut microbiome; feature: rumen; material: fiber-attached | host: Bos | place: Iran: Karaj | collected 2018-10 | reverse complement strand
GTAATAAATCTAAAAGAAAGCGAGGTAATCATGCGTATGTTTGAAATGAGAATAACCGGAACAGAGATTGTAACTGAATATAGTATGAGACCCTCGGCTTATGAATATCATCAGAAAGCGGTATAATTTACTTTTCCTGCGTGAGTATGCGAATCTTTCAAAGGACTGTATTGTTCTTGGTATTGCAAAATATATGGAACTTTGGGATTCACAAACTTACAAAGATTACCTCGCAGAAACAGAAGATTCTTTCCGTGATGCTGCTGAGGAATTTAATGATATTAATTTCTAGGAAAAAATTTTAAATTAGGTGGGATTAAAAAGTGGAAATCGTACACACTCCGGTTTTATTGAATGAGTGTCTGGAATATCTTTCTCCTGTTGGTGAGCCTTTTGCTGATAAAGCATTGATGATTGATTCTACGCTTGGAGAAGGTGGCCATACTTATAATTTTTTGAAAAAATATCCTTCTCTTTCTGTGATTGGTCTTGATGCTGATAAGGTGATTCAGGCTCGGGCTAAAGAACGGCTTAGCGAATTTGGCGAGCGGGTTCATTTTTTTAATGGCTGGTTTCAGGATTTTTATGCGGCTTATCCTTCTGAATATGAACGTCCGAATTTGATTCTTTTTGATTTAGGAATTTCTGTATTTCACTATGAAAAATCTGAACGGGGATTTTCTTTCAGGTATGACGAAAAACTGGATATGAGACTTAACTCAGCCGAAGGCGAATCAGCTGCCGACTTAGTAAATGAGCTTTCCGAAGAAAAACTTGCAGATTTAATTTATCTTTATGGTGAAGAAAAACTTAGCCGCAGAATTGCACGCGCTATTGTAGAAGCTCGCGCGGGCGGTCGTATTGAGTCCTCTAAAGCGCTTGCTGAAATTATCTGGAATGCAGTTCCGGCGAATTATCGCTATGGGCAGATTCATCCTGCAACAAGAACATTTCAGGCTTTGCGTATTGCGGTAAACGGGGAATTAAAAAGGCTTCCAATGGCTTTGCATAATGCTTTTAACTGCCTTTTGCCAGGTGGAAAAATGGGCGTTATAACTTTTCATTCTCTTGAAGATCGTATTGTCAAAAACTATTTTAGAAATCTTGGAAAACAATGCGTTTGTCCGCCGGAAGTTGCAGTTTGCCGTTGCGGCGGAAAAGCTTGCGCTGAAATTCTTACAAGAAAACCAATTGCACCAACAGATGAAGAAGTAAAAGCTAATTCACCTTCGCGCAGCGCAAAATTGAGAGTTGTTAGAAAAATAAAAGATGATACAGAATATCATCTTGATGGAGTGGTGGGATTTTAATTTATGAAAAGAATTGTAAAAGAAATCATTGTAAAATTTTTCTTTTGTATTTTTGTTCTTGCAATTCCATTTGTACTTTGTCTTTATGCAGTACAGGCAAGACGATATACTGCGCTCACTTCGGAAATTAAAGAACTTGAACATAAACAGGAAAAATTGATTGAAGAAAACAAAAAACTTGTTAGCGATATAGCTGTGCTTTCGAGTGCAGATAGAATTGAAAAAATAGCAGTTGAAGAACTAGGAATGCATAAAGCTGAAACTGAAGATATAGTTCGTGTTGAAATGACAGGGGAGAAAAAATAATGGAAACTTTGCTTACAAAACAGGAATTATTAAACGCAACGAGCGGAATTCAGATTGGAAATGCAGAATGTTGTTTTTTTGATGTTCAAACTGATAGCCGCAATGTTACAGAAGCGTTGCCTTGTATGTTTGTGCCTCTTATTGGTGAATTTCAAAATGGCCATAAATATATTCCAGAGGTGCTTGCTAAAAAAGCGTCTGTAATACTTTTGAATGATACAGAATATACTGAAAATAAAGAGTTCTACGAAAAACTTGCAGCAGAAAAGTCTCAAGTGTGCTTTGTTCGCGTAAAAAATACGCTGCATGCGTTGCAAAATGCTGCCGAAGCCTATGTATCAAAAAAGTGCCAGAATATGATTCGTGTGAGCATTACAGGTTCAAGTGGAAAAACAACTACAAAGGAACTTATGGTTTCTGTTGCGCGCGCTCATTTTGGCGAAGATGCAGTTGCTTATACAAAAGGAAATCTGAATTCTGAAACAGGGCTTCCGCTTTCGGTTTTTAAAATTCGCGGCGATGAAAAAATTGGAATCTTTGAAATGGGAATGAACCGCGAAAATGAAATTGGCGAGATTTCTAAAGTTTGGCAATCACAATATGGAATTATAACAAATATTGGAACGGCTCACATCGGCATTTTGGGAAGCCAGCAAAACATAGCAAAAGAAAAACGTAAGTCTTTGGATTATATTCCGGAAAATGGTGCAGCCTTTGTTTGGGACGATGATTATTTTGGTGATTTTTGTACCGAAAACGTAAAAGGCAAAGTTGTAAAGTTTGGAAAAGACGTTTTGCCTTCTGTAAGTGGAGTTCGATTTATCGAAGATAAAGGGCTTTTTGGAAGCGTTTTTGCAGTTGACGGAGTTGAAGTTCATCTGCCACTTTCTGGAAGCTATAATTATTTGAATGCACTTTCTGTAATTGCCTGCGCAAAAGAGCTTGGCTTTAGCGCTGAAGAAATCAAAACCGGCCTTGAAAAAGTTTCTGCAATTTCTGGCAGAATGGAAGTCAAAAAAGTGAAACTTTTGAATAGCCGCGAAGTTATTTTGATTAAAGACTGCTATAATGCGAACCTCGATTCTATGCTAAAAGTAATTGAATTTTGCGACGGCCTTAAACAGATTGGAAAGAAAATTTTTGCGCTTGCAGATATGAAAGAACTTGGCGCCGAATCAGAAAAATCTCATAAAGCGGTTGGACAAACTCTAAATGAAGTAAAACCCGATTACACTTATTTGATTGGCCCTGAAATGAAATTTGCTTTTGATGTTTTGGAAAACAAAGATTCTTCGTGGTGGTTTGAAAAATCATCTGATGAAAATTTTTCTAAAATTAGTGAAGAAATTAATAAATATGCCTGCGACAACGATGTAATTTTGTTAAAAGGTTCTCATAGTATGCAGCTTGAAAAACTTGTGCCGCTTCTTACAGGGGGCGAATATTGATAAGTCAGTATACTTTTTATGCAAATAAACCTTCTCAAAATTTTCACAAAATTGATATGTGGTTGCTTGGTTCTATTTTGCTTTTGTGGGGACTTGGTATTTTTACATTATTTATTTGTTCTCAGAATTTTGGCTCAAGAGCTTTTGGCGACCCAATGTATTTTGTAAAAAGACAGCTTATTTGTTCTGCCTTTGGATTTGTGCTTTTTTTGGGTTTTATGTTTGTTGATATGAAGTATATAAAACTTATGGTTTCGGTAATTGTGATTTTTTCTTTGATTTTGTGCTTTTTAACTTTTATTCCAGGAATTTCAATTATCAAAAATGGAGCCAGAAGATGGATTCGGTTGCCTGGAAATTTTACTTTCCAGCCTTCTGAACTTGTGAAATTTTCGCTTGTTTTGTTTCTTGCAAATTATTTTGATAAACAGGATAAAATTACCGACCCGGAAGAAAAAACTGTTTTTCCGTGCGTTGTAGCTTTGGTGATTTTTTCGGGGATTGTGTTTGCGCAGAAAGATTTTTCTACTGGAATTTTTATCACTTTGATTGGAATTCTTTTGTTCTTTGTTTCTGGCGCAAAACTTGTTTGGATTTTTCCGTTTGCGCTTTTGGCAATTCCAACGGCAATTCTTATGATTACGCTGAATCCTTATAGACTTCAGCGAATTATTGGCTGGATTAGTCCTGATGAGTTTAGTACAAGCATTAATTATCAAAGTATAAATGCAAAGCGTGCAATTAGTGCCGGCGGAATCTGGGGAAATGGAATTGGCGTTGGGCTTTCAAAAATCAATAGTATTCCGGAAGTTCAGGCTGATTATATTTTTGCTGGTTGGGCAGAAGCAATGGGCTATTTTGGCGTTGTGCTTTTCTTTGTTTTGCTGGTGTTCTTTGCTTATCGCGGATATAAATCTTCAATGCAAAATCCGGATAAATTTACAGCGCTTGCGTCTTTTGGTTGTGTTTCAATTATTGTGCTTCAGTCGTTGTTTAATACAATGGTTGTTTGCGGGCTGCTTCCAACTACGGGAATAAATCTTCCGTTTTTTTCAATGGGCGGTTCTTCAATAATTGTAACGCTTGCAATGTGCGGTTTTATAATAAATGCCTCGCGTTGTGAAAAAATAGATGAAAAAATCTCAGAAAGTGACGAAATTAGTATAGAGTCACTTTCATACTTATAAAAATTAGGTGGAATTTAAATGAGTGATGTGAGTTTGTTAGTAGCTGAAGATTATCTTGAAAAAGATTATTTTCTTTCAGAGGAGTATGATGCTTCGGTGAATGAAAAAAGCGAAAGAAAAATCAAGTTTATCAAAGTGATTTTTTGCGTGCTCTGTTTTGCCTTATTTTGTGAACTGATTATTTACAAATATGTTATGCCGAGTTTTTCGAGCCCAAAGGTAACTGTTACCGGTCAGCAGAATTATTCGGCAGAGGAAATTGCAAGGCTTCTTTTGCCAATGAATAGCTCTAACTGGTTTGATTTTGATGTTGAACATGCAGTTTCGCTTTTATCTTCTGAATCTGGAATTGAACATGTTTCTGTTGAAAAGAGATTTCCGGATAAAATTTATGTAAATGTAGAAGAGCGTGAGCCGGTTGCTGTAACTTTTGTTATGGAAAACGGACATTCTTCTCCAGTTCAGATTGATAAAAACGGAGTTTTGTTTCCAGGAAAAAGAAAGCCTGCTTCTGATTATGTGCTTCCAATTATTTCTGGACTTCCTGTAGAATATATGTCTAAAGGAATGAGAATTCCTTCAAAATACAGGCCGCTTATAGATCAGATTTATAAGATTAGTGAGCTTCCTCAGCATTATTTTGCAAGCGTATCGGAGATTTGCGTTCTTCCAAAGGATTCGGGAAACTATGAACTTGCCCTTATTCCGTCTCAGTCTAAGGTGAAGGTGCTGACAGACCGCGCATTGAATGAAGACGCATTAAAGTATATGATGGTAGTGCTTGATGTAGTGAATCAGATAGGAAGTGATGTAAGTGAAATTGATCTTCGTTACGGCTCTGTTTCCTATGTTACACGGTAGATTAGAGGATTATTAGAAAATGGCAGATGGAAAAGTAGTTGGACTTGATATAGGAACCAGTATGATTCGTGTAGCTATTGGAGAGCTTGACCCGGATACGGGCAATATCCGAATAGCCGGCACAGCTTCCACAAAGTCTGCAGGATTAAGAAATGGTGTTATCGTAAATATTGAAGATGCCAAAAATGCCATAAAACAAGCCATTGATGCCGCAGAACAGAATGCAGGAACTACAGTAGAATCTGTTATTACTGCAATTGGCGGTGCGCAAATAGAAAGTCAAAATTCACGCGGAACAGTTCCGGTTTCTACAGCTAATAAGCCAAATAAAGAAATTTCTCGTGCCGATGTTGAGCGTGTTATTGAATGTGCAACCGCAATTAAAGTTCCAGATGACAGGGAAAAACTTCATGTAATTCCTCAAAATTATATTGTAGACGGCGTTGGTGGAATTACAGACCCAATTCACAGAATGGGAACACGCCTTGAAGCAGAAGTTCATATTGTAACGGCTGCAAAAACAATAATTCAGAATATTCGCTCTTGTATTTCGCGCTCGGATTATATTCTTGACGGAGTTATGCTAAAAACTCTTGCGCAAACACAGTCTGTTTGTCATCAAGATGAAATGGAAATGGGCTCAATTTTGATTGATATGGGAGCTGGAACAACAGACGTACTTTTGCTTTTAAAAGGTGCGCCTTTTGGAACTTTTTCAATTCCAGTTGGCGGAAATCTTGTTACAAATGATATTTCGGTTGTTGCAGGAATTTCTGTTGCCGAAGCCGAAAAATTAAAGATTCAAAATGGCTGCTGCTGGTCAAAAGAAATTACGCCAGATTCAGATTTTGATATTATACTTCCGGGTGTTGGTGGACGACCGCCGGCTCTTATGAAAACTTCCGTTCTTACTGAAATTATTCAGGCCAGAGTAGAGCAGATTTTCCAAATGGTAAAAGCTGCTTTAAAAAAGAATACAAGCGAATCAATAAAAGAACTTTCGGGTAATATTATTCTTACTGGCGGCGGTTCAATGATGAAAGGTGCTTTGAATCTTGCGCAGGAAGTTTTCCGCACAAATGCAGTTCGGCTTGGTATTCCGGAAAATCTTGGTGGAATAGAAGAAGATTATCGCCGCCCGGATTTTGCAACTGTAATTGGTCTTGTGCTTGCAAATAAATCTTTAGCGCAGGGAAAAGACCGAAGCCGCAGAGTAAAAAATCATTCTGCAAAGGATAAAACAAAGAGTAATGAAAGTGTGCTTAAAAAGATATTTAAATCATTATTCTGATGATATATAATTAAAATACTTATCAGGTAATGCGCTTGGGGAAGCGCTGAGCTACCGCTAACGCGGAGTTTAAGTGGGAGGAAAAATGGGAAATCTTGGTATTTCAATTGTAGATGATGAGTCTAATTATGAGCCAGAATTTTCTGGTGTAAGCCCAACTGTAATCAAAGTTGTTGGTTGTGGTGGCGGTGGTTCAAACGCTGTAAACAGAATGATTTTCCGCGAGCTCAGTAATGTTGACTTTATTGTTCTGAATACAGATTTGCAGGCTTTGAGCCGTTCAAAGGCAAAAACAAAGCTTCCGATTGGTCAAAAGGTTACTAAAGGTCTTGGTGCTGGCGGAAAACCTGAAATTGGAGAGCAGGCTGCCGAAGAAGATAAGGAGCTTATTACAAATGAGCTTCGCGGCGCTGATATGGTTTTTATTACAGCCGGAATGGGCGGCGGAACAGGAACTGGTTCTGCTCCAGTTGTTGCCAGAATCGCAAAAGAACTTGGCTGCCTTACCGTTGCAGTTGTTACAACTCCTTTTGAATTTGAAGGAAATGTACGAATGCGCCAGGCTAAAGAAGGCCTTAAAAAACTTCATGAACAGGTTGATTCTCTTATTGTTATTCCAAACGAACAGCTTTTCAAAAATATTGATAAAAATCTAACTGTAAAAGAATCATTTAAAAAGGCTGACGAAGTTTTGTGTCAGGGCGTTGAAGGTATTTCAAATATAATTACAAATCCTGGTGATGTTAATACCGACTTTGCCGATGTTAGAAATGCAATGGCTGGTCAGGGAAATGCTATTTTTGGAATTGGTATTGGAGAAGGCGAAAATCGTGCTACAGATGCAGCTTACAATGCAATTCATAATCCAATGCTCGAAAATTCAAAAATTGATGGTGCAAAAAATCTTCTTGTTAATATTTGTGCTTCTGAAGAAATAACTTTGAGCGAAGTTGGCGAGATTTGTAAGATTGTTTCAGCTTCGGCAGACCGTGATTATAATATGTTCTGGGGACAGGTTACTCAGCCGGAACTCGAAGGAAAAATCAGCGTAACTGTAATTGCAACCGGTTTTGAAGATTCTGGAAAAATGCCTTTTGAAGCTGAACGTTATGAAGCGGATTCTGCTTCGCCAAAAGTGCTTCCTAATGATGTGGTTGATAGTGCGGTTATGAGCCGATTGCTTAGCAAAGGCGGCGTTTCAAGCGCAGCGGCTTTGGGCGGCGAATTTGTAGCTTCTCATTCATCTCCAAAAGTTCCTGAATCATCAGATAAAAAAGGCAGCCTTGTTGCTGATATGTTCTATGAAGAGCGGCCAGTTGCAACTTCTGCAGCTTCTTTTGCTCCACCAGCAGGATTCGTTGCTGATGAAAATGACCTTAAAAAGCCTGCAATCTGGAACAGAAGTGGTTATAGCAGAACAATCCGCTTAGATGACTAATTGATGTTTTAGTTTGCGAATGACTTTAGAGATTTTACTGAATCAGTTTTACACAGATTTACTTCTTGTAAAACGTGATTCGGTGCAAACTGCACAAACTTATAAAATTTCAGCTCAGGAATTTTTGAACTGGCTTGTTTTAGAAAAAATTAAGCTCAAAGATGTTTGCGTTCAAAACTTATTGTATTATCTTATAAAAAGAAAAGAAAAAGGAAGTTCTGAGCAGACAATTTCAAAAGATATTTCTGCAATCAGGGCGCTTGGTGATTATCTTGTTAGAAAAGGAATGTGGCTTGAAAATCATGCTTTGCAGCTTGACAAACCTAAGGCTGCCCGGCATTTGCCAAAGGTTCTTTCTATTGAACAGATTGATTTGCTTTTGGAAAGCATTGATAAATCAACGCCAAGCGGCAAAAGAGATGATGCTCTTTTTGAACTGATTTATTCGTGCGGACTTAGAATCAGCGAGGCTTGTACGCTAAAAATTGCAAATGTGCATTTAGAAGAAAAAATAATTCTTGTGCATGGAAAAGGCGATAAAGAGCGACTTGTGCCTTTTGGAGAGCGCGCTTTAGAAAAAATGCTTATTTACTTAAATGAAGTTCGGCCCCTTTTTACAAAAGGTCGCAATGTTGCAGAATTTTTTGTGAATTATCGTGGCGAGCCCATTTCGCGAAAAGGCGTTTGGAAGCGATTTCAGGAAATGGAAAAAATGAGCGGAGTTGATGCAAAAGTGCATACTCTGCGGCATAGTTTTGCAACACATCTTCTTTCAGGCGGAGCTGATTTACGTTCTGTGCAGGAACTTTTGGGCCACAGCGATTTGAGCACAACTACGATTTACACGCATGTTACAGACCGGCAGCTGCAAGAGGCGCATGAGAAATATTTTAGGTGATAGGTTTTAGGTTATGGGGGCGTTACGGGGGAATCCCCCGTTAGAAAGGGTAGCGAGCAACGTAGTGCGAGCGAGGGGAAGGCTTTCCCCTTAAAATCCAATAACCTAAAAAAAGGGGACAGAAAGTGAAGAGATTTATTCCATTTGTTATTCTAAGTGTAGTCTTGATGACCTCATGTCAGGTTTCGAACAAACAGATAATCCGTCAGCAGCATTTGGAAGAAGGTGTTGATAGTCCTACAACTGTTGAAGAACTTCAAGCCGCAATTGAAAAATATCAAAAACGAGTTGCCGATATTCAGCTGGCGCAAAGTCAGATTGGAATTTGGTATAAAATTCTTGGAACCCGCTATTTAGATCAGAAAATGTATGGCGAAGCCTTAAAATGCTTTCAGGAAGCATTGCAGTATTATCCGAATAATCAAAATCTTTATTATTATGTTGGTGTTTGCGCAGGTTATATGTCGCACGCTGCAATGGATTTTGGTGGAAGCGGAAACGCTGAAGTAAAATATAATTACTTAAAACTTGCAGAAGAAGCATATCTTCGTGCAATTCAGATTGAAGACCGCTACGTTCGTGCCCTTTATGGACTTGGTGTTCTTTATGTTTTTGAACTTGATGAACCTGCAAAAGCAATTCCGTATCTCGAAAAAGCTCTTTCAATTGATACCAAAAATATAGATGCAATGTTTGTTTTAGCAAGGGCTTATTATTCAGATAATGAATTTGACAAATCTGCTAAAATGTATGATAAAATGATAAACACTACAACATCCGCCGAGAAAAAAGCAACCGCAGAGGAGAACAAAAAAACAGTATTACATGCAGCATATTCAAACTGATATTACTGACGAAAAACTTGTTTTTTATCTTTCTGTAGCGCAAATTTCTTTTCTGAACTTTAATCAGAAAAAAAATTTAACAAAAAAACTTGACAGTCCTCATTCGCTTGCATTACAGTCTATAGAAGAAATATTCATTTTGGCTGAATGCGAAAAAAAGTCGCGTGCAATATGGAATGGGCCGGCCAATTTGCGCCTTGCTGAAATTTCTTTAGCGCAATGTAAAAGACTTGGTATTAAAATTATACTTTTTGATGATGATTTTTACCCGGAACTTTTGCGCCAGATTTCTGATCCGCCTTTTTTGCTTTTTTGCAGAGGAGATTGTAACGTACTAAGCGGCCATTGTGTTTCTGTAGTAGGAACAAGAAAACTCAGTCCGCAGGGAAGGGCGGCTGCGAAAACTTTTGCTTATGAAGCAGCATTGAATGGCTGTTCGGTTGTAAGCGGGCTTGCTTATGGTGCAGACGCTTATGCACATTCGGGCGCAATTGAAGCCTTTTATGATTGCAAAGCTGGGGTTGAAAAAGATTCTGCTTTTGCACTTGAGCGGCTAGGGCGAACTGTTGCGGTTTTGCCATGCGGAATTGACGAAGTTGTTCCCTGGAACAATAAAAGGCTTGCTGCTAACATTTTAGAAAGCGGCGGTTGCCTTGTGAGTGAATATGGGCCAGGCTCAGTTGTTGAAAAATGGCATTTTGTGGCTAGAAACCGGATTGTTGCCGGGCTTTCACAATCTGTGGTTGTGATAGAAGCTCCAGCTGGGAGCGGCGCATTGATTACGGCAGACCTTGCGCTTGAAAATGGGCGCGATGTGTTTTTTCACGAGTCTTGCTTTTGTGAGCCGGCAAAACGCATTAGTGAGAGTGTGAGACACAGGCTTGAAATTGAGCACGCTGGTGGGCGTGTGAGCCGCTATAAAATAGAAAACACGCCGGAACGCTTTATTTTTTCTGGAGCGCCGGTGATAAAAGATTATAAAGATTACTGCCTCGCTCTGGAAGAAATGCCTGGAGCGCGCAGTCTGGTTCCTGTTCAAGGGGAACTTTTTACATCATGATTTTGTTATAAGGATTTTTAAATGGCTAAGAAAACAAAAACTCCTCAGACTCTGGTTATTGTAGAGTCGCCTACTAAAGCACACACTATCGAAAAATATCTTGGGCCTGGCTATGTTGTAAAAGCTTCGGTTGGTCATCTTATTGATCTTCCAAAATCAAGAATGGCAATTGATATTGAAAACGGTTTTCAGCCGGAATATATTACAGTTCGCGGAAAAGCAAAGTTATTAAAGGAACTTCAGAAAGAAGCAAAAAAATCACAAGCTGTATTGCTTGCGTCCGATAATGACCGCGAAGGAGAAGCAATTGCGTGGCATTTGAACCGGGCTCTTAAAGATAAAACTGATGCAAAAATCAGCCGAATTGTTTTTAACGAAATTACGCCAACTGCAATTACAGAGGCTGTAAAGCATCCTGGCGAAATTGTAGAAGCAAAGGTAAATGCTCAGAAAGCTCGCCGTGTTTTGGACCGCCTTGTAGGTTATAATTTGAGTCCGCTTTTGTGGGTAAAGGTAAAAAATGGTCTTTCGGCTGGCCGTGTTCAGTCGGTTGCTTTGCGCCTTATTTGTGAACGGGAAAAAGAAGTAGAAGACTTTTTGCCAGAAGAATACTGGTCGCTGGACGCGGATTTTACAAAGGGTAAATCAAGTTTTACAGCACAGCTTGTAAAATACAAGGGCGAATCTCCTGAACTTAAAAGCGAAGCCGAAGTTCAAAGCATTATTGAAAAAATCAAGAATGCAGAATGCAAGGTTTCTTCTATCAAAAAAACTGAAAAAACAGTTCGCCCAAAGCCACCGTTTACAACTTCAAAACTTCAGCAGGCAGCTGCTAACCGTTTGGGCTTTACTTCGCGCAAAACTATGCAGATTGCGCAGCAGCTTTATGAAGGTATTCAGATTGGCCAAAATCATGTTGGTCTTATTACTTATATGCGTACGGACTCTGTTCGTATTTCT
>JAEEGL016522467.1_pt1 | contig 11604 bp, 11 predicted proteins | sample 9134231 | NCBI WGS metagenome assembly JAEEGL01 (sample SAMN16246548, study PRJNA631951) | gut metagenome | biome: gut microbiome; feature: rumen; material: fiber-attached | host: Bos | place: Iran: Karaj | collected 2018-10 | reverse complement strand
GTATCATTCAAAAGGTTAGGCTCCACAAAGTCTTCATCCTCAATTCCTCCCACAATTTCAAGTAACTCAAGCTTTTCGCAAGCAGTTTTCTTTTCTTCTGCTTTCATTGTATCAGGCTCTGGCGCCAGCACATCGCCTTCAAGCAAGATAGGTTCCTCGGCACTATCATTCATAATCGTATCCGTGGCAACAATAGTATCCCTTGAATTCTCCATCATTCCATTTGGCGGTGAAATCAATGGGCCACAGGATGCCGCAGTGATGGCAGTTCCAATGGTCATTCCAGCAAAGATCGCCGCCTTACCCAACCTTTGCCGTTTCTCCAATTCGCGTTCCAGATAGCGCACCTCGGCCTCACATTTTGGGCAAGTGCCCAAACAATCACCTTGGTAGGTGCATTCCTCAATGATTAACTTAATATCATTCTCTGCCGCAATCTGTCGGCGGATTTCCTTCAGGATTTTACAAGTTTGTTTGCCTCGTTTCATGATTACTATTTTTTTTAGTTTAACGCGGCAAATATACAATTTATTTTGAATTTATACTATTTAATCGTAATTATTCCGTTTTTATCATCTTCTTCCGTAGTTTCCGGTGTCGGTGCCATCACATCACCTTCAAGCAGGATGGCATCGTTGGGGAGGCTGTCGCCCGGGATGCTGTCGTTGGGAAACTCTGTGGAATCGGGAGTGTAGGGAACATCGCCTTCTAAAGGCTGAGGGATGAGCCGGTCGCAGGAAGTCGTGGCGAACAGCGTCACTACCGCCAATCCAGCAAACATGGCCGCCTTACCCAAGCGCTGACGTTTCTCCAACTCGCGCTCCAGATAGCGCACCTCGGCCTCACACTTCGGGCAAGTGCCGAGGCAGTCACCTTTATAGGTGCATTCCGAAGTCACGAACTCGATATCATTCTCTGCCGCAATCTGTTTGCGGATTTCCTTCAAGATTTTACAAGTTTGTTTTCCTTTAGCCATGACGATAACCAATAGATAAAACAGTTATTTGATTGGAAAATGAATCGTAAACATGCAACGGCACTCAATTGGCCCGTTTTCGTCCCCATCTTTCACTTGATAATAAGCAGGTTCCCATCTAATCTGTTTAAAAACGTCCGCGACATCCTCATCCAAGACCTTGTCGATGCCCTTCACAACCTCAACATTCTGAATCTCGCCCCATGAGGTCACAGTAAATGCCAGTTTCATATCGCCTTTATACTTGCCGACATCGACCTTCAATCGGGAGACGATATCTGTCAGCAGCTTCTGTTCACCTTCAGAATAATAGGGAGCGCTGAACACTGTGGCGATCTTGACCAGTTCCTCCAAACTCTCACAATCCTTCCCCATCCTGTCAGTATCATAGGTGATTTCACCACCGACAACCGAAAGATGCTTCATTTTAGGATAAACAAACAGATTCTTCAATAGGCTCTGATAAGTCTCGGCATCGAAAGAGAAGAAGTACCGATTTATATAAACTATACCAGTAATATTAACAGGTTCTTCGATTGTGTCTGGTTTCTGTGGCTCAGGCATAACAGCCACCACATCTCCTTCGAGACGTCGCTCCGGCACCGAGTCGTTCTGCGTCATCTCTGTACTATTCGGACATTGCGGGGTTGACGGCACTTTTGAAGTAGTGTCACAAGCCGCAGCGGTGAGCAATGTGCCAAGCGACATGCCGGCAAAGACCGCAGCCCTTCCTAAGCGTTGCCGTTTTTCCAACTCACGCTCCAGATAGCGCACCTCGGCCTCGCACTTCGGGCAGGTGCCGAGGCAGTCTCCTTGATAGGTGCATTCCGAGACAACCAGCTCGATATCGTTATCCGCAGCAATCTGCTTGCGGATCTCCTTCAGGATTTTGCATGTCTGTTTTCCCTTTGCCATGGTCTTCCTATTTCTTTGGCTTCACTACGATAGTATCGGGGTCTTCGAAGGGCACAGGCGGCTCGCCTTCGAGCAGGATAGGCTCCGGCATGGTGTCGACGACGAGGGTATCGGGCAAAGTCTTCACCACATCGCCTTCCAGCATCTTTTCGGGGTGGCACGAGGCGGAGTCGGCTGCCATAACGCTGTCGGACGGGTCCATGGGCATGCCTGCCGTGGGTTGAATCAACGGGCCGCATGACGCCGCAGTGATGGCCGTTCCAAGCGTCATCCCGGCAAAGACTGCCGCTTTCCCAAGACGCTGGCGTTTCTCAAGTTCGCGCTCAAGGTAGCGTACCTCAGCCTCGCATTTCGGGCAAGTGCCTGCGCAGTCACCCTTGTGGGTGCATTCCGAGGTAACCAGTTCGATGTCGTTGTCCGCAGCAATCTGTCGGCGGATCTCCTTCAGGATCTTACAAGTTTGTTTTCCTTTAGCCATAGCGGTCTTGTTTTATTTTACTGTTATCGGGAAATGTATCTTTTTGGTGCAGCGGCACTTCATCACAAGGCTCCAAGGATGGTCTTCCAAGTAGCCTGCGCCGGGCTCCCATGTCATTTTTTCGAAGACAGCAGCTACGGCATCATTCAAGGTCTTACTGATGCCTTTCACGACCTTCACCCCCTCGACATTGCCTTCCTGGTCGACGGTGAACTCCACCTCCATGTCGCCAGTGTATTTGTTGAGGTTGGGCAGGTTCCTCAATTCAGCTGCAAGGTCTCTAAGGAACATCTCCTCACCACCCAAATACTGAGGCGCACGGAATTCCTTGGCCGCCTGCGCCACTTCCTCCAAGCTCTCGCACGGTTTGCCATTGGGGCTGGCATATTCATAATCGATTTCGCCACTGATGACAGAGAGGCCCTTCATATCGCCAAAGACGAATTTGGGCTGAAGAAGGCTCCGATAGGTTTCGGCGTCAAAGGAAAAATTGTTCCTATACATGGGGAAGATGCCCATAAGTGGTTCTTCGATGGTGTCGGGCTCTTGTCTCTCAGGCGCAATAGCCACCACGTCGCCTGCGAGCGGCTGCGGGATGCCATCCGAAGTCGTCACTTCAGTACCATTAGGGCAACTGGTATTGGATTTGGTGGCATCACTGGTGGAGCCACATGCAGCAGCCGTAAGCAGCGTGCCAATCGACATGCCTGCGAAGACGGCAGCCTTCCCAAGACGCTGACGCTTCTCCAGCTCGCGCTCCAGATAGCGCACCTCGGCTTCGCATTTCGGGCAGGTGCCGAGGCAGTCGCCATGGTAGGTGCACTCCTCGATGACCAGTTTGATGTCGTTCTCCGCCGCAATCTGCCGACGGATCTCCTTCAGAATCTTGCAGGTTTGTTTTCCTTTAGCCATAATTGTATTGTTTTGTTTATCGTATCACATAAGTAAACTCCTCAATGTCGACCGCTCCCATCGCCTTGACGCGTTCCACACTTTTCGCCACATCTTCGTCGGTGTTATACTCAGGAATATGGGGAACTCGCACCTTGATGCGCTTTGGGTCACCATGCCGCAAAATCCATTCCAAATTCTTCAAAGTCAAGGCATTTTCTTTACCCGTGTAATCCAAATAGATGTAGGGGTTGGTGTCCTTAATGTCGACGATGAAACCATCCAGGACGTCATTCATCTCTTCGACGATCTCTGAAGGCACGTTGAGGCATGTCTCTGCCACGATTTGCCACTGGTTTCCACACAGTGCGCGAAACTCCCTGATGAACTCCTTCTGCAGCAGCGGCTCGCCCCCACCGAAGGTGACGCCGCCATGGGTGGCGAGGAAATACAACTGGTCAATCTTGACTTCCTCAAAAAGCGCCTCAGGCGTGTAGTCGCGGCCTTTGGCCATGTCCCACGAGGTTTTGTTGAGACAGTACTTACAACGCAAAGGGCATCCGTTGAACGTCACCAGGGTGGTGACGCCCTCGCCGTCGACGGTCAAGCGGTGACGGGCTATTCCGAAGATTTTGGCAGTGGTCATTCGAGATAGTCGGGTTTGCCGGATTCGTCGATAAAGCGTCGTTCAGGGATCCACAGGTTGAAGACGATGCCCGCTTGGGCGTTGAACCCACTCATGTTCATGGGTCTGAAGAGGCCGATGAGATTGTTGGTGGTGAGGTAGATGTTGCAGGTCTCGATCATCGCCGAGACGCCAAGGCCGACGTTATCATAACTATGAGGCATCATCGTGTAGGTAGCACACACGTTGACGTTGTTCCAGAAAGAGCCGCAGTAGGCCACGGTGAAGGCGGGACGGAAGCCGCTGCCGAGGAAGCGGCCCTGCACCTGAGCGCTGAAGCGGTTTTGCGGATTGAGGTCGTAGTTACCGCGCAGCAAAAGATTGGTATTCAGAGCGGTATTGTATTTCTCCAAAGGTGAGAACTCCACCTGGAAGTACTGTTGAAGGGTATCTAAGAAACGTTCACGGTACCACTCGTCGGAGACGATGTGTTGCAACTCGTCAACGCTGAGTCCGTTGTAAAGGAAGTCGCCGTCGTCGTAGAATTGGCCTGCGTCGTTCACCTGGCCCGTCATGCTGATGTTGTTCTTACCCCAGTGGATGAAGCCAAGGTCGTGAACAGCGGCCACAGCGCTGAAATGCTCGTTGAAGCGGTATTCGGCAGCGAAATCGATGCCGAAACCCGGGTTGCGGAACAGCTCACCCACGCTGAAGGGGCCGTTGGACATCAGATGTCCCGTCTCGTCAACATAGATGACGTTGGGCATAGCAGCTTTCATGGCGATGTCTTCCTTCACGCGCAGCGCATAGGAATCAGGGTCGGTGATAAGCTGCACGTCGAAGGCGTCGGTCTTCACGTTGGACAAGCCGAAAAGGAGTTTAGCCCTACCGCCCAAAGAGAGCTGCTCGTTGACATTCCATTGGTAGCCCACGGCCAGTTCCTGGTATCCCATGAGGTTAAGATCAAGCTTGGCGTTGGCGGGGTTGTCGCTCCCGACGAAGGCGGAGTTGCCATAGCCCAGCAGCTTGAACAGGCCGTCGTTGAAACCCGCATCACCCTGCGCCTTCACACCGTAATTGATGGTGATCATACCTTTCTTGATACGCTTATAAAGCGTGAAGAAGTCCATCCTGGCATCGAAGCCGACGTAATTGTTCTCCTTCAAGCTGTTGGCCAGCTGCTGCAGGTTAACGGTGGTGGGGCGACCTTGGGCGTCGAAGTCGAAGAGGTTATCGTAGCGCAGAGTGGTATTCTGCAAATCGAGGCTGGTGTTGCCAATGACGAGCGACATGACGCTGCTGTAGGGTAAGTCGGTGGCCGGGTTGGCGTCCATCTGGTAAGGGTTGTAGCGCATGAAGTCGACGGGCGACACGTTTTGGGCCTGTGCCGTATGGAAGGCAAAGACTAAGGCCGCGATCATCAATAATCTAGATACCTTTTTCATATTTAGAGGTTTTCGTTTTCTATTACGCCATTGTATTTCACTTTGGCCTTGGCAAAGAACCGAAGGCCTTGTTGGGCATTCAGGCTGACGTCGTGGGTGTCGGTGTCGAGGCCGAAGTAAAGAATAATACGGTCGGAACGCAAGGCATTTTGCACCCTTTCATCGGTAATCTCAATCACCACGTTCGAGGCTTGAGGTCGACCATCAAATGAGGCCGCTATCAAGGAGCTCTCTTCGAGTAAGACATCGGTAACGCAACCCGTCTCGGAGTCGTAAAGCATGAACTTGCCACTCAGATCGACCGGAAGAGTAGATTGAAACTCGATCTCGAGCGTCAACTTCTCCACCAGCTCAGGCATCTCGATCTCATCGAGTTTCATGTTGACCGTATCGATGTAGCTCAGCCCATTCACGTTGAACGAGAAGGGGATGCTGACGTCGACGCGCACATCGATGCGGCAGGTGTCATGGATAGTGACCAGCTGGCTTGCGCCGTCGGGGTTGACGTTAAACTCGGAAGAGGAGAAAGCATGCGCCGAATGCAGGTCGACCCAACCGCTGACAGGTTGTCGAAACACTTCGGAAAAGACCTGACGGGGAGGCAGATCGATGGCCAGCGGCAACGGCGCAAAGATGGAATAAGGAGATATGGTCTCACCCCACACCTGCGCGGTGTCGATTTCAAGACGTGCCGCCATGCTAAACGAGTTGCGCTCTCGCAAGGTGATGAGCACGTCTTCCACTTCGATACTACCCGACACATTGCCTGGAAACAGGCTGAACACCGTGTCGATGCGGCTTTTTGAGGAATAACTGTCGATATAGCCGGTCATCTCGCTGAAAGCAAGGTCGGTGGCGGCCACATGGGCGTCGATCTCGATTTCAGGAGCCGTCAGCTCGTTGATAACGACATGGAATTCATAATTGATATTCAAGACATTGGGCTCACTCGTCTCATATCTCATCCCGGTGAGGTCGAGGCCGTTCTCTCCCCATTGGGGATGATAGACATAATGCAGGTCATGGCCTTCGACGTCCTTAAGGTCGGAAGAGGTGACGACCACCTCGCCCAGATGCTGGACATTCGTCGTCAGGTTGAAGTCAAGCCGGCCCGACTTCAACGTGGCGGCAATGGCGTGGATGTGGTCGGCCTCAAAGGTCACCGGTTGGCTCACGCTGAGTACCGTATCGACGGGATGCGGCAGGCCGTTCTGATAGGGGTTCTCGATGGCGAAATGCTCCACATAGTTCCAGTCTTTGAAACGCAGCAAGCTCTCGCCGTTGACCGCACCATAATGCTCGTAATAATAGTCGTACGTCATCTCACCCGCCGAATTGCAATCGATCAACGAGTCAATCTGGAAACGCTGCATCAATTCCTGAAGGGTGTACGACCCCGTCGCCAGAGGCAGTAGCATCTCGCCTTCCGCGTTAACACCATGCACTTTGCTGAGGTTATAATGGTCCTTCTTGCAAGATGCAAAGAGCAATGCAAGAGACAGGGTGACGAGAAATAATTTTGAGGTTTTCATCACACGAACTTTCCGTTAAGGATCATCTTGGCCACTTTGTTAGCGCCGTAGTAATAAGGCATAAACTCCAGCTGCGTCATCGGCTGGGTGACGATGAGGTTGGCGAGCTTGCCCTTTGTGATACTACCCACCTCGTCGCTCACGCCCATGGCGTAGGCCGTGTTAAGCGTGGTGGCGTTGAGGGCCTCTTCCGGCGTCAGACGGTAACGGATGCATGCCATCGAGAGGATGAGTTGCATATTGCCTGAGGGCGAAGTACCCGGGTTGAAGTCGGAGGCCATGGCCACAGGCAGACCCGCGTCGATCATCCTACGTGCCGGCGAGAGCGGCAGGTTGAGGAAGAAGGCGCAGCCGGGCAGCACAGTCGGCATAGTCTCGGTGTCTTTCAGGCACTCTATCTCTGCATCGCCCATCTGCTCGAGGTGGTCGACGGAGATGGCGCCATATTTCACGCCCACCTGCACGCCGCCCGATACTGCCATCTCGTTGGCATGGATCTTTGGCCGCATGCCATATTTGATGCCCGCCATGAGGATGCGCTCGGTGTCTTCGCAGGTAAAGAAGCCCTGGTCGCAGAACACGTCAATGAAGTCGGCGAGGTCCTCTGCGGCCACAAGTGGGATCATCTCGTTGATGACCAGGTCGACGTAGTCCTCCTGATGGCCGCGGTATTCCATGGGAATGCCATGTGCGCCGAGGAAGTTCGACTTGAGGATTAAGGGTGAGTTCTCTTTGAGTCGGCGGATGACACGCAGCAGCTTCAGCTCGCTCTCGGTGGTGAGACCATAGCCACTCTTGATCTCGATAGCGCCAGTGCCCATGCGCATCACCTCGTCGAGGCGCTGCTGTGCCATGTCGTAGAGTTCGTCCTCCGAGGCTGCCGCTGTCGCCTTGGCCGAGTTGAGGATGCCCCCTCCCCTCTTGGCGATCTCCTCGTAGCTGAGGCCACGGATTTTATCGACGAACTCCAACTCACGCGAGTTGGCGTAGACAAGATGGGTATGCGAGTCGCAGAAAGCAGGCATCACCACACTGCCTTGTACGTCATAGACACGATGGTTTTCAGAAAGATATTTACGACATGCCTCCGAGTCCATCGGACCATAGTCGGCAATCTTTTTGCCCTTGATGTATAGGAATGCGTTCTTGATTCTTCCCGTTTCGGCCATCTCCTTGCCGCGCTTCATCAGCAGGCCTTTCTCTTCGATGCCGACGAGTTCTTTAATGTTGACGATGAGCATAATAATCGAAAATTTTGGCAAAAGTAAGGAAAAAAAGACCAATTTGCACGGTTTTTGCTATTTTTGCACACGAAAATTGAAACAACTATGAAGAAGACCATTCTAATTGCCATGATTATCTTGGCAACCGCGTTCACAGCGACTGCGCAAGAGGAAAAAACCGAATCAAAAATCAAGCATTTGACCTATAAGGAGTTCCAAAAGCAAATATGGGACTTTGAGAAAAGCCCAAACACTTTCGTATTTAAGGGCAAACAACCGGTCATCGTCGATTTCTGCGCTAACTGGTGCCGTCCCTGCCGCCAATTGGCCCCTATCATGGAAAAACTGGCTGATGAATACGACGGGAAAGTGACCTTCTACAAAATCGACGTGGACGAAGAAAAGGACCTTGCCTCCGTTTTCCAAGTGAGAAGCATCCCGACAATGCTCTTCATCCCCATGAAAGGACAGCCCATGAAGCAGGTGGGGCTTCTCCCCGAGGAAAACCTTAGACAAATCATCGAGGAACAACTGATCGAAAAGACAAAGTAAAGTAATGGCGCTATTTGCCACAGCATACTTTCCCTGCATCAACTACATGGCGCGTTTTCTCCAAGAAGACGCGCCTGTCGTTGAGATATGGGAGACCTATCACAAGCAGACCTACCGCAATAGGTGCCGTGTGATGACGGCCAACGGCGTGGAGAGCCTCAGCGTGCCTGTCGTGAAGGTGAATGGCAACCATACGATGACCAAGGACATGGCCCTCAGCCCTATTGAGCCTTGGCAGCACATCCATAGCCGCTGTCTGGAATCGGCCTACAAAGCGGCGCCTTATTTCGACCATTACTACGACTATCTGAGACCTGTTTTCGAAGGTCGTTTCGAGCGGCTCGTCGACTTGAACGACGCAGCCTTGCAGGCGGTGTTGAAGATGCTGAAGGTCAAAAAGGACATCGTGCACACGACGGATTACGTCCGTGAGGCAGACAATGACTTGCGTGAGGCATTCAGCCCAAAGAAAGTTGGCGAAAACGGCCCATTCCCAGAATACTATCAGGTCTTCAGCACCAAGTTCCCTTTCGCGCCCGATTTGAGCGTATTGGATTTGATATTCAACGAGGGCCCGGAGGCAATGGAGTATTTGAGGAACCTTTAACGAGATTCCCTTCGGGAATGGAGTTAGCGTATTGTTTTATTGCGGCGGCTTGTGGCGTTTAAGGATTATGACTGTTTTTTACCGCCGCACGAAACACGCAAACAACCTCGCCATTCCCGCAGGGAATCTCCTCACTTCTCGGGATATGCAATCCTGACGTGATAGATATTCATCAACTTCTTTTTCAAGACCTTGCGACAGGTCTCGATGTCGTGCAAAGTTAAATCCGTGTTGAGGAATTGCCCCGCCTCCATCTGCTTGTTGATGATGTTGTCCACCAAGTCGCTGATTTTCTTTTCATCAGGGTCTTTGAGGCTGTGGGAAGCGGCTTCGATGCTGTCGGCCATCATCAACACTGCGGTCTCGCGCGAGAACGGTGCCGGACCATGATAGGTAAACGGCGTCGGGTCTATCTCCTCGTCGGGATGTGCTTTCTGCTCGTTGATGTAGAAATACTCAGTCCGGCGTGTGCCATGGTGCGTTCGAATGAAGTCGATGATGCGCTCAGGCACATGGTTTTTGTGCGCCATCTCGATACCATCGGTCACATGCGAGATGATGATCTCGGCGCTCTCGGTATTCGAGAGGTCGTTGTGCGGGCTGTAGGCTCCGTGTTGGTTCTCGGTGAAATACATCGGGTTCTGCATCTTTCCGATGTCATGATACAAAGCTCCCGCACGTGCCAGCACCGTGTCGCCGCCGATCTCATACAGCACCTCCTCGCAGAGGTTGGCCACCTGGATAGAGTGCTGGAAGGTGCCCGGCGCCGTGGCCGCCAGCTCGCGAAGCAAGGGGCTGTTGGTGTTGCTCAGGTCCATCAACGAAAGCGAGGTGGTGAGGCCGAAGATGCGTTCAAAGAGCAGGATGAGCGGCTGTGCCAGCATGGTGAACAATCCGTTGAGGAAGAGCAGCAAGATCACCATCCAGTCAATCTCGGACGTGGTGAGGAAGGTAAAGGCGACATAGACCAGCAGATAGCCAAAGAACACAAGCAGTGCCGCCTGGATGAAGCGGTGGTGGGTGCGCGTGTTCGACATGCCAAACACCGTGACCACAGTGGCCACCAGCTGCATAAACATGAACTGGAACGGGTTGGGCACCGCCAGTGAGATGAGCATCACGGCGAAGACCTGGGTAGAGAAGGCCAGCCGCAGGTTGAAGAAGGAGCCCACCATGATGGCGAGGAGGCACACAGGCATCATATAGATCAGGCCTGGCGCGAACTTGACCAGCACATACGACGGGATGACGACGAGGAGCATCAACGTCAGCAGCAGGATGATGTTGCGCAGCTGGGCGAAGACCTTGGTGTGGAGCTTGTTGCCGTAGAGTCCCATCAGCGCGAAGACGAGCACCACGAGAAAGAGCTGGCTGAAGAGCACACGCAGCGACTCGTCGTCGGACAACGACTTCGAATTGTATTCGCGCTGCAATGAGTTGAGGATGTCGAAGGTGTGGGCGTCGACGATGGCTCCCTCTTCCACGATGGTCTCTCCCTTCTGCACGGCGCCGTAAGTCGGCGAGACGGATAAGATGGCCTTGTCGGCCTCTGCTTTGGTGAGTTCAGCGTCGTAGAACACATTCTGGCGGAAGGCGCCGTTGAGCAGCTCCGACAGCAGCTTCTTGTCCACCTGTCCGTTGGCACCCTGCAACATCTCGGACACGGTCTCGGTGGCGGCATTCATGCTGAAGAACTCGCCGTAGCGGGTCTGCCGCATCACCTTGTGGCGCACCACGTTGACCTCCGACTCGGGTTTGAGGTTCGCGGTGGCGTTGTCGTAGGCCACGATGCCCTGGTCCTCGATGGAGTCGAACACCTTAAAGAGGCAGTCGAGGCTGAGGTCGCGGTCGAAGTGCGAAGCCTCGTCCCATTTCGCCTCGAAGCTGGCGAACAGGGCGTCGCGCGATGCCTCGCGCCGCTCGTCGTTGAAGACGAAGATGGGCTTCACCTCGGAAGAGGCCGCTTCCGTCTCGGCGGCAAACGTCTCATAGTTCTTGTAGATCGGAAAGTCGAAAGGGGCATAAAGGGTCTCGTGCTGCCATGGCTTCGAGAGCTGGTACTCATATTTGAACTTGCCCGTGCGTGGCATCTGCCACCACACAAGGAGCACCGCCACGATAAACGCCAGCACCTTGCCGATGCCATAATAGCTGTGGCGTATCTTATTGAAAGAATTCTTTATCCAACTCATAATCAAATGATTAAGTGTCGATTTATGGTTTAAGATTGGGCTAAATTAAAAATAAAAGTCCAAATGCAAGACAAAATCACGAAAAATGCGCTAATTTAGCGGCTCAAAACAACATGAAAAAAAGTACGCGATTATGACCTATGGCATCTGCAACTTAACCGCCATCGC
>JAEEGL016440182.1_pt1 | contig 11604 bp, 20 predicted proteins | sample 9134231 | NCBI WGS metagenome assembly JAEEGL01 (sample SAMN16246548, study PRJNA631951) | gut metagenome | biome: gut microbiome; feature: rumen; material: fiber-attached | host: Bos | place: Iran: Karaj | collected 2018-10 | reverse complement strand
TGCCACCTATAAAATATCCTCTGGTAAAATTGAAGGAATCAACCAAAAGATCAAGACCATAAGACGACATGGTTACGGTTATCCGGATGACGAATACTTCTTCCTGAAAGTCATAGATGCGAGTAGGAAGAAGTACATCAGGAATCAGCGATCACATAAAATTAATGATTGAGCCATGTTTTTTCTTCTTTAGTCATTCCTTTAACCTCTCCAAAACTCACAAAAAAGATTTTTATAAGAATCTAGACATGGAGCTTTGAGACCATTTGCCTTGGCTGTCAGGAGCAGGGAAATCGCCTTCAGCAATCATCTGCTTAAGTTCAGTCGGATTAACGTTAAGCTTTGCACATACGTCGCTTACCGTATAGACTGCTTCTGCAGATTTGTTGGGGCCTTTGGTATTGGCCTTTTTAGGTCGACCAGGCTTCTTTTGTGAAGCAGCTTCTTTCTTCGGTTCTGATGGTTCACTGGTTTCCAGGAATACATCCAAGAATTCTTTTGCCGTAACCCCTTTGGCGATCAAATACTTGATGATTGTGTTTAATTTGTCCTTATTCATCTTTAACATCCTAAATTTAGACTTTACAAACTTGAACCTGTCGAAAATCCCGACAAGTTCAAGTGTTCGGAAATTCCGAACTGTTGCTAGAATGGCAGTGGATCGTTGTAGCCATCAGACACGGCATCAGGAGCAGGCATCGGCTGTGGCTGAGGTTGCTGTGCCGGGGACTTCTGCTGAGACTGATAGTTGCCCTGTCTCTGCTGTGGCTGCCATTGTTGTCTTTGGTTCTGTTGACCATTCCATGACTGCTGAGATTGCTGAACATTGGATTGCTGGTTCTGTCCTTGTGGCTTGGAACCGAGCATCTGCAGGTCAAGAACTTGAATCTCAGTGATATATTTTTTTTCACCGGTTTGCTGATCGTCATAAGAGCGAGTGCGGATTTTTCCTTCAACATAGACCTGAGCCCCTTTGGTCAGATACTGATGTGCGATTTCAGCAAGTCTTCCCCAGAATACAAGTCTGTGCCACTCTGTACGATCCTGAATGTTACCCTGCTGATCCTTGAATGACTCGTTGGTAGCAAGACTTACCGTTGCGACACAGTTCTCACCGTTGTTCAATACACGGTATTCAGGATCGGCAGCGAGGTTACCGACGAGAATGGCCTTATTAATTCCTCTGCTCATTTATATCTCCTTGTAACAGATTGAATAATTGTGATGGCATGAAAAGGGCATAACACTTGTAGTTGCGAGAGGATACGTAGCGATACAGTTCACCTCCGTCCAGGATGTCATACAGCCGTTCCATTTCAGATTCTCCCTGAGCCATCTTGCGGTACAGCTCTGTTTGCGTATTTGCGAAGAATCCGGTAGTTCCTTTTGCATGTTCGTCAAACTTAATCAGGGTTGTAGGTCCGCAGACATACATATCCAGCTTGTGAACAGCTCCTAAAAAATTTATTGTCTCTTTGGAATGATTCATGCTTTATTCCTGTTCAATCAACGGCAGAATGTTGTCACTCTTAAGAAGCTCATAAATGAACAGTCTGCCTTTCTGAGTCCAATATGTTTGAACCTTAGAATGAATGTCACCGTCATTGCCTGGATAACTGTGAGTCTTGGTGCTGGTGTATCCCTTCCCGGCATAAGACTGATAGAGCAGCCAAATTTCACCTTGCTTGAACTGAATGCCTTTCTTATTGAGATAGCTGTTAAGTTTGCATGCACTCCAACCGTAATCCTTGGCAATCACGGAGATGGCCAACAATTCCTTACAGTTAAGTATTACATCGTAATATGATGCCTTTGACTGCATTTCAGAGATCTGCTGATTCTGTACGGCTATAGTTTGAGACAGGGAAGCGTTCTTCGCTCTTTCTGCCTTGAGCTGAGTAAGAGCATTGATGAGAACATCAGGGTTACTCAGAACTTCATCAACTGCATACAGACCATGCTTTCTGATTGATGGCAGCACTTCAGCCGTTACCCAGTGTTTAAACTTCTTGGCAGTAGGTAGCTTGCTGGAGAGGATTAAGCTGTAGAGACCTGATTCGTTAACAGCGGTCATTGCTCTAGTTTGGCTACCGTCGTGAATCCCGACGTCAGCTCTATCTTCAAGATCTACATGTCTTGAGAGAGCATCACGAGGGTTGCTGTACCCCAAGATATCAGCAACATCCTTGCCCACGAACATAACTTCGTTGTTTACGTTAACAGTTCTTACTGAACCGAATTCTTCATTTTTGAATACCTGAATTTCCATTCTGATTACCGGGGCATTACTGCCCCGATCTCCTTCTTACTTGTTCAAGAATTTCTGCTGCCTTACATAAAGCTTGCGGAGTACATCGGTGTCCTCCTTTGGAAGTCCCATAGTAGCGATCTGCAGACCGAGAGTTTTCAGATCCTCAATGTCATGAGTATTGAGAATTCTGCCAGAGAGGGAGCGACCTGCGTCAGTGAGTCTCGAAAGATCATCGGGGGTAACTTCTGATTCCTGTGGAATCGGTGTTACAGTTTTCTTTCTGCGAGTCTTCTTGACAGGTTCTGCAGGAGCGACATCTGCTTTCTGAAGTGAATCAGGGAGTGGCGGTAATGGCAGATTCTCTTCCTTCTGAGGAGCAGGTGCCGTGTTCTCTTCCTTTGGAGAAACAGTAGCTACTGCAACATCACCGACAACAGGTTCAGCCACTTCAACAGGTGCAGGAGCTGACATGTCGAATCCTGCCTGAGCAAGAATTGACGGAGGTTCGGTGCTCTCCACGAATTCAGCCTCCACTGCATCAGGCTTGCATGGAAGAACGGCAGCAGGTGTAGAAGAAGGGCTTGGTTCTCCGGCCAAAATATAAGGTGCATCATCAATGAACTCTTCCTTTTCGAGGTAGCCGTTAATGCTGAAGGCTTTTTTAACGGAGTTTGCCAGGGCGCGATTCTGTAACATCTGCATCGGCTTAGTTGCCCACGGTTCAGTACCTGTTGTGCTTTCATCGAAGAACGTAGTTACGGAAACAGGGTGACTTCTGTCTTTGCGGTAGATGACGCACTTAATCCAATCGGCAACCTTACGAGTCACGGTAACTCGTTTAGCTGTTTTCTGACCGTTCACGAATTCATTCTTTACGTAAGTAAGTTCTTTTTCCACCATAGGACCGAATTCGAAGTCAACTCCGTCGTAGTTTGGATCCCTGTTTGCAATCTCGGTGAAACCCTCAATGCTGATGATGTTCACAACCTTGCCCTTGCTCACGAATCCGTAGATCTGCTTTGCAAGAGGATTGAGGTTCAACTGCTTGCAGTTTACCAGGAACGTGAACACGTCCATCTGACTGACGTTCTTTGCGTCCTTGCCGTTGTTGGACAGCATCTGATAGATGTGATTGAAGAGAACAGGTGCTTCAACATTCAATCCGAGTGATTTGATAACTTCGTTGGTTGAGCCGGCATACTCTGCGGGCATCTGGTAACCGTATGCTTCTGTTGTTGGTAAATTGTTCTGCATTAGATAATCCTTAAAGTTCTGGTTTTGTTAGGGAGCTTCACGTAGTAACGTTCTTTAAGCTCCTGATAAGTGTTGTAATCATCCATTGATGAAGCCTTCATGTCTGCTTCGTCCCATCCGCTCTTGTACTCGACCTTAAAAGTGCAGAGCTTGTTGCCTGAGCAGTCAGTCATTTCTGCAGCAGTACCGACGGTTTGAGCGATGATAGCCTTGAGTTCTTTCTCCTTTTTCTCAAGAGCCTTTCTGTCTTCAGAAACATCTTGAAGTTCTGAAATGACTCGCAGGACAGGATCAACGTTTCCGATCACCTTGGTTTCAGTGGTTTGAAATATCGGCTTAATAAGGTCTTCTGCAGTCAGATCAGGCTCTACATCATCGAGAACGTTGTGACACCAGAAGTCGACAGCCTTTGAGATAACGAAGTTGACTTCATCCTGGCGGTAGTTCACCACATAGATACGATAGTCGTTGCCGCCGATAAGAACAGCGAGGTAACAGCGATGAACTCCGGTCACATACATGTAGTGCTGACACTGCAGGTAGTATGACATCGGAATGTCGGTGGCCTTGGTAATGCCGGAGGCATTGGAATCAACGAACTGCTCGTCAATGTACCATGCTCCGTCCTTGCTGAAGTTCTTGGCCATGAACGCACCTGCAGTCTTGCACTCCAGGATTGCATAACGCTCCCATCTGCCGTGTTCAGTTTCCTTGGAAACAAAGCGGTCAATGTTACCTACCAAGAACGGATAGTCTTTTGAGCAGAAGTGCTTATTACACTTCTGAACTTTCATTCCGGTAGCCACAGCGAATTCTCTAGCGACCACATCTTCAAGGACATGTCCCCAATAGGTCTTCTGATTGCCCTCTGATGGCTGTTCACGTCCGGTCTTGACTCTCCACAGAGCATCCAGAGTCTGGTAGTGATTGACTCCGAGGACGATACCCATGTCTGAGCCTCCAAGACCGAAACGGCGACGTGTGTGCCATGCCTGGTCTTCATTATCACCGAGGTGACTTGCAAGAATCTTGTTCTTGCGTGCCTCGTGCTTTTTCCTATATTCTTCGGTAAATTCCATTACATAACCCTCGAATTGTTTTCGATAAAATCAAAGAAAGACTTACGCTCGAAGCGGATGGTCTTATCAACCTGAAAAACCTTGACACCTTTCAGCTTGCCGTCACGTAACCAGTTCTTCAGTGTGTTGGCACAGACATGAAGCTTGTGTGCTGCTACTTCGAAATTGATGTAGTCAGGAGTGGTGTCGAGCTGATTACGCAAAGAGTTCTTTTCCATTCTTGATACCTCTGTTTGTGGTGCAGGCTACAAGATCCAAGAGCTTGTATGCCGCATTGTAAGCGTCGGTGAAACTCTCAAACTTACCAGATATTAAAGAGATCGGCTTGGTAAGTTTGAACTGATAGTAGACGTCCTCGGTCTTGCCGACCACGGCCTTGAAATTAAGCTGCTTATGTTCAATCTGCATTTTGTTCTCCTTGAACCTGTTTTTGGCCGGAACAGGAAAACCGGTTTAGGATAAATAATCATGGCTCTGTTTTTGTCGGGACAGAAAACCTTAACCAGGCTTTTACCGGAGCATGGTGCCGTCCTCTCAACATGCCTAAGGCAATTTGTTTTTATGAAAATGCGGCAAGGAACAGGTACAGAAACGTTAACCATAACATGCCGAACAGGGTGAAACCGATAAATTCAAGTGTGCCGATAAGAAAGTTACGCATATACATTCATCCTTATTTCAATCAAATCACAAACAACTTCCATACAGTCAAATAGATAGAATCTGAAATCAGGGTCGAGAGACTCATTAGTCAGTTTGATAGCTAATCTGGTTCGTTCTTCGATAAGCTGTTCGGTTGAAAGTGTTTCGTATGCTTTAATGTTTTCGTTTATAAGCTCCATTGTTTATGCTCTCTTTGGTTATAGGTGTATCCTTTTGGTTTTAAATAGTTTGAATTTATGAATACATAATAGCATAAAACTATGACATGCAAAGGGTAAAATATAGTAAAAAACTATTTATTTATGAATTTGTGAGTAAAATCACATAAATAAAAAATATAAAACGCTTGATAATGTAATATAAATATAGTACAATATACACATATTCAGTAAGGAATTACATGAATACAGGGACTTGAAAGGAGTGGTTGAACATAAGGATTTCAAAAATGAAAAAGAAAATCCCGATGGAGACTCTTCAAAAAGCTTTAGAGGTGACTGTTCCAGCGGCTACCGCAAAGCGAATCCTTAAAGCTATCGAATACCTTGATAGCCCAAAGGCTGAAGAGAAGAAAAAAGCTAAATAAAGCTTAGTTCAAAGGTGGCTCGAAAGAGTCACCTTCTCCAACGGGATTTGATTTAATTATAACACAAGGTGAAAATCATGGATAAAGATATGGTACAAAAGTTAAGTCATCTGCTGGGACTGACTTATCCGGAACTTGCCGAAAAGTCTGGGTACAGCATCGAAACGGTAAAGGCCTATATGTCAGGAGCGAGAAAGCCTTCAAAGAAAATGGATGAATTTTTTAAGGCTGCACTCAAAGAAAAACTTCAGAGTGGGGATGATACTCTGAAGTTTGTGAAAGAAGCATTAAATTAACATTGAGGGAACAAAGCAGTAGGTACAACTTCGAAGCGGTATTTTTGCTTGGCGTTTGGGTACTTATTACGATCTACTTCGCTTACAAACATGTCATAAGGTCTAGCGCAGGTCTTATAAGGGGAATATAAGGCCTGATAGATTACCAGCTTTTCTTTTGTTTCAGTATGGCTGGCAAAACCAATAATCTTGTATAGATACATAGGGGTGTTTGGGTCAACATTCTCTCTTTTGAAATGCTTTACAATATCCCCAACCTTGAATCTTTCCATTCTGTTATCCCTTTATCTTTGTCAGTGTCTTCATATTACCATTGTTCCAAAGCTCTTCAAAATATTGAGAATATTTTTCGAAACCTCTGCCACCTTTTTCAAATTTAAAGGTTATAGTGTCAGAACTTCCTTTTCCGTACTGGTATGGACCAAAGTATATTTCATCGTCAACTCGCCAATAAAAATCAAGAGTCATGCAGTCGTAGCCTTTAATTATAATTTTTCCTTTGTTCTTTCTTCTTTTTCTATTTGTACTACTGTTTAGTTTATCTGCCCATTCGATTAGGTCTTTTATTGATTTTTCTATATCTCCCTCAACGTTATTTTCCTCTTTGTCTCTTTGTCTGGTGAACTGAGAATCAGGGTTCATTGTGATAATTCGGAAGTCACATCCTTTGCTAATGGCTATTTCTGCTTTAGTGGTGTAATTTTCACGGAAAGACTTAAGGCCAAATGCAACAACGTCAACGTGTTCCCTGGCTTTGTCTAATCTTGGATCTGAGTCTTTGTTTTTTTCAGACCTTTTGTCGTATATTTTGGTTAATTTCCATGTGTCAGTAATTTCGTTGTTTTGAATTGGTTTTGAGCAAAACATCTGTACCATAAGCACAAGAAAAGATGTCATTATTGCTAGTCCTATGTTGAAAAAGACTTGTGAAATCTCTCCGTTATGCCCCCAGTATTTAATAGCAAACATTATCCCAATGCCTAGTAAGATACCTACTAGGCAAGAGATGTAAGTGTTGGCACGTATTAACTCTTGTATTTTTGACATCCATCATTCCTTACAAAAACAACTGTGAAGCAACGACAACACCAACAATGCGGACTTCATCTGATACCGGAAGATTAGGGTAGAGAGCTCGGTCGGGGTTCCAGGGAGCCAGGAAGCATGGAGTATCGTATATAAATTCCTTGAGCGTTGCACAGTCTCTGTATTGGGCAATAACAACCTTATGATTAAGTTCCTCAGGATTTATGATTCCGCATATAGGCTTGCAGAATACAATGCTGCCTTCACAAATTGATCTGTCTGACATTCTTGTCATTGAGTGGCCGCGGACCTTAACCGCAAAACAGTCTTCAGGAACTCCGTAAGGAAGCTCAATGAATGCAACATCATCAGGATGGCTCTGACAGAAGTCAGTCCATGTACCTGCCTGAACCCATTCGTACAGCGGAATCTTCTTTACCCCGGACTCATCAACGATATCACTCATAAAGAATGCCGGCTCAACTCCGAATATTTCAGCAAGCTTGATAATGTTCTTCTTGCTGGGAGCTGTTTTGCCCTGGCACCATCCGAAGACGCTCGGCTGAGATAGTCCGAGCTGCTTAGCCAACTGAGTCGGGTTGGTTCCGTGCTTAGCCATAAGCTGATTGATTTTTTCATTTATCTGCATAGGTCACCTCTTAAATTAATTATAGCATTTTATAGCTTTAACCTATTGAAACATTAAAAAGAAAATACTATAATCAAATCATAGTCATAAACTTTAGAAGATTAGAGAGGTGTTAATGACTTTTGAGACGTTTCTTTTAATGCATTATGGTGAGAGCTATTCTCAGGCTAATGTTAAAGCCAAGAAAAAATTAAAGACTCAGGCTCTGAAGGAGCTGATGCAGTTATTCAATATTAAGCAGCCGTCTATTTGGGCATGGGATAAAAACGGTATTCCTGCAGATAGAGCGATTGAGATTGTTAAGCACTACAAACTTGATCCGTCATGTCTGTTGTAAGGGGTTGTCAATGGAAGTAACCGGGGAATTAGCCATTAAGAAGAGAGTTGTTGAAGATTCATCAATCTCTGCAATGGCTAAAGCATTGTTTTTTTACATTCTTTGTCAGAACAGGGAGAAGTATGTTTTTGTCCAGAGAAACATCATGGATAAGCTGAACTGTTCAAGACCGACTTTTGTAAACGCAATGAAAGAACTGATCAGAAAAAACGTTCTGTCTGTTTTTGTGTACAGAGAACACGGACGGATTAAAGGTGCGAAATACTGGGTAGTTGGAATAGATAGTATTCAAGATACGAATACTATTACTACAGTAAAAAATTCTGACGTCAGTAATTTTGACGTCAATAATTCTGACGTCAGTAATTTTGATGCATATAAGAATAAAAATATAAAGAAGAAAAGTATAAGAGAACAAGGGGAAGAGTGTAGTCCGGCGCTGCCGAACGACGAGCAAAACGAAATCGAGGTTGTTTGCCAGGACGAAAACAAGACCGCTGACGCGGTCACACACAAGCCCCCTGAAACACGCACTTTTTCTTCTTCTGAAACCAAGACCGACGTTCGGAATGTAATCATTGATTCTGCAAAGGTGCCTACGGTGAATGACTTTGTTCAGGCAATCAATGATTCTCTGAACGAAAAAGGGCTGATATGGGGAGCAACTCAGATTCAGTACAAGGCTGAGAAACTCCACAGCTACTATGCGAGTAAGAATTGGATAAACAGGAACGGGAAGCAGATTACAAGTATTAACGTGCCGCATCTGGTCAGGTACTGCTTAACCAGAGATAAGTTTCAGCCTGAAGAAGTAAAGCTGAAGTTTACACCTCAGGCTCAGTCAGGAGGCAGTTGTATTGATAAATTGGTCTTCTCACTGCTTGATGAGGCGTTTGATAAGAGTGAACGGGAAAAGGCTGAAAAAGAAGAACGACACAGGCTTTTTCTTCTGGAACAGCAAAGGAAAAGAGAAGAATACTTAAAGGAGCATCAGAATGCGTAAAGAAGAATTACCACAGTTTGCCGAAACGTGGCTGACATACTGTCAGATTAACAAGCCTGATTACACAGTGTCACCTGTGCAGATGGGGATTATTTCCAAGCAGTTTATTGGCTATGAGCTCAAAGAGATTGTTTCAGCCTTGGATGTTGTAATCGGTAAGACTCCTTTTCAGATAACACCTGCCGACGTTCTGGCCGTTCTGAATGAAAGCAGTGACAGGAATTTGGCGATAGCTGCCGATGAAGCTTATGAGCTTGCATACAGTACTTCATGTACTTACTGCAACCGCTCCGTGGTGTTTGATGATCCGGTGATTACTCAGACTATCAATGAAGTGTTCTTGGGATGGCAGAACTTCTGCAGCTTAAAACCTGAATACAAGGAAGCTGACAGAAAGAGATTTGTGGCCGGTTATTTAGGAATTATCAATGCAGGTCATGAATGCATCAGAAGCGTGATGACAGGTGATTACAGCGGCTCAGTTAAGCTTGTAAGAGCCGACAAGACAATCAGCCTTACTGATGACCAGCTCAACCGTTATCTTTCGATTGGTGAAGTTCCGAAGCTTGAGCTTGTGTCGAATGAAACCGCATATGTTGACGGTCTTCCGATAATTGATGATCCGATACTGCTTGCGAAGCTCAGGGATGCGAAGAACCTTGATGAACTCATGGGGATGGTTCTTAACACAGAGCGTATGGAGGCCAGATGATTAAGCTGAGACTTCCGTACCCTCCGTCAATCAATCACTACTACGTGAGAACCAATAAAGGCATGGCAATCAAACCGGAAGGGAATTGGTACAGACAGCAAGTAGGTTTTCTGGTGGCAATTGCGAGGCTTCCGAGAAAGTTCCTCGGAAACGAAAGACTGCAGGTAAGCATCCAGGCATTTACACCTGACAGAAAGGTCAGAGACGTGGACAACATTCTGAAGTGTCTGTTTGATGCTTTAACTCATGCAGGAGTGTGGGGAGATGATAAGCAGGTGTATGACCTGCGCGTAACAAAGAATTACGACACCCAGAAGAAAGGCTATGTCGAAGTGACGGTATCTGAAATCAAGGAGGAATGATGAACATTGAGGATTTCTGTTATCTGCTGAAGCAGTGGGGCAGATGGTCACGCGGAGGACTACCGAAGTATCGCTGCTTCCTGAACAGGGAATACCATGGAAGACCTGATATCAATGACGATGTGGCACTGCTTCTGGATAACTGCCTTGTAGAGGCTCGCAAATGCTTTCACACCAAGGAATTTGAGTTGTATTACATAGGGCAATGGACGATATCAGCCATTGCGGCGCACAGCAGTCAAAGCCCTGCACAGACTTCGAAGCTTATCACGAATACGGAGTGTCTGATGTTGGGGCTATATAACTCACGCTTGACACGGAAGTGAAAAGCACCGATAATCGGACACATAGAGCGTCGAAACTCTGCGAAGACAACTCATTACAATCTTAATCTCTCAGACATTGGGATAGATCTATCTTGATATGCTGAGAGGGTGGTAACGGTGACGTCCACGCCCTTTCGCAGGGTTCGAACCTCTCAGCGCCATATGGCATTTATTCGAAAATAGCGAGGTCTTTATGACACATTTATCATTAACCGCACAGGCGGTATCCAATCTCGTTGAAGTCAGCGAGGATCAACCGGTAACCACTTCTCTTATCATTGCTCAGACACTCGGTCGTGAACACGATTCAGTAATTCTTCTTGTCCGCAAACACGAAGACGCTCTAGGCGAGTTTGGTAATGTTATCTACGACCGATTTGAAATCGGTCGTGTGGGAGCAATCAAGCCATTAGCAGTCGCCATCCTCAACGAACAGCAGGCAACATTGCTTATCAGTTTCATGAGCAACACACCGAAGGTAGTGGACTTCAAGATCAGACTTGTTAAGGCTTTTTATGAAATGAGGATGAAATTGGAGCAGGAGAGAAAGGCGTTGGCTCTTCCGGTATTCAAAAGCACCGAAGATATAGCCGAGTTTATTTCTGATAACTGTCCAGAGATAAAGGCAGAGATTAGACGAGAGATGGCTCTGAGACGTAACAAGGACTTTAAGGACTTTGAACACGTTGCTCATTCAATGTATGCGCTGAGGGAAGCAGCCGACCGCATCGAAGAAATGTACAAGCAGATGAACGAAGTTAAGAAATGCATGAGGCTTGCGGAAGATGCGATGATTAAGATGAACTCAATCAAGGGTTCCATCTTTGACATGGTTGATATAGCCCGTCAGGAACTCGGACAGGTTGCCGATGCACATCCTGAAATTGATGAGCTCGTGCGTGAAAAGATGATGCCGTAAAGTAAGGAGTGCAGTATGGAATGGAATGAAAATGAGCTGAGAGAAATTCGACTGATTGTCAGTTATCTGAATTGCGCTCTGCTCGTTGCTGCTGGTAAGAAGCTGAAGCTTGATATCGAACACGAAGCGGTGGATGTTACT
>JAEEGL016281938.1_pt1 | contig 11604 bp, 7 predicted proteins | sample 9134231 | NCBI WGS metagenome assembly JAEEGL01 (sample SAMN16246548, study PRJNA631951) | gut metagenome | biome: gut microbiome; feature: rumen; material: fiber-attached | host: Bos | place: Iran: Karaj | collected 2018-10 | reverse complement strand
TCTGAGAAAGCATCCTGAACTGAATTTGTAGAAGCTGTTCTCCAATCAGACTCATGTCCTACCTGTGCGAAACCAACAGTAATCTTCTCCCCGCTGTCAGCTGCTGTATCGCCAGCTTCTTCTGTTGTCTCAGCAGCTGTATCTGCTGATGAATCTGTTGTCGCTGTATCTGAGCTTCCACAAGCTACCATTGATGCAGCCATAAGTGCTGTGAGCATTCCTGCTACTATTCTTTTTTTCATAAGGTTATCTCCTTCCTTCTCCTTGCCAGTTAACCTTTTTACTGGCCCTTTGTTTTTCTGATATTAATTTATCATTATGATTTTTTATCAACAATGAAATGGATTTAAAAAGAATGGATTCTATTTTTAAGATAATACCAATTTTGTTTTTCTAAATAATTTGCATACCAATTTTTTATTTAATGGGATTCTTTCGTTAAAGTGTTGAATATTTTTAAACCAAAATATCATTATTTTATGATTGGTACGTTTTCATTTCCAACAAATTTCATACCAATTTTATCCTTCATATGCTAGAATCTAATATAGATGCGTGGAAACTCTTTGAATAAAGGGGAATAATTTTTTATGATTCCAAAATATATAGTTCTTAAAGAAAAAATAAATGAAGATATTTTATCAGATATTTATCCACTGGATTCAAAATTACCTACCGAAGTAGAGCTTGCAGAGAAATACAATGTTAGTCGCTCTACAGTAAGACAGGCTTTGGAGCTTTTGGTAAATGATGGTATTATCAGCAAGCGCTGGGGTAGCGGAAACACCGTCATCTCCAAAAGTGACTCCTCTAAAAAGAAAACTGTCATGATTCTCATGCCCGAAATGAAATCTCCTCAGTCGCAAACTATCCTTGAAGATCTTACCTCTACCTTGGTAAAAGAAGGTTATACAATAGAAAGCCACGATACTCTTCAACAGTACTCACTTGAGCGAGAGCATTTATCAACAATGCTGTCAGATATATACAGTGGTCTTATTATTGCACCTGTTTGCTCTGCCAGACCATCCACCAACTCAGATCTGCTTCATCTACTTTTAAAACGTCAGATTCCTGTCATCTTTTTAGAGTCTGCTCCTGCCGGTCTTTACAATACAACTGTAGTTGCTTCCGACAACTATGGTCGCGGATACCAGATGGCAAGACGTTTCATTAACTCTGGAAGAAAAAGGCTTGGTGGAATTTTTATCCACGACAGTGCTACATCAATCGCAACCTTTTCAGGGTATGTAGATGCTATAAGAGATGCAGGCCTTACCATATGTGATTCCTGCTTCCTTTGGTGCAACTCAGTGGACCCACATGGAATCAATACCAGAAATGTCACTTTCATAAATAAATTTCTTAAACATGCATGTGAGGAGGCTGAGATTATTTATCTTGATGATGACACCATAGGAACAGAATGGCTCTTCCCTGTCAAAACAAATCAGCTTGAGCTAAGCAAACCAATTGGCAAAGAAGTTGCAAAGAAACTCATAGAAACAAAAAAGAATGGCAACGCATCAAGCATTACCATTCCATATCACTAGATTATTAGAATCTTCTCTTTTCTATTATTTCAGGCTCAAGATTATCTGCTGTAAAACATTCTTCATGTACATATGTGATTTTAGGTACTGCATTTCCCTTTTCAAGGCGACTAATTAAATTGTAAATATATGGGCCTTGAATGGGATTGCATTCCACCTCCACACTGATATGTCCATTCATACATAAAACCAATGCAGAATTCATTGCATCAAAAGAGACTATCTTTATTCCACCTTTATTTCCATACTCAACACCGGCTTCATTCATAGCCTGAATTGCACCATAGGCTTCCTCATCATTTTCACAGTAAACAACATCTATGTTTTCGGCTCCAAGGTCTTCAATCGCCTGAGCCATTATTTCTCTACCCTTAGCCTTTGTAAATTCTCCACAGTCCTGAGCTACAATATTCCAATTACTGTGTTCTTTAACCGCTTCCTCAATAGCCTTTGTTCTTCCCAATTGCGCTGATGAGCCAAGTGTTCCCTGGATATGAACAATATTTATTTCTCCATCCTCATCGTTCTGCAGATATTTTTCTAAATTAGAAACTGCATATTCTCCCTCAGCTGTAAAATCCGAACCAACAAAAGCTGTATAAAGTGACTCATTTTCCACGACCACATTTCTATCGCAAATTATAACAGGTATACCCGCATCCTTCGCTTCCGACAATACTGTATCCCATCCTGTCTCCACGATAGGACTAATAATAATATAATCAACACCCTGCTGGATAAAAGTTCTAATATCCTTTATCTGACTATCCTGCTTTGAACGGCCATCCTTATATATAAGCTTATAGCCTCTCTCCTCAGTAAAATTCTCTTTTACAGAATCTGTAAGTGCAACTCGCCATGCCGATTCCGCACCAGGTTGTGAAAAGCCAACAACAACCAAATTACCGTTGTCCTCTTCAAATACTCCAAGTGACGCCTTTTCTCCACATGATGTTATACTTATTGCAAGCATCACTGCCATCAAGGCACAAATTTTTCTCTTTACCCTAAACATTTATTATCCCCTTTTCAATGCTTTCCACCTTTGGAATTACTGCTGTAATGGTGGTTCCTACTCCTTCGGAACTTGATATCTTAAGTCCATATTCATCGCCGAACAAAAGCTGCATTCTTTGATGTACAGTCCTAAGGCCAAAGCCTACTTTTTCACCATTTTCTATGGCATTTCTCATTTCTTCCAGACGCTCCTCACTCATTCCCGCGCCGTTGTCCCTAACTGTAAGCTCAATTTTATCTCCGATGTCTACAGCATTTACTCTAATAACGCCCTTCTCACGTTGAAGTTTGATACCATGATAAATACTATTTTCAACAAGAGGCTGAAGTGTCAGCTTTGGAATTGAATAACCATATAGACTTTTCGGAATGTCTACATCATAATCCATTCGGTCCTGATATCTTATCTTTTGAATAGATAGATAGCTTAATACATGCTTCTGCTCTTCTTCCAAAGTGATAATATCCTTACCTCTGCTCAAACAGAATCTAAAGAAATCCGAAAGAGCACTGACCATTTCGATGCTTTCTTCTTTCTTATCAGCCTCTATGAGCCAAATAATTGTATCCAAAGTATTGTATAGGAAATGCGGATTAATCTGGGCCTGTAAAAGCTCCAACTCCGCATGGCGCTTTCTTCGCTCAGCCTTTTTATTCTCCTGAATAAGAGAATTAAGCTGTCCGACCATTTCCTCAAAGCCATCTGACAATGTCTGAATCTCCACTGCTTTAGCTTCTACAGGGATATGCTGTTCGAAATCTCCCCTTTGGATATCCTTCACTCTTTCAGTAAGCTTTGTAAGCGGTGATGTAATCCTATCAGTGAGATGCGCTGCATAGATAGCTATTCCAAGTACCAGAATCAAAAATCCACCTACAATTGCCAAAATCACATATTGAAGCTGCTCTGTAATTTCAGTCTGTAGCTGACTGAGATGTGCGGACTCGTAATACAGGTAGTCATACATGTAACTCTGAATCAGTTCTGTAAGAATATAAATATTATTCTCCAGCTGAGTCATTCCCTCATCATATGAGCCGGCATCATCAATTTCATCCATACGTTGTTCCAAAGTCACACACAAGTCTCTTACAGATTCTATTGCTTCTATACTCTTTTTCTGTGTGGTGTGAGACAAAAGCGTGTTAGCCAATCCCCTTGCCTGCTCAACCTCGTCCATAGGTTTTCCTTCAGAGTAAGCACTTTCACTCACGTAATAAAACATCTTCAAATCAACATCATTTTTGAAGTTCTGACTGAAGGCTGATGCTGCAGTAACATTCTGCAAGATGGTTCTATATTGAATTGAATACCAGCAAAGGATCCCTATAAGAACAGCTACGACGATGCTCATAGGTACCAAGGTGACGGCTATAAGTTTTCGAAGCATGTTGCTGGTGGTGGACTTTTTTCTAATTACATCGTTAATCCTCATGCTCCCTGCCCCTTTGCTCGGAATTCCTTAGGGCTAAGACCATAGGTCTTTTTAAATATATAACTGAAGTAATGTGGATCCTTGTACCCCACCTGCTCTGCAATAACCTGTGATTTTTCACCCGTGGTAAGAAGCATCTTCTTAGCATGCTCCATTCTTTTGGTAGTCATGTACTCAACAAAAGTAGTTTTATTTTCTCGCGAAAACATTGCGCTTAGATAACTAGGCGAAATATTAACCTCTTTTGCTACCTCATTTAAACTGAGATTGCTGTCTGAGTAATGCTCATCCACGTATTTTATAGCTGCAGAAAGCTGTGATCTGGACTGGGTGCCCACTACGTTTTTACGTTTTGAAATGGCAATAGCAAACATTTTCTCAACCATTTCCATAACTGTTTCTGGCTCGACATTTTCGATAGAAGCTCTTGTATTTGCCTCAAGTGCTGTAGCCGGGTCCAATGAAAGCTTTCGCAGATAATCGCAAACGCACATGTACATAGTCATAGCAAAATACTTGCTAAACAATACAGACTTCATGGCATTCTTTGTCTGCTTATTTATAAGATTACCCAAGAATCCCTGAATTTCGGATTCCTCTGCATTTTCAAGAAACAGCATCACCAGTCGCTGGTCAATGGCTGCTGTATCACTTTCCTCATTATTATTTCTGATTGTCTCAATATCCGCATCTGTAAATACGTGACCTGTAGGATTCATATACCGACAGCTAAGTCTCTTATTTGCAATCTGACATGCCTTTGCAAATTCAGAGAATCGTGAGATAGGTCCACTTTCTGCAAGATACCAATTTATCTCATCCTCATAAACCATACAGCGACGTTGAATATTTTCAATAAGTGTAGTGGTATGGCTTACGATAGTCTCAGTGTCACCCTTAACAATAATGGCATAAGTATCCATATTCCAATGAAACACTATATATTCCGGACAGCATTTTAAAAACTGCATCAACTGCTCTGAAAGACGAGCCATATATTTAGAATAAACAGGTGCCGTTGCCACCTCTGTCATAGGTGAAAAATCAAGAAGTACCAGATTATAATTTGTGGCATCAAGAGAAAGCCCCAGCTCCTCAGATTTCTCATAGACCTCTGAGACAGACATGGCGCCGCTTACAAGCTGATTAAAGAATCTTACTCTAGCGAACTGTTCGTACTCCTGACTTTCTGCTTTGAATTGCTCTAGATAATTATCTTTCTCATTTTCCTTATCCAGCTTGGCCTTAGCATCGGCCATAACCTCTTTCAGCTTATCCTTAGTGATAGGCTTTAACAAGTAATTATCTACGCCAATGCTTATTGCCTCCTGGGCATAAGAAAAATCATCGAAGCCACTAATAATTATTATTCTTGTATTAGGTAGCTCCTTCTTAATCATTTTAGATAAGGCTATGCCATCCATAAAAGGCATTCTAATATCTGTAATTAAAACGTCTGGCTTAGTCTGTCTGATAAGTGGCAATGCCATCTCCCCATCAGCTGCATCCCCCACATAAGCGAACCCATACTGCTCCCATGGAAAACTGGCCTTTAACCCGTCGCGGATAACAATTTCATCCTCGACCAAAAATACACTATACATTATTCCCCAAAATCCTTCTAAAACTAACTATAACTAAAACATTACTGCTCTTTAGATTTCAAATAAGTAGAAAGCATACTATATAAGGCCTCCGCTGTAGCCTCTACACCCATCAAGGAACTATTGACACAGAAATCATAGCCCCTGCTATCGCCCCATTTCATCTTTGAGTAGTAGTTGTGATAAGCCTTTCTCTTCTTATCATGGCGGAACATCTTCGCCTTTGCTTCAATCCTATTAAGCTTGTAAAGACGACTAATTCTTTCCACCTTAGCATCTTCCTCACCTCTGACGAAGATAGAGATAAGAGCTGGATTATCGCGCAAAACATTTTCTGCGCATCTACCAACTACGACAAAGCTTTCGCCCGATTCAGCTTTCTCTCTGATGAAATTAAATTGAAGTTGTGCAATGGAATCCTGAACAGAAGAAGAATGCCCTCTGACGGTACGATGAAGACCCTGGCGTTTCATTTCCTCGTGCTTGTAAAGATTTTCAGCATCGATTCCATTACGTTCTGCCAGCTGATCTAGCATGTTGCGATCATACATAGGTACATTGAAACGTTCTGCCAAAATTGAAGCGATGTAATGACCTCCGCTTCCGTACTCTCTACCAACTGAAATGATAAACTGCCCCATAAACTAACCCCCTTCAGTATTTTGTTAATTTTATTTTATATGATTATTCAAATAATTAAAAGCCCAAAAAAGCCTTTAGTTACGCTCTCAAGCCTTAAAATACTACGCTCAGCAGAAGAATGCTTCGCTTTAGTATTTTTAAGAGCTTGATAGCTACTAAAGGCTATCTATATTTTATAAGTATCTCAAATAAATATTAAGCATCGATACGACAAGTACGATGATGGTGCCTGGTACGAGCTCTTTACAGTAGGTTGCCCAGCTGATAGGATAACCTTCCTTACCTGCTGTAGAGATACCTACTACATTAGCTGATGCTCCGATTGGAGTCATGCTGCCGCCGATATCTGTACCAACTGCAAGTGTCCAAGCCATTGTAGAAAGATCAACGCCTGTAGTCTGTGCCAATGCATTGATAACAGGAATCATTGTAGCTGAGAATGGAATGTTATCAATGAATGCTGATGCAACTGCACTTACCCAAAGAATAATCGCAATCATAACATGAGCATTACCACCTGAAATCTTTGCAATAACATTTGCGATAGTAACAAGTACTCCTGTCTCCTCCAGACCACCAACTACAACGAAAAGCCCGATGAAGAAAAGAAGTGTCTCATAATCTACTCTTGTGATAAGCTCTTTGAATCTCTTTCTTCCTGCGCATAATGTGATAATTGCCACAAACACACCAATGAATGCTACAGTAAGACCTGTCATAGCATGTGTAATAAGAAGTCCAACTGCGATGGCGAAAATTACCACGCTCCAGAAGAACATCTTCTTATCATCAATTTTAACATCTACATCGATTGTACTAGGGTCTACCTTGTCTCCTGGAGCCTGTAAACGATTACGCATTGTAAAGTAAAAATAGATAATGATAATTACCAGTGAAACACCAGCAAGTGCTCCAGTATTCATTACGAAATCTGCAAATGAATAACCAAGCGATGTACCAATGATAATATTTGGTGGATCGCCGCACATTGTGGCACTACCGCCAAGGTTTGCACAGAAAATCTCCGCCATGATAACAGGCACTGGATTAAACTTTAGTGTACGTGCCAAACGGATTGTAACTGCTGCAAGGAACAGTATTACTGTGATTGAATCAATGAACATGGCAAGTACTGATGAAAGTACCATGAAAGCCACAAAAATCTTTCTAGGCTCATAGTGTGCGAGCTTTGCTATCTTTAGACAAAGCCAGTCAAAGAATCCTGCCGCTGCCATTCCTTCTACCATCACCATCATACCCCAAAGGAAAATGATAGTAGCCCAGTTAATACCTGAGGTCTGCTCTGCTGCCTCTCCTGCTGAATACCAAAAACTAGTTTTAAAAATGTTCTTAAATGCTAACGTATTTACGAATGCCTGAGCATCTCTCAAACCAATACCAAATACAAAAATACTGGTAAGAGCAGCACAGCACAGTGTGACATAATGCTTTGGAAATCTATCCCATACAATCAGCACGAACATAGCCACGAAAATGACTATAGCTAATATTTCTGCTAACATAAAAACTCCCTTCGTATACTTTTTATTTCCAACATATTGTATACGAAGAGAGTTGCTTTTTGAATAAACATTTTGCACTAAATGTTTGCATTTTCTATTAATTTTTTCATCGATGCAGTATTCTTATATTCATTTAATAAGTGAATGACTGCCTGCTGCAAATCGCCGAGAGCAAGATATGGACCACGATTGAATCCTTTATAAGTGATTTTGGTTGTTCCATCAACTTCTTCCTTGATTTTGCACACGCCAGCTTTTTGCAATTCTATAGCTTTATCACTAATTTTTTTGCCTGGTTCAACGGTTGTAGAAACAAGGGAATCTCCCTTCTTATCCAATTTGAAGGAGCCCCATTTTTCATACCTTATCATTGGCATTCCATAAAGATATGCTCGTTCAACAATTGCTACATATCCATCTGGCTCAAATGTAGGCGAAACATTCATCATAGACTCCAGAAGTTTATCAGGATCATAACCTGGCATTATCAAATCACAGCCTGCATGGATATCCTCACCCTTGTCAGATATTGATCCCCAGTCAGACATTATGAAACCATTAAATCCCCAATCAACTCTGGCAATATCTGTAATAAGCCCCTTCTGTGAAGATGTATACTTTCCATTTATTCTGTTTCCTGAAGTCAAAAATCCTGCTGGCTTAATAATGCTCACACACGCAGAGAATGGTCTCAGATAAATCTCAGCAAATGCCCTTCTTGTAAGATTAATATCAGCATCCCATGCAAAGGTCTCCTGGTTAAATGTAACGAGATTCTTGATAATTACATTTCTACCCTCATATCTCTTTACGCCCATGATGAAACCTGCACCGAGAACACCTGACAAAGCTGGGTCCTCAGAATAAAACTCAAATCCTCTACACCACATTGGATTTCGATTTACGTTTAATGATGGCGCCAAACAATAATCAATGTCATAGGCTTCCATCTCACGACCATATGCACGGCCCATTCTGACCATAGCGCTCATATCCCAAGTCTGAGCCATATTAAGCGGAGATGGGAAGCAGGTACAAGGTATTCCTACGATTCTTAAACCAGAAGGACCATCTGCAAATCTCACTCGTGGAATTCCAAGAGTAGTCTCAAACTGATTTGTTGTCATTGCGGCTGTATCTATCTTCTTATCCTCAACATTAAACTTGAAGCGAAATCTGCTGTCATTATCAAGTTTAGATTCTTCAACGGAACCAATAACGATACGTGCCAATATTTCTGGAGATAACGATGCAATAAATTCCTCCATTGTTACCTTGCCCTTTACCACATCTATAAACGTGGCGCTTCCGCAAGGTTTTACCTTCTCAATCTTCTCGTAAGCTCGGAAAGGTATATCGTAAGCATTTTTATTTACATAAGATAGATACTTACTTCCCTCTGTAATGTAAGTAGTAAATTCCTCCTGAGGATTTACATCTTTATTAAGTGAATTATAGTCATCCCCTGATAGAGATGCCACAAGAATATACCCCGTTTCTTCTTCCTTCCTAGGTGGTGGTGTCAGGAATTTTCCAAAATCTCTTTCCTCTACAAACTGGGTCACCTTTTTTAGTATGGTAGTCTTATCCAATACCATCTTGGCGCATATCTTTGTATCTCTGGAATGACTTCCCAATCTAAAGATATAATCACCCTGTTCCATAAGGAATTCAGATTTCTCTTCATCAAAAGATGTGATGGCCATCATAGGAATCTTTACGGTAATCTCTTCTGACTCTCCAGGCTTTATCTTTCCTGTTTTGCCAAAGCCGCAAAGTACCTGATATGGCTTATCCAGCTTGCCTTCTGGCAATGTACAATACACCTGCACAACCTGACGACCAGAGCAGCTACCTGTGTTTGTGACCTTCACTCTCATCATGATGGAAATCCAGCTAGCCTCGAAATATTCCAGATTCATATCGAAGGTAGTATAGCTGAGTCCGTATCCGAATGGGTACAATGGAGTGATATCAAACGTATCAAAATAACGGTATCCGACGTAGATACCTTCTTTATAATCTATATTCTTGTTCTTAACTGCTTTTTCAGTTGCTGCGTGGGTATAACAAGTAGAGTAATCTTTGAATTTTTTAGCCCATGTTCCTGTAAGGCGACCACTTGGATTGACTGCTCCTGTCAGAACATCAGCAAGAGAATTTCCTGCCTCCATTCCCGGTACGCCCATCAAAATTATTCCTTTAACATTTTTCATTCGAGCTACTGCTGCAATTTCCAGCGCATTGGAATTCAATACAAGGATTACGTTTTTAAAAGAATCATTTATAAGATTTATATTATCAAGCTCTTCTTTTGAAAGCTGATATGTCTTGTTTGTTTCAAAAAACTGAGGATCATCGATAAATGGTCTTCTTGTCACATAAATACATGTGTCTGTACCAAGAATAGCTTCTGCCATATCAGCTTCTGAAATAGGCACTTCAGGAGAGAGCATCTTCATTCCACCAAACACAACATTCACTCTGTTTTTAGAATCTGAATACTCCTTCTCAGCCTGTTTTACGGCCTTTTCCATTTTGTTAAGCCAGCTTTCTGTGCTGAATGAAAAACCGTTATTTTCAAGACCTTCTCTAACATTTACATTTTTATCTGTATAAACCCTATTATAAAAAATGCCGCAAAAAAGAGTGTCAACAGCACCTGCTCCAAATAACGCAATCTTACCTTTTGAGATAGGTAGAATTCCATTATTTTTCAGCAATACCATACTGTCGGCACCAAGCTGACGGACTAATTCCCTGTGCTCAGGGAATGCCATTTTTCCCCCTTTAGTAATTATTCCCCTCAATTGTCTCAGGTTCATCTTCTAGTACTCCTTAGCAATTACATAACCCAGAAAAATCCCTCCCCAGAAATCTTTCATTTCGACAAATAATATGATAATATTTTTTTATTTAAAAAATGTGATAAAAAAGTGAATTTTACGCATTTTCAAACGATTAAGGAGGCCTGCATGTTTAAAGATATGTTCGAAAGAGATTCCTCTCTTTCATTTGAAGTATTCCCACCAAAAAAAGATGACGAATTCGAAAACTGCTACAATGTTTTAGATTCACTCGCTGAAATCAATCCTGATTTCATTAGTGTAACCTATGGTGCTGGCGGCAGCCGTTCAAAGAAAACTGTAGATATCGCTTCGTATATACAGAATCAATTAAAGATAGATGCCATGGCACACATGACCTGTGTGGGTTCTTCTGAGGAAGATATCTTAGCTGTCACAAGGGACCTTGAGGCTGTTGGAGTCAATCATGTTCTTGCCCTTCGTGGAGATGAGCCAAGAGATATGTCAGACGAACAGTTCGAGCAAAGAATCTTTCCACATGCAACAGACCTTATTCACTTCATAAATCAAAATACTAACCTTATTGTATCAGCATCCTGCTATCCAGAAAAGCATCCTGAAGCAATTTCCATGGATTCAGATATCGCATTTATGAAGATGAAGCAGGACATGGGTGCTGAGATGTTTATCTCTCAGCTCTTCTTTGACAATTCAGATTTTTACAGATTTATTGAGCGTGCCCGTCGCGCTGAGATTACAGTTCCAATCGTAGCTGGAATCATGCCTATTACCTCTGCCAAGCAGATTGGTTCTACTGTCACTCTAGCAGGTTCCTCTGTTCCAAAGAAGCTTGCTGATATCTGTGCAAAATATGGAGAGTCTCCAGAGGATATGCGCAAGGCAGGTATCGCATATGCGATAGAGCAAATCAATGACTTGAAACGCTGCGGAATGGGACATATTCACATCTATTGTATGAATAAGCCTAAGATGACCAAAGAAATTTGTGATGCAATAAAATA
>JAEEGL016141410.1_pt1 | contig 11604 bp, 9 predicted proteins | sample 9134231 | NCBI WGS metagenome assembly JAEEGL01 (sample SAMN16246548, study PRJNA631951) | gut metagenome | biome: gut microbiome; feature: rumen; material: fiber-attached | host: Bos | place: Iran: Karaj | collected 2018-10 | reverse complement strand
ATATCGCGTGTTATGGAACTGCTTTAAAGGGAAATTTCGTTATTTTGATGCCTTTGTGGCGGGAACTGCTTCCATTATTGAACCGTTTCAACGTCTCTCCGGGGTAACGGATAAACCATACAGTGCAATCCATAATTTTATCGATGTTGAGGCCATTCGAAAAAAAATAGAAGAGCCGACGGATGTCTCGGTTGACGAAAGCTGTGTTAACTTTGTTGCGCTGGGTCGCCTCTGCCACCAAAAAGGATATGACCTGATGCTGAATTGTTTTGCAGAGGCGTGTAAGAGCAGGGATGATTTGCGTCTTTATATCATCGGAGATGGAGATGATCGTGAGTCCCTGGAAAAGCAGTGTGGTGAACATGGCATAACAGAGAAGGTGTTTTTCCTCGGAAGTCGTTCAAACCCCTATTGTATCATGCAAAAAATGGATGCGTTCATCTCCACTTCCCGTTATGAAGGACATCCTCTGAATATCATGGATGCCAGAGTAGTGGGGCTTCCTCTTTATTGCACCAAAAACCTGGAACCGTATACCGATGATCTGATTGGGTATGAGGATATTGCAGCAGCGATTGCTGCCGCACAGAAGACGGAAAAGCACCCGGATGATCTGAAGGCATATAATAAAAAGATTCTTGACAGCTATTGGGAACTTGCGGGAGGAGACTGAGAGAAAAGAATGGACTACGGAAAACTGTCCCTGGAAAAACATGCGGAATGGAAAGGAAAAGTAGAAATATCAGTTCGCGCGGAGGTGAATTCATCCGAAGCACTGAGCCTTACCTATACTCCCGGAGTTGCGGCGCCTTGTCTGGAAATTCAGAAGAATCCCGCCAAAAGTTATGAGCTGACCAGACGCTGGAACATGGTGGCTGTTATTACAGACGGAACGGCGGTTCTGGGCCTTGGTGACATCGGACCTGAGGCAAGCATGCCGGTCATGGAGGGCAAGTGCGCTCTTTTCAAGGCTTTCGGAGGTGTCGACGCAGTGCCGATCTGTATTGACAGCAAAGATGTTGACGAGATTGTCGAGACGGTTCGGCTGATTTCGAAATCCTTCGGAGGTGTAAATCTGGAAGACATCTCTGCACCACGCTGTTTTGAGATCGAGAAGCGACTGAAGGAGTGCACCGACATTCCGATTTTCCATGACGACCAGCACGGCACGGCTGTCATAACACTGGCCGGCGTGATGAATGCGCTGAAGCTTGTGGGGAAAAAGCTGCCGGATACCAGGTTTGTTTTGAACGGTGCAGGTGCCGCGGCTACCGCGATTGCCAGACTTCTGCTGACGGCAGGAGCAGTGGATATCACGCTCTGCGACAGAATCGGGGCAATTTGGAACGGCAGGACCGAGCATATGAATCCTGCCAAGCAGATGCTTGCTGAGGTCACCAACCCATGTCTCCGGAAGGGAAGCCTGCCGGAAGTTCTGCAGGGGGCCGATGTGTTCATCGGAGTCTCGGCACCCGGAGTGCTGACCACTGAGATGGTAAGGACCATGAATCAAAATGCTGTTATCTTTGCCTGCGCCAATCCGACACCGGAGATTTTCCCGGAAGACGCCAAAGCGGGCGGTGCTGCGGTGATTTCAACCGGACGTTCAGACTACCACAATCAGGTTAACAATGTTCTCTGCTTCCCGGGAATTTTCCGCGGAGCACTGGATGTACGTGCTTCCGATATCAACGACGCGATGAAGCTGGCTGCTGCCAAAGCGCTTGCCGGCCTTGTTTCGGAGGAAGAACTATGCGCCGACTACATCCTGCCAAAGGCTTTCGATCCCCGGGTGCGAGATGCAGTGGCCAAAGCAACAGCTGAAGCAGCACGCGAGAGCGGTGTCGCGAGAATCTGAAAAATCCAATATAAAACAGCAGAGCTCCGAATCCCTGAAAGGGTAGCGGGGCTCTGCTGTTATTCTGAATTGTTCTGTTACAGGTGATAGTGACGTTTGAGAAAATCGGCAGTTTTATGAATGCCCAGATCAAGCGGCAGCGGGTCGAGTGCTCCGAAACTGGATTCATAGCGGCTGATATCCAGGTAATTGACCGGGACATCAACCGAACGGGCGTCTTTCCAGATGATTTCGGGCTCGGTGTCGAGAACCCTGGAAATGGTGTCCAGAACCTCCCGGATGCTGCTGCCGTGTCCGCTGCCGAGATTAAACGTGCGGAAAGGGGATTCCCCGTTCACGATAGAAAGAATGCCGCGGACGGCATCATCAATGTAAATGAAATCACGAACGACACTGCCGTCGCCGTATACGATAATAGGTTCATGCAAAAGAGCCTTGTAGGTAAAGGTTGTTACCGCACCCAGAACGCCATTCGGCCGTTGATACGGACCATATGGATTGGCGAGTCGGATAATGCGATAGTCAAAACCATACATGTGGTGGTAGAGATAGAGAAGTTTTTCGATGGTAAGTTTTTGAATTCCGTAGGAGGTGATCGGAGCAGTTGGCGTATCCTCAGCCAATGGGCAGGTATCGGCTTTGCCGTATACGGTTCCGCCGGATGAGAAAAAGACGACCTTCTTCACTCCCTGTACGGCACAGGCTTCGAAAAGCTTCGCGGAAAGGACAACATTTGCGTTCAGCTCCTGGGCGATCTGACGGTTTGAGGTAGAGGGAACCGTCGTACTCAGCAGGTGATAGACAATATCCATTCCTTCCAGCAGATGAGTAAAGTCCGGCCCTTCGACCAGGTCACATTCTATAAAGCGGACATTGGGAAAATGCCTGCTCTCCACATCCGCGAAGGAAGCACGTCGGCGGCTGACTACAGTGATTTGATGGTCCGGATTCTTCGCCAGAGCCAGTGTCAGATTGGTTCCGATGAAACCGGCAGCACCGAGTAAAATAATATTCATTGCGCTCATCCTCAGGTCTTCTTTGGGTGTGCTCAATTATAACGAGTTTATCGGTTTTTGTAAAGAGCGGTTCCTTGAATACAGTTCCAATGGGCATACGGACGAACCAGCAAACGAGACCTTAAAACTGATAAAGATGATCGATCGTAAGCAAGACAGAATTATTCCCAGATTCTCCCTGATAACAGATTTTGAAAGAATAGTGATTCCAGATAATTGCGGTATAATATTCCATGAAGGAGCAGGAAGGGGATGACAGAGCCGCATTTGACCTTCAGGCATGTCTGAACGAGGGTTGTGAAAAAACTCCCAAACGAAAACAGATAAGAACAGAAAGAGGACTGCTTTGTAAGCAGCCCTCTTTCTTTGAAAGCCACAATGATTATTCTGCGACCAGTTCGCCGTCACGCACGTCCACGGTGATGGTAGAGCCGGCGCTGAGGTCCCCGCGGAGTATGGTTCTTGCAACCAGCGTTTCGACGCTGCTCTGAAGAACACGACGTAGCGGACGGGCACCGTAGAGCGGGTCATAGCCGCGGTCGATGATGAGCTGTTTCGCGTCTTCTGTGAGAACCAGATCCAGATCGCGGTCACCGAGGCGTTTTCTAAGCGATGCAACCAGCAGGTCAACAATGGCAGTCAGATTCTCTTTTGTCAGAGGCTTGAAGAGAATGATCTCATCCAGCCGGTTGAGAAATTCAGGACGGAAAGCACGACGGAGTTCAGCCATTACGGCATCCTGGGCGTCCTGACGGATGCTGCCGTCTTCGTTTATGCCGTCAAGCAGGTATGGACTGCCAAGATTCGAAGTCAGGATGATAATCGTGTTTTTGAAATCCACTGTTCTGCCCTGAGAATCCGTGATACGGCCGTCGTCCAGGATTTGAAGCAGGATGTTAAAGACATCGGGATGTGCTTTTTCGATTTCATCAAAAAGTACAACGCTGTACGGTTTGCGGCGAACAGCCTCTGTCAGTTGACCGCCCTCGTCATATCCGACGTATCCAGGAGGTGCGCCGATCAGACGGGAGACCGAGAATTTTTCCATGTATTCGGTCATGTCAATCCGTACGATATTACGCTCATCATCGAAGAGGCATTCCGCCAGTGCCTTGGCCAGTTCTGTTTTACCGACACCCGTTGGACCGAGAAAGAGGAACGAACCGATCGGCCTGTTCGGATCTGCAATGCCCGCGCGGGACCGCAGAATCGCTTCTGTGACCTTCTGGACAGCCTCATCCTGCCCGACAAGCCGTTTGTGCAGATATTCATCCAGGTGGAGGATCTTTTCACGCTCACCCTCCATCAGGCGTGCAACGGGGATTCCCGTCCACTTGGCAACAATCCCGGAAATCTCCTCCTCTGTGACAGTGTCATGTACCAGAGAGTTTTGGCTCTTCTGCTCAGAATGGCTTTCCGCCTCCAGAAGTTGCTTCTCAAGCGCCGGGAGATCGGAGTATTTCAGACGTGCCGCCTTCTCATATTCGTAGTTCAGCTGTGCGTTTTCGATTTCGGCATGCACATGCTCAATTTCGCCTTTCAGCCGTTTGACATCCTCGACACTGCTCTTTTCCGCCTCCCAGCGGGACTTCATCTCATTGAACTGATCTTTCTGGTTTGCCAGTTCTTCCTGCAGTTTTTCCAGACGCTCCCGACTGAGATTGTCGTCTTCCTTCTTCAGTGCCATTTCTTCGATTTCCATCTGCATGATCTTGCGGCGGATATCATCGAGTTCTGCCGGCATGGAATCAATTTCCGTACGAATCAGCGCACAGGCTTCATCCACCAGGTCAATGGCCTTGTCAGGGAGAAAGCGGTCGGTGATATAGCGGTTCGACAGAGTTGCGGCTGCGACCAGTGCGTTATCGTGGATGCGCACGCCATGGAAAACCTCATAGCGTTCCTTTAACCCGCGCAGGATCGAAATGGTATCCTCAACACTTGGCTCGTCCACCTGTACCGGTTGGAATCGACGTTCCAGAGCGGCGTCCTTTTCAATGTATTTGCGGTATTCATCCAGTGTTGTAGCACCAATGCAGTGCAGTTCGCCGCGCGCAAGCATCGGTTTGAGCAGATTCCCGGCGTCCATACTTCCCTCTGTTTTTCCGGCGCCGACAATGGTATGCAGCTCATCAATAAAAAGAATGATTCCGCCCTCAGACTTGCGGATTTCCTCCAGAACAGCCTTCAAACGCTCTTCAAACTCACCGCGGTACTTTGCGCCTGCAATCAGAGCGCCCATGTCGAGAGAAAAGATGCTTTTATCCTTCAGTCCTTCCGGAACATCTCCCTTTACAATCCGCTGAGCGAGACCTTCCGCAATGGCAGTCTTGCCAACGCCCGGTTCACCGATCAGAACAGGATTGTTTTTTGTCTTGCGGGACAAAATCCGAATGACGTTTCTGATTTCATTATCGCGGCCGATTACGGGATCCAGTTCATTCTCACGGGCACGTTGAACCAGATCCGTACCATATTTCGTAAGCGCGTCGTAGGTGCTCTCCGGATTGTCGCCGTTGACGGGCGATGATTTTACCTTGGACAATTCGGAACTGAATGCATTCTTCGTGATTCCATGATCGGAGAAGATCCGTTTGATTGCGGCTGTGGGAGCTGCAAAGATTCCGATCATCAGGTGCTCCACCGAGATGTAGGAATCACCCATGGATTTGGCCGCTTTTTCCGCGGCAGTCAGAATGCGGTTCGTCTCAGGAGAGAGATAGGCGTCACTGTTGCTGCCAACCTTCGGGAAAGAAGAAATCACGGTGTCGAGTTCTGCAAGAACAGTGTTGCAGTCGACCCCCATCTTGCCGAGCAGGGAAGGAATCAATCCGCCGTCCTGATCGACAAGCGCGTAGAGCAAATGCTCCGGCATAATATAGTTGTTTCTGTTTTCGAGAGCCATGGACTGTGAAGTCTGAATGGCCTCCAGACTTTTTTGGGTCAGATTTTGTGCATTCATAGTTTGTCAAACCCCCTTCAATAGAAGATCGATAATTCATAAGATTATGGATATTTCCTCTGCGAGAACGATGTGGCATCATCCCGGCCGGAGCTGATACCGCGCATGATTGTAACACCGTTCTTCATCAGATATGGATTGGACTGTTGACCATTTGAGAATAATATGCGGCTTCCACTTCATGGGCGCTCAGCCGCCCGCTGACATAGGACTTCATCAGCTTATCAAAGAGCTTGATATATTCGGACAGCGCAGCTGCCAGCTGGTCGGTGCTGCAGTCGCGGTCCGGAGCGGAGATACTGCGGGTAAAGCGACCGTCATACAGGGCATAACGCTGCTTCTGACCGACAAGTGGGGCCAGATGTGCGTCCTCGATACTTTTCCAGAGGCGAAAGAATTCCGTCATCACAGAAATCAGTGCGGAAGACTGTGTTCGGAAAACGACGGAGAGTTCTCCGATGTTCTCTTCCTCACCACGGTACAGTTGAACCTCGTATTTGACGGTCGGGCGATACTTGTATTCCAGAGAACTCTTGAGTGACATGCTGTAGGTATTCGGCGCAAAAAACGGCACCAGGTCACTGCTCGGACCGATCAGCTGCTCAATCGCGGAAAAGACATCGTTGATCCGGCGCTCGGGAGTGGTGTAATTTACGTACTCCGCAAGAATCTGGTTAATAAGTGCGGACCGGTTGGTCCCGAGACGATGGGCAAGCATATCCACTTCCCGGACAACTTCATCGTTCAGCATCAGGCTATATAAAGTCTTTTTCAAAAAGATCATTCCTTTCCCGAGAGGCGTCGCCTCTGTTGATGATATGATTATACGGCAAACGATAAAAAATGTCAATAGAATTATATAAAATAAATTACAAAAAATATAACGGAAGAGGAAATAAAGAAAACGGAGGCAAGAGAAACTATATATTGGCAGAAGCATCAAATGATGCTATAATACCTTATTCTTTCATGTGGAGCGTAATAATGAAGAAACAACCGCGACAGGTATTGTCCGTTCTTTTGACACTGACCTTGCTGGTTTCCATGCATGCTGCGGCATTCTCCGAGGAAACAGCGGATTTGGATACCCAGACGGATCATAACGGAATTATCGATTCTGATGTACTGAACCGTTGGGCGGAAAGCGTTTTCCAGGATCGCGGGCTAAACGCGAATTATCAGGATTTATCCATTGGCTTCTGCTATACGGGTACCGGCGACACCTGGTACTGGAATGCGGATATATGGATGTATTCCGCAAGCCTTTATAAGGTTCCCGTATCCATGCTTATGGCGGAAAGGGAAGCTGCAGGAGAACTGACTCAGGAGAGCATTGTAAACGGAACGACACTGGAATTCCTGGAATCAACCGCGCTGGTCTACTCCAACAATGACAGCGGCCATTCGATGGTTTCCTACCTGGGCGGAACCTATGCGGGCAAGTGTAGCGATATGACAATCAAATATACCGAGCTTCCAGAGTCCTATTTTAATTCAGACTTCATCGACGTAAGCTATTACACTGCGCGGTACATGACGCAGGTGATGAAAGCGCTGTACTATGGCGGTGCAGAGCGCTTTCCGCATGTGGTGGACTATCTTCTGACTGCTCAACCGGATGCGTACTATAAAAGCAGTCCGGATTTCAGCCAGAAGTATCAAATTGCACAGAAGTACGGCTCCTATGAAGAACCGAATGGGAACAACAACAATCACTGTGCAGCGATTATTTATACGCCAACACCGATTATTGTCGTTGTGATGACTCGGAATATCATGGATTATCAGAATCTGATTGCCCAGACAGGGGCGTATCTTGCAGAATATTCCCTGGAGCTGGATCAGAAGGCGGAAGAGCTTCGGAGAGCGGCTGCTGAACAGGCTGCCAGAACGGAAGAAGAGACTGCACCAGCCGATGATTCGCAGACGATGGAACAAGAGATGGAGACCGCGGCTGCACTAGAAGAAACGGAATCCTCTCCAAATCCTGAACAGGCGGACAGTAGCCAGACCGATACTGCGGAAGTGAGAAACGCAGAGAATGCATTCCCAATCCTTCCTCTGATCGCTGTGTTGGCAGCTGCCGCGGTGGTTGCAATCGCGGCGATCGTGATTCTGAGCCTCAGGAGCAGAAACAGAGAGACTGTACCGGAGCAGAGAGTGGCTTCAGAGAACACGGAATTTCCGGAAAAAAAAGAATCTTACCAGCCAAGACATTAAGATCTGTAATTCTTAAAAGCGCAGCCTCCGGCAGGGATACCGAGGCTGCATTTTTAAACATTTTTAAATTCGGCAGACATTTGGCAAGCAGAGAGTAAAGCCAAAAATGTCTGCCTGCTTGGCAGATATTATTCATATCCTTTTGCTTGAACCGCTCCATCCGGCGTGGTATAATCCTCCAAAGACATTGTACATACGACGGGAAAGCACAAATGGACGATCAGGAACTGCTGCGGCGGGCAGAAGACCTCTGCAGACGAAGCGAAAAAAAGGGAATCGTGACAGAAAGCACATTTCTGACACCTGCAGAACGCGCCTTGCTGGAAGCAAAATTCCACCCGGCGCAGGGGATGACAATTCGCTTTTTCGGGGGAACTGAAGAAAGTGAGCGCACAGTGGCTTTCTTTTTCCCGGAGGACATGGTGGTTTTTGACGATGATATCCCGGAGCATGTAAAAGAACAGATTTGTGCGATACAGTACCGCGCTTATTTTGGGGAGCCGGGTCATCGCGATTATCTTGGCGCTCTTCTTGCTTCCGGAATATCCCGTGACCGCCTGGGAGATATCCTGATCCAGGGAAATACGGCAACCGTGTTCTGCCTGACGGGAATCCGGTCACACCTGCTGACGGTTGATCGGATCGGGAGAATCACAGTCAAAGCGGAACAGATAGCGCTGAACAGTGTTCAACTGCCGCAGAAAGAACGAAAAGAAAAAAGCATTTCCGTAATGAGTATGCGCTTGGACGCGGTTGCGGCGGGAATGTTCAATCTCTCACGGAGTGTGTGCGCGAGAATGATCAATGAAGGTTGTCTCAGCCTGAATTACAGCGTCTGCTTGAAGACAGACGCTGGGATCAAAGAGGGAGATGTGATCTCTCTGCGCGGTTACGGAAAAGGGAAGGTAACCGGAATAGGGGGAACGTCCCGAAAGGGAAGGCAGTTCATCCGGGTGGAGAGGTATCTGTAGCTTTTTGGAGGTCTGATTTTCATGAATAAGATGGTTCTGGCACTGATTCTGTTCGCGGCTATGTATGTGCTTCTGCTCATTTTTTCCGAACATCGGTGGATCACGGCACTAACGGCAGCATTGGTGTTTATGGTGGTTGGCATCCTTCCACCAAGGAATGCGCTTGGTGCGATCAACTGGAATGTGCTTATGATGCTCTGCGGCACGATGGCGACGGTGGAGCTTTTTATCCAGAGTCAGATGCCGGGACGGATGGCGGAACAGCTGCTGCAGAAAGTACCGAATATTCAGTGGGCAGCGGTTGCACTGTCTGTTTTTTCCGGAGTGATTTCCGCCTTTGTAGACAATGTTGCAACGGTCCTGATGGTGGCTCCGGTCGGCCTCGCAGTTGCGAAACAGTTGAAAACGAATCCGATTCCACTGATCATTGCCATAGCGGTCTCCAGTAACCTGCAGGGGGCAGCAACCCTGGTGGGAGATACGACATCCATCCTGCTGGCGGGCTATATGAACATGAGCTTTAATGACTTTTTCTGGTTTCTCGGGAAACCAGGTATTGCTTTCGCCGTGGAAGCCGGTGCTCTCCTCACGATCCCCATCCTGCTTTTCCTCTTCCGGAAAGAGAAGGAGAAGATAACTGCAGAAGTAAAAACGATCGTTACAGACTATGTTCCGACGGTACTTATGGTGGGAACCGTTGTCCTCCTGATCGTCGCCTCACAGTTCAAAAATAAGCCGGAACTCACCAACGGGTTTATCTGCTGTGGACTTGCGGTGATCGGAATCATCTATGAGCTGCTTCGCCAGCGTTCTGCAGGCCTCGCCGTGCAGGTGTTGAAAGCCATTGATTATAAAACACTACTGCTCCTTGCAGGACTCTTTATGGTTATTGAAGGCATCACTCAGGCCGGGGTCATTGATGCCATTGCATCCCTTTTTGTCAAGCTGGGCGGCGGTTCAAGATTCCTTACCTATGCTCTGATTGTCGGTGTCTCAGTACTTCTCAGCGCATTCATTGACAATATCCCCTATGTGGCCACGATGCTGCCGGTCGTGAGCGGAATTGCCCTACAGCTCGGTGTGGAGCCCTATCTCTTTGCATTCGGCCTTCTGATCGGCGCAACGCTCGGCGGCAACATCACTCCGGTGGGTGCCTCTGCCAATATTGCCGGAATTGGAATCCTTCAGAAGGAGGGATATAAGGTTTCAACGAGAGACTTCACAAGAATCGGAATTCCGTTTACCTTCATCGCAGCCTTTACGGGCGCATTGGTAGTCTGGCTTGTGTGGGCCTGAAGATAGATGCATTTCCTCATTTGGCGTTGCTCCTGAAAACCAACGTTATGAATCGTCATGAATGAAAAAGTAATAGAAAAAATGAAAACACTGACAGCACTGTTCCTTGCGATCACTGTACTGCTTGGGATTATCCCGGCCAGTGCTTTTGCGGAAGAAACCGCGAAGGAGGAAAACTCGGGCCGGAGCTCTGTTGCTTATACAACGGTCGATGACAGTTTCACAGAAGATAAATGGCACTTAATTCTGAATTATCCGAGCGCATTTTCACGAATGACCTACCGGGACACGGAAACAGGCCTCTATATCCATTACAGAATCTTTCTCCCGGAAAAATATGACAGGGAACGAACCTATCCATTGGTGGTTTTTCTGGCGGATGAGAAATCCACCGGCAGCGATCCGGATGCACCGCTTGTTCAGGGGCGCGGTGCCTTGGTATGGGCGGCGGAGGAATGGCAAAAGGAATTCCCGTGCATCATTGCTGTGCCGGTTTACCGGGAGCGAATTTTGGACAATCAGCTTTATACAACAACAGACTATGTAAAGCTGACAGAAAATTGGATTCACTCAATCTGTACAGAATACGCCGTAAACAACACGCGTGTCTATGGAACAGGACAGGGAATGGGCTGTGAAACACTGATGTTGCTTGCCGCGGAAAATCCCGATCTCTTCGCAGCCTGCATGTTTGTCGGCGGACTCTGGGATGCAGAACGGCTGAGAGGCCTGGAAAAACAGAGGTTTATTTTCTTTTCTGCAGAAGGTGACAGGGAAGTCTGGACCTTTGCACAGAAACTGATGGAAGTGTTTGGCACGGACGGCATCGGCTATGCACATGCAGAGTGGGATGCCGGATGGAGTGCAGATCGACTTTCTGCTGCCGGCATCACACTGACAACAAGCAGTACAGGTCATTATTTTGTAAGCTGGAAATGGGGAACTGTCATTCCGGATGCGGATGTGGTAAAAAAAGCAGGGGACACGACGGAAAGAAAAACCTTGGTCCACCTTGCTTCTTTTGACGAAGCCTACCGAAGCGTCGCTGTGATGGAGTGGCTCTTTCATCAGGTGCTGAAAGAAATTGAGAATCGTTAAGAAACAGGCCCATCGCGGTTTTTTCCCCGCGACGGGCCTGTTTCTTATGCTCTTTCCTACTTTGCGGTACGCATGAGATGACGAAGTTTCTGGTCAATCCTCCCTGCAACAAGATCATTGAGGTCGATCACATCGATTCCGAGTTCTGAGGCACGGTTACGCATTGCGGCTCCGCCCCGCTCT
>JAEEGL015051801.1_pt1 | contig 11604 bp, 9 predicted proteins | sample 9134231 | NCBI WGS metagenome assembly JAEEGL01 (sample SAMN16246548, study PRJNA631951) | gut metagenome | biome: gut microbiome; feature: rumen; material: fiber-attached | host: Bos | place: Iran: Karaj | collected 2018-10 | reverse complement strand
GGATATCAGTAGAGTATCCGCGAAAGAGGCAGTCCAATGGAGATGCACACTGTCAAGCCAAGAGAAGAAGCCATGGAGCAGATCATGGCTTTTATCTCGCGTGAAGGACTGTCTGCGGGGGAACGTCTTCCCGCAGAACGTCAGATGTGCCAGATGTGGAATCTCAGCAGGGGAACTGTCCGTTCCGCGCTGTCCCGTCTGGAGAAAATGGGCGTCCTTCAGATACGCAAAGGCTCGGGCATCTATTGCTGCGGGTCAAGATTCCAGAGGAACCTGCAGGGACTGAGTTCTTATTCCGGAGAAGCCAGATATCAGGGGAAAAAACTGGCGAATGTACTGATCGAGTTTTCCGGAATAGAAAGTGACAAGAAACTGTCCAGAATATTCAGCGCCACGCTGGGTACTCCTCTCTGGAAACTTGAGAGAATCAGGAATCTCGACGGCGTTCCTGTCCAGATCGACATATCCTACTGTTCTGCCGAACGGTTTCCGGAACTGGATCGTTTTGATTTCGTGAAAGACTCGCTATACAGGGTGTTCGAAGAGGAATACCACGCCATCCCTACCAGAGGTGAAGAGACGATCTCCGTCATAAAAGCATTGGATGAGGCGCCGCTGCTTATGCTCCAGTCCGGAACGCCTGTTTTCCGGATCGAGAGCACGACATTCGATCAGGACGGTAAAATCCTGGAATACAACTATTCCGTCGTCCGTCCGGATCACGTGGTTCTTTCCAGCGAGATGAAGATCATCGTTCAGCAGGGCGAGGAGGAATAAGGCGTTATGAGTGAAACGATCAGTTACAGATCCCCACTCTATCTTCAGCTCCGCGAGGTGATACGGAGAAAGATCGAGAGCGGCGAGTATCTGCCGGGCACGCCTATCCCTTCAGAAAATGCGCTGGCAGAGCAGTACGGCATTCACCGTCTGTCTGTCAGGGCGGCGATCTCTGCGCTCCTTTATGAGGGACTGCTTACCAGTGCGCAGGGCAAGGGCGTCTTCGTGACGATGCCGAAGGATGAGCGCGACCTTGAGACAGTCGGCGGTTTCCGCCAGACAATGGAGAAACTTGGCCATAAAACGCACACACGGATCATTTCTAAGGTCATCCGCAAAGCGGGGGAATACTACGGCGATATCCTGAAGATCAGTCCGGAAGCCTGTATCTATTACATCAAGCGTGTCTGCTACAGCGACGGCGAGCCGTACTCCCTTGAAGAACTCTACATTCCCACCGATGTCGTGGAAAATCTTTTCCAGATCGATCTGGACCTGTTCTCGATGTATCAGATCTACGGTCTGAACGGGATCACGGTCACCAGAGTGCACCAGCATCTTGAACTGGATGAACTGGAACGCAGCGATGCGAATCTGCTGGATATCGAAGACGCATCGGCTGTGATGAAATTCCGGGGAGTCAGTTACGACCAGCATGGAAGAGCTGTGGAATATGCCCGTACCTATACCCGGGTGGACAGGTGCAACTTCACCGTGCACTATACACGTCAGGAAGAATGACTGTATATTTCCGGGCATTTCCGCGAGAATAACCGAATGATATATGAAAATCCCCATTACCGGTATCTGTCCGGTAATGGGGATTCTGATCATGTGGAATATAACAGGCAGCATCAGGACGGATATATTACCGCCGGCATGCTGCAGGAGAGCATTCTTTACCGGCTGTATCTGCCTGTTAAAGAACCACACCGTCCTTGAAAATGGAGATCTCCCGGTATCCGTGCCGTTCCGTGTTTGTCTTTCTGCCGCTTGCCACATCGAGGACGTACTCCAGAAGGCGGTCCGCCGCTTCGTCCAGCGTTTCGCTGCCGTCTGCAACGGTTCCTGTATTGAAGTCGATCCAGTCTCTTTTCTTCTCAAATAGAGGTGTATTGGTGGAAAGCTTTACAGTGGGTGCAGGCGCTCCGAAGGGCGTTCCGCGTCCGGTCGTGAACAGAATCATGTGCGATCCGGCTGCTGTGAGGTTCGTCGCGCTCACGAGATCGTTGCCGGGACCGGAAAGGAGATTCAGACCTTTCTTTTTGACCGGCATAGCGTAGTTCAGAACATCCACGACCTGTGCGGAACCACCTTTCTGGACGCAGCCGCAGGATTTGTCCTCGAGGGTGGTGATGCCGCCTTCCTTGTTGCCGGGGCTGGGATTCTCATAGACGACCTGTCCGTGAGCTACGAAATAGGTCTTGAAATCGTTGACCATGCGCACCGCTTCCCTGAAGACCTCTTCGGATTCGCAGCGGGAGAACAGGATGTTCTCTGCGCCGAACATTTCCGGCACTTCGGTCAGGACAGTAGTTCCGCCAGCGGCAATCAGCCTGTCCGAGAACCGTCCGACGACAGGGTTCGCGGTAATGCCGGACAGCCCGTCCGAACCGCCGCATTTCAGACCGATCACCAGTTCGGAGGCAGGAACGGTCTCGCGGTGGAACTGGCCGGCGTAGGCGGCAAGCTGTTCCAGCAGTTTGGAGCCGGTCTCCAGTTCGTCGTCGACCTGCTGACAAAGCATGAATTTCACCCTGTCCTCATCGTAGGGGCCGAGCTCATCGAGGAACTGATCCATAGTAAGATTCTCGCATCCCAGTCCGATGCACAGGACGCCGCCGGCATTGGGATGACGTACCAGGTCCGCCAGTACGCGTCTCGTCATGGCAAGATCATCTCCCAGCTGGGAACAGCCGAAGGGATGGGAGAATTCATAGAGTCCTTCCACGGTACCGGTGACCAGATGCTGGTTTCTTTCCACAAGCGTCTTAGCCACGCCGTTGATGCATCCGACGATGGGAAGCACCCAGATCTCATTGCGTATGCCGACGCTGCTGTCTTTTCTGCGGTAACCCTGGAACGATTTGACGGACACCTGCGGAAGAGAGAAGGTTTTGTGGTCGTAAAGGTATTCGCCGCCTTCGGAAAGACCGGTACGCGCGTTGTGGGTGTGCACCCATGCGCCTGGTTCGATATCTGAAGTGGCGATTGCGATGGGATTGCCGTACTTCACGATGGATTCCCCGCTGAGGATCGGTTTCAGCGCGATCTTGTGGCCGCCGGGGATCTCTTCCTGTACTGAGACCGTAACGGAACCGGCGGTGACCTCTTCGCCCGCATGAACGGGATGAAGGGCAACGGCAACGTTATCTTCGGGATGGATCTGAATGATATTCATCTAGGCTCTCCTTAAAGAACACTGGCGTATGCTGCTTCAGCGCCTTCGGTGCGGATCAGAGTCAGATCATTCAGTACAGTCTCTTCAAGACCAGGGATCGCGGTCAGATCCTGATCCCACATCTGAAGATTCGAGAGCACGTCATGGACGAGCGTCGCATCGTCGGCGTTCCTGTGATCCCAGAAGAAATCCAGCGCCCAGTCCACATCCTGTACCCGGTATTCGTTTCCTTTCGGTCGGACACAGACCAGAGCGTCATTCTCCCTGCGGAGCATGCCGGTGCTGTAAAAAGCGATATAGGCGGCGAGACTCATGGTCAGCGCCTGAGGCAGTTTGCCGTATTTCTCAATGTATTCCAGGAAGGAAGGCATGTTGCGCGCTTTCCACTTGGAGGTGGAGTTGAGGGAAATGCTCATCAGCAGGTGATCGACGAATGGGTTGTTGAACCTGTCGGTGACCGCAGCGGCGAAGTCCATGCAGTCCTGCTTGTCCAGAGGCAGGCAGGGGATGACCTCGTCATAGAGCAGTTTATTCATGAAGCTGTGGATCGTCTCATTGTGCATGCAGTCCCGTACGATGTCCTGACCGGCGAGATAGGCACCAAGCACGAAGCCGGTGTGCGCGCCGTTGAGGATGCGGACCTTGCGTTTCTTGTACGGAGCGACTTCCGGAACGACGTGGACGTTGAGACCGGCCTCCTTGAAAGGCAGTTTTTCCTCCAGCCATCTGGGACCTTCGATGTACCAGACGCCGAACACTTCGCCGACATCCAGCAGTTTATCCACGTAACCGTTTTCCTCATTGAGTTTCCGGACCTCCGCTTCATCCCGGATCCTGCCGGGCACGATGCGGTCCACGAGAGTGGAGCAGAAGAGGCACTCCTCATTGAGCCACTTCACGAATTCTTCGCCGAGGCCCCAGTCTTCCGCATGGCGGTTGCAGCATTTCTGCAGTTCCTTGCCGTTGTCGTCGATCAGCTCGCAGGAGAGGATCACCAGTCCGCCGAGACCTGCTTTGAAGCGTTCATTGAGCAGTACCGTGAGCTTTGCGGGGAAGGAGTGCGGAGGAACCTGACCGGCGGTGCTTTCCGGATCGTAGGTGATACCCGCTTCCGTGGTATTGGAAGCGACATACTCCAGGTCTGGGCTCTTTGCGATTGTTTTCACCTTTTCCCAGTCGGCTGGATCATAGGCGTTGTAGCAGGCGTCAACGGCTGAGATAACGCGCTTACGGTCAACGGTCTCTCCGTTTTCGGAGCCACGGAGATAAAGCGTATAGAGACCTTCCTGCTCGTTTACGATTCCGGACAGTCCCTGCGCGATGGGCTGGACGATAGCGACTTTGCCGTTCCAGCCGGTGGATTCGTTGGAGCAGTCAAACCAGTAGTCCACGAAAGCGCGGAGAAAATTGCCTTCTCCGAACTGCAGAACTTTGACCGGAGCATGTTCCAGCACGTAACCCGGATAACCTGATTCTCTGAGTACCTGATAATTCAGTTGTTTCAACATATGAGACCTCCTGGTGACCGTATTGATGTTGTTATGTATCAAGAATAACACATGACACGGCAAACAATCCACTGTTTCATACAATAATGCGAAATTATTTGGTTTGAAATATCATTTTTACACTTAGTCCATCTTCTGTTGTATACTTCTGCCTGTTTGGGGTATAATCATGGACAGGAAGTGAAACCTGGTTTATCCTATTAGTTGGAAATTTGCGGCAACAACATACAAGGCTGGTGATGATTTGAAAGGGTTCAGTAAATTCCAGAGCAGAAAACGTCTCCGTGAGAACATCCGGAAGTTTTCCGAGAAAAAAGTCGATTACGCGAAGTATATGAGGGACATCTATATCGAGAACGGACTTGCATTCATTTCCTGCAAGGTCAAGGGGTTCTACGACATCGTCGATCCCTATTCCGTCGAGGAGTACGAGTGGCTCAACGAGAGTTTCGCGCGTTATGTGGAGAGCAACGCCGCATATATCCCCACCGAATATCCTATCGTACTTGAGATCATCGGCGGGCATTTCAGCGATAAACAGAAAGAGGTCATCGAGGAGACGATCCTCGACTATTACGGTCTTGCTCTGGGCGACAAACAGATCGACCTGATCCGCAACCGAAGAAAGATTATCGTTATTTCCGTTATTGCTGTCATCGTAGCTGTGATCGAATGGCTGCTTGATGCCTTCAGTTACAGTATGATCCTGCAGGAAAGCATCATGATCCTGGTCTGGTTCTTTGTTGAGGACGTTGTGGAGCTGATCCTGGAACGTATCGATCTCAGGGAAGAGAAGACGGATGCAGCTCAGCTTGCGAGCGTAGCGGTCCGATTCAGCAATAAGTTCAACGATGATCCGATTCCTGACGATGTCGCGGAGGAGATCATTGCGGAGATCTTTGAAGATGACGACGATGAAGACGAGGACGAAGACGAGGACGAAACCGAATAGTTCCGTAAAGGTATCATAGAGCGGCAGTTGCCGCTCTTTTTTTGTCTTGGATAAGGCTTTATGCCATGCGGATGATAGTAAAAACCGGAGCACCAGCCTGCTCCGGTTTCTTTCTGTCAATTATTCTTTTTATATTCGGTATGTGAACGGACGAAGTCGATGAATTCCTCCTCGACGTTTGGCAAAGGGTGCCCCTTGAGCCATACGAACAGATATTCGATATTGCGCTTCCCGCTGTCTATTTTTTTGGAGCTCAGGTAAGCGTTCGGGACATAGGCGGTCTGGGGAAAAATGCTGATGCCCATTCCGTTCCCCGCCAGTGCGGCGGCGTCAAGATAACTGTCCATCTCACAGATGATGTTTGGTTCGCTCCTTGTTTCCCGGAACCATCGGTAGATGTCTTCGATCAGCGCCCTTCTGCTGGGAACGATGAGCGGTTCCCCGACGAGCTGACTGACTGAGATCGTGTCTCCCTCCGTCTCCGCAAGCGGATGATTTCTGCTCATGAAAGCGACCATCGGCTCTTTCCCCACGGGGAAACTGTTCAGAAGAGAATGATCGCACGGAGAAGTGATCACGGCGAGTGAGATAAGCCCGCTGCGGAGTTTTTCCAGAAGGTCGTCGGTGTTCCCGTCCAGGATGCGGAACCGGATATTGGGATGCAGACGGAAGAATTCGGAAAACCATTCCCCGGCGATATCCGGCGCAGTTCCTTCCACGAGTCCGAGCGAGATCGTGCCGGACAGCCCATACTTCATGGAACGGATCTCTTCCTCAGCTTTCGAAGTCAGGCTGATGATCTCTTTGGCGCGTCTGTAGAGAAGCCGCCCGGATTCCGTCAGTTCCAGATTCCTTTTTCCTCGGATGAAAAGCACGGTATCGAGTTCAGCCTCCAGATTGCGGATCTGAATGCTCAGCGGAGGCTGACTCAGATTCAGCTTCTCAGCGGCTTTCGTGATGTTCAGTTCTTCCGCTACGGTGATGAAATAACGGAGTGATTTTATATCCATTGAACCCTCTAATCCATATATTTTTTATATGATATCTATTCTAACATATATATTTTACATTGTCACTTCGCCATTTTAGAATGATTCATATATTGTTTTTGGGACATCGAACACAGGAGAAGATCAATGATTACGGTACCGGAATACTTCGGATGTAGCGTATTCGATGACAGGAAGATGCGTTCTTACCTGTCGGATGAGATTTACGAAACATTGAAGAAGACGATCGAAGTTGGAGAGAGTCTTGACCTCGCTACTGCGAACGCAGTGGCGAAAGCAATGAAAAAATGGGCAGTAGAGAATGGGGCGACGCACTTCACTCACTGGTTCCAGCCGATGACAGGAATAACCGCTGAGAAACACGACAGTTTCATTGAATTGTCACAGGACGGCGGCGTGATCATGGACTTCTCGGGAAAGGAACTGGTCAAGGGTGAACCGGACGCCTCTTCTTTTCCTTCAGGAGGTCTGCGTGCGACCTTTGAAGCGCGCGGATATACGGCTTGGGATCCGACTTCCTTTGCATTCATCAAGGGAAAGGTCCTTCATATCCCGACGGCTTTCTGTTCGTTCAGAGGAGAGGCTCTGGACAAGAAGACGCCGCTGCTGCGTTCCATGGATGTGCTGAACAAGGAAGCACTCAGGCTTTTCCGCATCCTCGGAGACACGGAAGTGAAGAGAGTCAATGCCGTTGTCGGGGCGGAGCAGGAATATTTCCTGATCCCCGAAGAACTGTACGAAAAACGGACCGATCTAAAATATGCCGGAAGGACTCTTTTCGGATCGCCTGCGCCGAAAGGACAGGAACTGGACGATCATTATTTCGGAGCGATCAAACCTGGAGTCACGGCATTCATGGAGGACCTGAACGAATCGCTCTGGAAACTTGGGATCGCCGCAAAGACGGAACACAACGAAGTGGCGCCGTCCCAGCATGAACTGGCATGTATCTACAACACGGTGAACGTCGCGACTGATCAGAACCAGCTGGTCATGGAAGTGATGAAGGAGACTGCGCGTAGGCACGGCATGATCTGCCTGCTTCATGAAAAGCCGTTTGCCGGCGTCAACGGGAGCGGAAAGCATATCAACTGGTCTCTTGCCACCGATACCGGGCTCAATCTCCTGTCTCCCGGCAGCGCGCCTTTCAGCAACCACCGGTTCCTGCTGTTTCTTTGCGCAGTTCTGAAGGCGGTGGATGATTATCAGGATCTGCTGAGGCTTTCTGTTGCGACGGCTAGCAACGACCACCGCCTCGGAGGAAACGAAGCACCTCCGGCAGTGATCTCGGTCTTCCTTGGGGACGAACTCGCAGAGATCCTCGACGCTGTCGAAAAAGATGTTCCGTATGACGCGAAATACGCGGATGCGATGAGCCTTGGCTCGGAAGTCATTCCGCAGATCAGGAAAGATCATACGGACCGGAACCGCACATCGCCGTTTGCATTCACCGGCAATAAATTCGAATTCCGCATGCCCGGAGCATCAGCAAGCATCGCCGGTCCCAATACGGTGCTCAACAGCGCGGTGGCGGAGTCTTTGAGACTGTTCGCCGATGAACTCGAAAACGCGGACGATATGGATCAGGCGGTGATCGCACTGGTGCGCAGGACATATTCGGAGCACCGGCGGATCGTTTTCAATGGCAACGGCTATGAAGATGAATGGCTGGTCGAAGCGGAGAAGCGCGGCCTCTTCAACGGCAGAACGACGCCGGACTGCCTTCTTCATCTCATGGATGAAAAAAATGTCAATATGCTGTCCGGACTGGGCGTATATACGGCGACGGAACTTGCGTCCCGCTGCATGATCTTGTTTGAAAACTACTATAAGGCTGTCCGCATCGAGGCAAGGACGATGGCGGCGATGGCGATTTCCCAGATAGCGCCTTCCGTGGGCAGATATGCGGCAGATCTTGCGCAGCGCGCGGCGGTGAAGAGAGGGTTCGCGCCGGAGATTCTCTGTGAGTTTGAGGAAAAGCTGGTCAGACATCTTTCTGCGCTCACCGATGAGATCATGAAATCTGCGGAAAACCTGACCGGTATCCTCTCGGAAGAGACCGGGGACGACTGGGCAGATCTTTCCGGAGATGCGCGCGACCGCCTCATCCCTGCAATGGATGTGCTGCGCGGGTATTGTGATGAAGCTGAGAGATGGACAGCAAAAGAATACTGGCCGATTCCGACATACGGCGAGCTGATGTTCGGAACGAAGTGACCGCAGTCAATGATCGGGAGAAGAACAAATGGGAACTTGCGCGGTAGTAGGTGTCAACTGGGGCGATGAAGGAAAGGGCCGGATGGTCGACCTCATCACGGAGGATTACGATGTCGTCGTCCGGTATCAGGGCGGAGGCAATGCTGGCCATACCGTGGTCAACGGCCACGGGAAGTTCGCACTTCATCTGCTTCCTTCCGGGATCTTCCGGGACGGGGTGATCAACGTGCTTGGGAACGGGGTCGCACTGGATCCGGAGAATCTGCTGAAAGAGATCGGAGAACTGCAGGCGAAAGGTGTGAAGATCACGCCATCCAATCTAAGGATCAGCGAACGGGCATCTCTGCTCATGCCGTGGCACAGAAAACTGGATGAACTGGAGGAGAACCGCCTCGGGGATCACAGGTTCGGATCCACGAAACAGGGCATTGCGCCGTTCTATTCGGATAAATATCAGAAAAAGACGATCCTTGCGGGAGAACTGCTGTATCCGGAAAAACTGAAGGAACATCTGAAAAGCCTCTCGGAATGGAAAGATCTGATCCTGCAGGGCGTTTACGGTGCGGAACCGTACGAGCCGGAACAGGTCGAAGAATGGGTCGATCTTTATGGCGGAGCGATCAGACCGTATCTGTGCGATACCGGGGAATATCTGAAAAATGCCTGGGAGCAGGGGAAGAATATCCTCTTCGAAGCCCAGCTTGGTGCGCTGAGGGATCTGGATTACGGTATCTATCCCTTCACGACCTCTTCCAATACTCTCGCGTCCTATGCGCCTATCGGTTCCGGCTGCCCTTCGATCCCGGTGGAAAGAGTGATCGGAGTGGTAAAAGCATATTCAACCTGCGTCGGCGAAGGACCGTTTGTCACGGAGATGCAGGGTGAAGAAGCGGAAGAACTCCGGGGAAAAGGGGCTGAATACGGAGCCAAGACCGGAAGGCCCCGGCGTGTCGGCGCGCTGGATCTTGTGGCTACAAGATACGGAACGGAAGTTCAGAACACTTCTGAGATCGCCCTGACGAAACTGGACGTGCTCAGCTATATGGAGCGCATCCCTGTGTGTACCGCCTATATGGTCAACGGCATAAGGACCGAACGTTTCCCGTTCCCGGATTCACTGGACGCTGCGGAGCCGGTCTATGAGTATCTGGAAGGGTGGATGTGTGACATTTCCGGTGTGCGCAGATGGGAGGAACTCCCGAGGCAGGCAAGGAATTATGTGCGTTTTATCGAGGAGGCGGTCAGCTGCCCGGTGACTTACGTCTCGGTAGGCCCCGAGCGGGACAGTATCATATTCAGGAGACAGATAAATGTTTGATCCGGACCAGACAAAAGAAAGATGCATCAGGTGGATACAGGATTTCTTTGAGAACAACGGCAAAGGCTGCAACGCGGTCGTAGGCATCTCAGGCGGGAAAGACAGTTCTGTCGTCGCCGCACTGTGTGCGGAGGCTCTTGGCAGAGAAAGGACCGTCGGGGTCCTCATGCCTGACGGAATGCAGCATGATATCGATATTTCCCGGAAACTGGTGGAGTATCTTGGGATCGTTTCCTATACGGTGGATATACACCGGGCAGTGGAAGGAGTAAAAAGCGCGGTACCGTTCGAATTGTCCGAGCAAAGCAGAATCAATCTCCCTGCGAGGATAAGGATGGCGACGCTGTATGCCGTGTCTCAGAGCAGCAACGGCAGAGTGGCGAATACCTGTAACCTTTCCGAGGACTGGGTAGGCTACGCCACAAGGTACGGTGACGGGGCAGGCGACTTCAGTCCGCTGTCTCATCTCACAGTACAGGAAGTGAAAGCGGTGGGCAGGAGCCTTGGACTCCCGGACATCTTTATCGAGAAGGTCCCGGAGGATGGGCTGAGCGGAAAGACAGATGAAGACAATCTCGGCTTTTCCTATCAGGTCCTGGACAGATATATCAGGGAGGGCGTCATCGACGATCCGGACACGAAGTCGAAGATCGACCGCCTGCATGAGGCAAATCTCTTCAAACTGCGGGTCATGCCGTCCTTTGATCCCCAGATCCCCGTGATTGGCGGAGGTGTCCGATGACAGACAGTTATGATTCTCCACTCTGTTCAAGATACGCCTCCCGGGAAATGATCTCATTGTTTTCCCCGGATACCCGTTACAGAACATGGCGAAAACTTTGGACTGCTCTCGCCAGAGCCGAAAGCAAACTGGGACTTCCCATCTCTGCGGAACAGGTCGGGGAACTGGAACGAAACACAGAGCATATCGATTACGACTGCGTCAGGGACAGGGAAGAAAAAGTGCGGCACGATGTCATGGCGCACCTTTTTGCGTTTGGAAAGGACGCCCCGTCTGCGTCCGGGATCCTGCATCTCGGAGCTACGAGCTGCTATGTCACGGACAACACGGACCTGATCCTTTACCGTTCAGCGATGAAAACAGTCCGAGACAGACTTCTGGACGTGATGGCGGCTCTTGCGGATTTTGCCGGGGAGTTCAAAGATGTGCCCGCGCTGGGTTATACGCACTATCAGCCCGCTCAGCTCGTGACCGTGGGAAAACGCGCTTCGCTTTGGCTGCAGGATTATCTGATGGATCTCAGCGAACTGGATGACGCCGTCAAAAGCATCCGTTTTCTGGGGTGCCGGGGAACGACCGGAACAGAAGCGAGTTTCGTCACCCTGTATGAAGGAGATACGCAGAAGATCGATGAGATGAACCGTATGATCGCGGAAGTATTCGGATTCGACGCCTGTTT
>JAEEGL011143738.1_pt1 | contig 11604 bp, 8 predicted proteins | sample 9134231 | NCBI WGS metagenome assembly JAEEGL01 (sample SAMN16246548, study PRJNA631951) | gut metagenome | biome: gut microbiome; feature: rumen; material: fiber-attached | host: Bos | place: Iran: Karaj | collected 2018-10 | reverse complement strand
GCCCACGAGGTCGAGGGCGCTGTAGAAGATACGGTAAGACGTGTTCTTCTTACCATCATACATGAGGTGGTTGACGAACTTAGTTACGCGAACGTCACCGAACTTAGGATCGGGGAGAATGATCCGTTTTTTTGGCTTAGCCTTTCTCATTTTTTTACACAGTTGTAGTTTTAAGTCTGCTTGGTTGTCTTTTGCTTTGTTCTTCAACGCCCGCCGCTGCGGCGCGTTTACTCAACCAATAATCCAATCCAATAAAACTGAAAACTAAGTTTGAAATTAATTTTACTTTTTGAATTGTTTAGTAAGTCAGGGCCTTAGTGGGTCTCAAGTCTTATTTTTTCTTCTTGGGACGCTTGGCACCGTACTTGCTGCGGCGCTGTGTGCGGCCTTCAACACCGGCGGTGTCGAGAGTGCCACGGATGATGTGATAGCGTACACCGGGAAGGTCCTTAACGCGTCCACCGCGTACCATGACGATCGAGTGCTCCTGCAGGTTGTGGCCCTCACCAGGGATGTAAGAGTTCACCTCTTTACCGTTGGTCAAGCGGACACGAGCAACCTTGCGCATAGCCGAATTGGGCTTTTTAGGCGTGGTCGTGTAAACACGAACACAAACACCGCGACGCTGGGGACAGGAGTCCAGAGCGGGCGATTTGCTGGCAGATTCCAGCGCTGTGCGGCCTTTTCTTACTAATTGCTGAATAGTTGGCATCTTAGTTTGTTTGGTTTTAATTAATTTTACGTTTATTTTTCAGTTTGCTTTCCTGCTCTCGAGGTCACTTAATCGTCCGTAAAATCAAGCGTTTAGCGAACGTTTTTCTGCCTTGTGGCGCAAAAAAGCGTTGCAAAATTACAAACATTTTTTTTAATGGCAAAATCCCTGGTCTCTTTATTTATTATATAATGTCAATTTTGCCGGCAATTTAACCCGATTTTAGACACAGCACCGAAGCTAAAGTACTGATAATCAGTACCCCTCATGAATTGTGAAATTTATTCAATCTTAACATTATTTAACTTCATTTAGCGATATAGTCTGGTGATTTGCCCGAAATCATGCATGAAAGTGGCCGCCACCCTACCCTCCTGTCTCGCGCTCTGTGACACACACAAGACAAAGAGCTAAGTACACATTATATATAATATAACGCGAGTTGGACGAAAACAGATTCTAAACCTTAGCGAGTTAGTTATCTGAGGACCTGTAGAGACGCAAAATTTTGCATCCGCATAAACATGGATAACTGATTTTTAGGAGTTTAGCTTTATCAAACTCACGCTTATACAAGGGGTGATTTCATATGAGAGTTGTCCAGGGGAATCGATGATGAAAGCAAGTTGTTGCGAAACTGATGTCTCGAGGATAATCGCGCTGGGCGCGAGAAATCAAACAAAACTGATGCTTTTCTCCTGACACTAAGGAAAAAAAACATTACTTTTGCAGCAGTAACCTCAATAATTGATTGAATCATGATGAACCTGATTGCCAATATCGTAATGACCGTCTCGGCCCTGTTTTGCATGGTCGTGTTTTTGGGAGGTGATATCACCAAGCACCGCGAAATGGGTCACAGCAATGCCAAGTATTCCCAATGGCTGCGCAAGAGCGGCGAGCTCCTGTCACCCAAGCGCCTGCTGTTGCTGGTTGTGTTTTTAGGCAACCTCACCACAATGGCGCAGGAGTCGTGGATTGTCATCATGATTCTGGCGACAGCATTGCTCATCCTGGGCATTGTCCAACTGAAAGGGCGCCAATGGAAACTAATGGAGAGGGACAAACGCACCGATCGAATGCTATCCATAGTACTATGGCTGGTCATGCTGGTAGGTATTTTCATGATTAGAGGTGCCTACGTACAGATCAATGCGCTTTTCGCCTTGCATGTCATGACAATGTGGGCGTTGATATTTCTGGTTGTCACACCTTTTCTCACCATGCTTGCCGCATGGATGCTAAAATTGGGACGCGATGTCAACGGTCCAGAGCAGCAAACGCCCCAGGATTGAGAATCTCGAGATATTCTTCATAGGGGATAAAGTGTCCACCCATCGAGCGCAGGTGGGGTGTCTCGAGCTGACAGTCAATCATCTTGCCGCCGAAGCGCTGCATGAACTGCGCGAGATGTATCAGCGCCAGCTTTGAGGCGCTGGGTACCTTCGAGAACATGCTTTCGCCGATGAAGCTGCTGCCGACGGCGACGCCATAGAGTCCCCCCACCAGTTCGTCTTCGCTATTCCACACCTCGACGCTCTTGGCATAGCCCAGGAGGTAGAGGTCGGTGTAGGCCTTAATCATGTCCTCGCCCAGCCAAGCTCCGTTGCAATAATAGCGTCCGTCCACCTCGCTGCAGCCATGAATGACGCCTTCAAAGTCGTTGTTGAAGGTCACCCGATACTCGTGCTTGTTCATCAGGGTGCGCATCGAGTGTGAAATGTGAATTTCGTCAGGGAAAATCACAAAGCGCTTCATGGGACAGTGCCACGCGGGATAAGGCCAGTCGCGGAAGGAGAACCACGGGAAGATGCCGTAACTGTATGCCAACAGGAGGCGGTCCACACTCAGGTCGCCGCCCACTGCCAGCAGTCCGTCTTCTTCACCCAGACGGGGATCAGGAAAAACGATTTCTTCGCCCAATTGGAATACCATTGCTCCTCCCCCTATCTTATAGTGGTTGCTCTAATTCATCGATGACATACTCGCCGCCCTGCTTGAGCGAGCCGAAGAGGATTTCCCTCACCAGGCGGGCCTTGAGACGGTTGTGGATGACACGGTCCATCTCACGGGCGCCATATTCCTGGCTGTAGCCCTCGCGAAGCAGTTGGTCATGGGCCTTTTCACCCAGCTTGAGTGTCACGCCCTTGGCAGTGAGCATGGTCTGCAGTTCCCGCAGTTTCTTGTCCAGAATCATGCCCGCCATGGTGCGGTCCATGTCGTTGAACACGACAATAGACGAGAGGCGGTTGATGAATTCGGGCTTGAAGGTCTTCTTCACCTGCTTGAGCATCGCCTGACCGGCGCTGACGGTCGAGGCAAAGCCCACCGAGGCCTGATGAGCGAACTGGGCGCCGGCGTTGCTGGTCATGATGAGCACCACGTTGCGGAACATCGCCTTGCGACCCTTGTTGTCGCTCAGCGTGCCGTAGTCCATCACCTGGAGCAGCAGGTTGAAGATATCGTCGTGAGCCTTCTCTATCTCGTCAAGCAGCAACACACAGTCGGGGTGCTTGCGCACGGCATCGGTCAACAGACCGCCGTCTTCATAGCCCACATAGCCCGCGGGCGAGCCGATGAGTTTGGCAACGGTGTGCTTCTCGACATATTCGCTCATGTCGAAGCGCACGAGTTCCACGCCCAATTCTCGGGCCAGCACGCGTGCCACCTCGGTCTTGCCGACACCGGTAGGTCCGACGAACAGCAGCGATGCCAACGGCTTGTTCTCATCGGTGAGCCCCGCCTTGGACATCTGCACGGCCTCGACCACCTGCTTGACAGCTTCGTCCTGACCGTAGATGTTGTCCAGAATGCGCGGCTCCAGCGACTCGAGTCGGTCGTTATCCTCCTCGTCCATCGTGAGTGCCTCGACCTTGGCAATGCGTGCGAGCACGTTGGCGATAAGCGCCTTGTCCACGCGGTTGTCCTCGCCAGGCTTACGGTTCATCTGCACCCATGCGCCAGCCTCGTCAATCAGGTCGATTGCCTTGTCGGGAAGGTAGCGGTCGGTGATGTGTCGTGCACTGCCAGTCACAGCCAGTTCGAGCGCTTCGTCGTCATACTTGACCTGATGGAACTCCTCATAGCCTTCCTTGAGCATCTGCAGGATTTTGAGCGCCTCGTCGACAGAAGGCTCATCAATGGGCACTTGCTGGAAACGGCGCATCAGTCCCTTGTTGCGCATGATGTAGCGGTTGTACTCCTCGTAGGTCGTCGCTCCGATGAAGCGCACTCGCCCACCCTCCAGATAAGGCTTGAGCAGATTGCTGGCATCCATCGAACCGTCACCGGTCTGCCCGGCACCCACAATGTTGTGTATCTCGTCGATATACAGGATTGAGCCTTTCTCGGCTGCGATGCCCTTCATGACCATCTTGAGGCGTTTCTCGAAGTCACCACGGTACTGTGTGCCGGCGATGAGCGACCCGAGGTCGAGTTGGTAGATTCTGACATTCTTCAACGATTCGGGCACATTGTCATCCATAATGCGCTGGGCCAAGCCATAGACGATGGATGTCTTGCCCACGCCTGGCTCGCCGATGTGCAACGGGTTGTTCTTGTCCTTGCGGCACAGCACCTGAATCGTGCGTTCCAGCTCGGTCTCGCGACCGATGAGGGGATTGTGGTCGGCGAGGTGGTCGTTGATACACAGCACATAGTCGCGCCACGAGCCTGACCTGGAGTTGTCGGGACCGTCTTCCATTTCGGATTCTTCCTCGTTGTAGGTCTCATCCTCAATGATATCGTCATCGCTATCGTTATACTGACCGTCGCCGTTCTCGTCATCCTCCATCTCTCGGTCGCAGGCACTCACCAGGCAACGCAAGAACTCTCCGCTGTCGGCCATCTTGACCATGACATGCAGACAGTTGGCGGCATAAGAGTCCTTCAACTCATAGAGCGCTTTCATCATGTGGGGAATACCAACCACCTCGATGGAAGCCGACGCGCTAAGCAGTTCCAATTGCTTCAAGAGCATCTGGTACTGATAGGAAAGCATGACCTGGGTATCCTCGTCGTCTTCAGGAATACGCTCCATGCCGGTGATGCGCTCACGCAGCTTTTTGGTAACGGCACCGATGAGCGCATCAGAAGTCACCTGATTGAGAGCGGCCATGACCTTGGGATTTCCGAGTGCCACCATCAGGATGTGTTCGGGGGTTACCAGCCGAGCCCTGTCCATGCCGGCCAGTGCTATTGCCCCAGTCAAAATATCGTCAAGTTCGCGAGTATATTGTAATTCCATAATTTGTTACTTGTTGTGTGTTATAATGTAAAAAAATCGTTATTCGGGCTCGCACACAATTCTCAAGGGGTAGCCCTTGTCACGCGCCATAGCTGTGGCTATCGACGCCTTGGTCATCGCCACGTCATAGGTGTACGCCCCCACGACAGCCTGCCCCTCGCGATGCACCTTCAGCATCAGCAGGACAGCCTCGTTAGAAGGCTTGTTGAACACCACTTGCAGCACGTGAGCTACAAACTCCATCGTCGTGAAGTCGTCATTGTAGAAAATCACCTTGTACTGCCGTGGCTCCTCGATGAGGACGCGTTCTCGGGTTTTGGCACCTGCCCCGGTACCGTGCTTGCTCTTGTCGGCCATAAAACTTCGAAACTTTTTAAAACGATAAGGATAACAATTGTCCTATTTAATTTAACACAGCAAAAAGTGTGCCACATGACATACTGTCATAGCCGGCGAGGCTCACCGAGTGCCACAGGAGACATTATCCACGGGTGGTTCAAGCACAGACAAGGGATGTGACGGCCTGGGCCGAAACTGATTTTTTTAGGCATGATAGGACTACATTAACAAAAAAACCGTATTTTTGCAGTTCATGAGCATATTACCGGGTTGGATACCGCCCCGTCCGTCACGGCACCTATTGTTGAGGATGCTGGTTGTCGTTTCGGTTTTAGCCCTGCATCTGACGATGTGGGGGCATGCTATTGACTCGCTTTACCTGGAATATCCGAGTGCCAACAAGGCCAGAAAAACCGTTATCATCAACACGATTTCCAATTCGCTCTACAAGAGTGAAGTCACCGATACGTTATACCACTGCGACAACTCTACAAGTCCCAAAATGATGGACGCCATCATCCACTACATGATGGGCGAACACATGTTTGAGCACGGGCTGTATGACAAAGCCCTCGAAGAGGGATTAACCGCCAAGGAACTCGTTGCAAAAGAGAAAGCGAGCCAACTGCAGAGCGACGTGCTCGGCCTCGTGAGCAAAGCCCAGTACAGGCTGGGTATCCTGGACGAGTCGTTGAAGACATTGCTCGAGGCCTATCAAGTGGACAAGAAACTGGGAAACCTCAAGCTCATCAGCAGCGACCTGAACTCACTGGCGACCATCTACCTGGCTGTCCAGGACCCCGAGCCCGGTATCAGTTTTATCGAGAAAGCCATCGCCCTAGAGCGAAAGATGAAACGAACTGACCGTCTTGCGACCAGGTTGGGCACGGCCGCCAAGCTATACCTGATGAACAACGACCTCGACAAGGCAACTGCTGCCATCGACGAGGCCTATGACCTGGACAAGCGGAACAACAGGACAGAGAAAGCCGCCGATAAACTGCTCGTTAAGGCAGCCATACAAGAACGCAGGCATGAGTTGCCCGAGGCACAAAAGACCCTTCTCAATGCCTTGCCCGTGCTGGAGCACACCACCAACACCTACTCCCTGGCAACATGCTATAACCAGTTAGGCTCAGTATATTCCCAACTGGGCGACAACGACAAGGCCATAGCCTACTACAAGAAAGGGTTGAAACTGAGCATCAAGTACGGTATGCCAGCTTGTGAACGCGATGCCGAACACGGCTTGTGGATTCTGATGCGTGACGACAATCCCGGCGTTGCCATGCTGCATCTGGAACGCTACACCACCCTGACCGACTCGATGTACCGCAAAATGACGCTGGTGCGTCCCCAGGTCATCGACATCACCGCCAACCACTTCCACGAAGCGGAATGGAACAAGAATTCGGCCATCATCGCCAATTTAATCAAATGGGGAAGCGTCGCTCTGGGTCTGATGCTTCTTGTGATGATTGCCGGACTATTCTATGCCTGGCGCAAAGGGAAGATTGCATTGAGGATGCAACGCCAAACCCTAGCCATGCGAGACCACTTCCTGGCCAATATTACCCAACGGTTGCACACCCCGCTCACAGTAATCACCAATACCGGCCACCAGATGGTCGAGCAGAGCCGACCCAGCACCGAAGAGACCAAACGCATGGGAGAAACCATTGTGAAGCACAGCAACGATATGCTACAGTTGCTCGACCAGATGACCAACCTCGAGAATGTGAGGTCCTCGGTCGAACTGCCTGAACTGAAGCCAGGTGATATCGTGATGTTTGTGCGCATGCTGGTCGAGAACTTCATCGGTACAGCCCACAGCAAACTCATCAACCTGGAGTTCACGTCGCCCATGACGTCAATGACAGTGGTGTTTGCGCCCAACTATGTGAAACGAATCTGTCACGTGCTCATCTCCAATTCCATTCTCTACACCCCACGCAACGGCAGTGTCACCGTGGGCTTGCATGCTCTGGAAGGCGGGAAAATGCGGCTTACTGTAGCCGATACCGGCCCTGGTATCCCACAGAATGAACGGGACCGTATCTTCGAACCCATGTACCAGTCACACCAGAACGGAGATGATGGCCTAGGCACCGTTATGGAATTGTCTATGGTCAACTATCTGGTCAAAGCACTGAACGGCACTATCACCATGGACAGCGAACTAGGACGCGGCACAGTATTTACCATTGAATTCCCAGTACAACCCGTCGAATCCGATGGCAGCGCTGAGGCAGAGTCGATGCAGACTTTCATCGAGAAACGCTTCAAACTCTCAAAGACGAACAACAAACTCCAACCGCTGGTATTTATCGTCGAGAACAACGAGGACGTGGCCTACTTTATCGCCAAGCACCTGAAAGAGAAATACAACCTGAGGTTCGCTCGTGACGGTAAAGAGGCGCTGCAAAATGCCCAAGACCTGGTGCCCGACCTGATTATCACCAACATGACCATGCCGGTGATGGATGGCTGGGAACTCATCAAGCGGTTAAAAGCCAATCCCGAGCTCAACCATATTCCCATCATTGCGATGACGGCCAACAACAGCGACCAGCAACGGATAGCATGCTACAACACCGGGGCCGACAACGTGCTCGTCAAGCCGTTCAACTCAAGCGAACTGAGACTGCTTGCCGACCTGCTGATCATGTCGCGCAACACCCTGCGCGAACACTTTGTCAAGCATGAGAGCAACCTCAACGACCAGAGTCAGGCAACCTCCATGAGCAAGGAGGACCAAGAATTCATCAACAAACTGATTGACGTCATCCATGCCCAGATGGCCAAGGACGACATCGACATGGAGCACATTGCGGCAGCCCTGTCGCTAAGTCGCAAGCAACTGCGCTCACGTGTGATGGCCATTACAGGGCAAAACCCCGTTGCCTACGTCCTGAAAGTGAGACTCAACTTTGCACGTCGCATGGTCGCCAACGAGAATCTGTCATTGACCACTATCGCTACCAAGTGCGGATTCCAGAATCTGTCCCACTTCTCCAAGGCGTTCAAGCAGCAGTATGGCATGAGTCCCCTGCAGTTCCGCAAGAACATCGATGACATCAGCCAGACGCCAACCAAGATTTGAGTGTTATAGCCAAAAAACAGATAAAGAGTTATGAAGTATATTTTGATATGTATTGCCATGTTTTGGAATCTTTTTAGCTGCAGTGGTGCCAAGTCTCCAGACTGGGCCGACAAGGGGCGTTATCTACAGGAAAACAATATGCTGCGTGCGGCAGGAGAAGATTCGCTGCGCGTGGTAATGATGGGCAATTCCATAACCGAATTCTGGGTTGAACTTCACCCCGACTTCTTTCCGGTCAACCATTTGGTGGGGCGCGGCATCAGCGGTCAGGTGTCCAGCCAGATGCTGGCGCGTTTTCGCCAGGATGTCATCAACCTCAAACCCCGCCTTGTGGTCATCAATTGCGGCACCAACGACATAGCCGAGAACAACGGCCCGTATGACGAGGACATCACGATGGACAACATCATATCAATGACCGAATTGGCACTGGCCCACCATATTGAGGTTGTGCTCACGTCGGTTCTTCCCTGTGACGGGTTCAGCTGGAATCCATCGATAAAGGATGCACCGTCAAAAATCAAACGACTCAACCAGCGCATCATGGACTATGCCGCCAAGATGCCCAACGTGCATTACCTGGACTATTATCCCTCCATGACACTTGACGGAGAGTCGATGAACAGCGACTTCACCGATGACGGTGTCCATCCCAACTCCAAGGGTTATGACGTGATGGAGGAGAAGCTGATGGAAATGCTGGAAAAACTAAAGAAAACTAACACATCATTTCAATAATCATATTACAATCATTATGAGAAAATCATTTATTCTTTTCATGGCATTATTTGCAATGACTGCAACTGCCGGTAATCTTGTCAAGGCAGTTGACCGCAACAATCTGGATCCCGAAGTCGCTCCCGGTGAGAACTTCTATCGGTATGCATGTGGCGGATGGATGGTAGCCAACCCGCTGGATCCCCAGTACGCGCGCTTCGGCACGTTTGACCAGCTGGCCGAGAACAGCCGCAACCAGGTCAAAGACATTATCACTACCCTGGGCACCAACAACCCGCGTGGCAGCATCAAGCAGAAGGTGGGTGACCTCTATGCTCAGGGTATGGACAGCGTTCGGCTCAACAATGAGGGCATGGCACCCCTGAAGGGCTACATTGACAAAATCAAGACCCTGACGAGAGGCGGCTTTATCGGTGCGATTGCCGACCAGCACAACGGTGTTGGCAATCCGTTCTTCAACTCATCGGTTATGGCCGACATGAAGGACTCCAACACCAATATGCTCTACCTAATGCAAGGTGGACTTGGCATGGGCGACCGTGACTATTATCTGGAGAAAGACGCCAACACCGTCAAGGTGCGCAACGCCTACAGCAACTATATCCAACAGCTGTTCCAACTCATCGGCTACAAGAAAGGCAACGCCAAGAAGGCCGCCCAGCACATTATGGCCATCGAGACAGCACTGGCCCAGGTTGCCATGACGCGCGAGGACACACGCGACTACAGCAAGCTCTATAACGTGACCTCTGTCGCTCAACTCAAGGCCGACTATCCCAACATCGACTGGAACCAGTATTTCGACGCACTGCACATCAAGAACCTTGACAAAGTGTGCGTGTTCCAGCCCAAATCTCTCGCCAAGGTGAACGAGATGTTGAAGAATCTCAAGGAAGAAGACATCAAGGAATACCTTATCTTCAAGTATGTGGACGCAGCCGCCCCCTATCTGAGTGACGCATTTGCCGATGCCAACTTTGACATGTACAGCCGTGCCATGTCGGGCAAGCAGGTGAAAATGCCGCGCTGGAAACACTCGCTCGACGTGCCCAACACACTGCTGGGCGAGGCTGTGGGACAGCTCTATGTCGCCAAGTACTTCCCCGCCGACTCCAAGAAGAAAATGCAACAACTCATTGATAACCTCAAGAAGGCCCTGGGCGAACACATTGCCACCCTGTCATGGATGAGTCCAAAAACTAAGGTCAACGCCCTCGTGAAACTCAACAGTTTCACCGTCAAAATCGGTTATCCCGACAAGTGGTTTGACTACAGTGCGCTCGACATCGACCCGAGCAAGAGCTATTGGGAGAATGTGTTAAATGCCCGTCGTTTCCAGGCCGCTTACGAGTACAGCCAACTGGACAAGCCCGTTGACAAGGAGCGCTGGTACATGACACCGCAAACCGTGAACGCCTACTATGAGCCCTCGAGCAACGAGATTTGCTTCCCCGCAGGCATCCTGCAGGCGCCTTATTTCGACCCCAGTGCCGACGATGCCTGCAACTATGGTGCCATCGGCGTGGTAATCGGCCACGAGATGACTCACGGCTTTGACGACCAGGGCCGCAACTTCGACCACAACGGCAATATGGTGGACTGGTGGACAGCCGAGGACGCTGCCAAGTTCCAGGAACTGGCCAGCAAACTGGGTGCCCAATACAGCGCTGAGATTGTTGCTGACGGTGTTCACGCCAACGGTAACTTCACAATGGGTGAGAATATCGCCGACCACGGTGGCCTGCGCGTGGCTTACAGCGCCTTCAAGAAGACAGAACAGGGCAAGGGTAACGAGAAGATTGACGGATTCACACCCGACCAGCGTTTCTTCTTAAGCTATGCCAACGTATGGGCTGCCAACATCACCAAGGAAGAGATGCTGCGCCGCACCAAGGTTGACCCGCACAGTCTGGGAGTTAACCGCGTGAATGTTGCCATCCGCAACCTGGAAGAGTTCTTCAATGCCTTCAACGTGAAGCCCGGCATGAGCATGTGGCGCGATCCTGCCGACCGTGTCATCATCTGGTAATTACAACACAATTTCTATAGCACAAAACAGTGCCTGGTCCCATCGGCCAGGCACTGTTGTCAACTTCTTCATCTCCGACCCCATCCCCTCAATCGACTACATCCCTTACTCCTACACCACACCCATCATCGCGAGGACCTTCCTCTAGGGCCAGGAAGTAAAGTAACAGGATATCCCATCAACAACAAGGCGGCACCACCCTCACAGTGATGCCGCCTTTCCATTTTCTTTCAACTCCACCTCCTCCGTTCTATCCGTTCTATCCGTTACTTCCGTTCTATCCGTTAAGTCCGTTTCTCTATAGCTGCTATACAAAAAAACGAGGGAGCCGCTGTTTTACCAGTGACTCCCTCTTAGGGGGCGGTTACCTACTCTCCCACTTTCGCAGTACCATCGGCGTGGTGAGGCTTAACTTCTCTGTTCGGAATGGGAAGAGG
>JAEEGL011096606.1_pt1 | contig 11604 bp, 6 predicted proteins | sample 9134231 | NCBI WGS metagenome assembly JAEEGL01 (sample SAMN16246548, study PRJNA631951) | gut metagenome | biome: gut microbiome; feature: rumen; material: fiber-attached | host: Bos | place: Iran: Karaj | collected 2018-10 | reverse complement strand
CGACCGCATCTTCATCGAGGAGCGCATCTATAAGCGCATCGAGAACGAGAAGACCTACGAGGGCGTGCAGAAGACGGTGATCGAGGGCTTCAGGCCGTTCCGCAAGGAGCTTCGGCGCGACGTCACGCCCGATGACGTGGAGCGGCTTCTCAAGCTGCAGATACGCCGCATCTCGCAGTTCGACATCGACAAGAACCGCGAGGAGATTGAGAACGTGCGGCGCGAGGAGGCGGAGGTCAAGGACAACCTCGCCCACCTCCGGGCGGTCGTCGTGAAGTACCTGAAGGGCCTCGTCAAGGAATACTCGAAGAAGTACCCGCGCTGCACGCAGGTCGCGAAGGGCGCGTTCAAGCAGGTGGACGTCAAGGCTATCACCGCGAGCGAGCTCACCATTCGCTGGGACCGAGAGAATAACTACGTTGGCTCGGGGCTGCGCGGCGGCGACGAGCTCTTCAAGTGCTCGTCGCTCGACGAGCTTCTTCTCGTGTGGAAGGACGGCCGCTTCAAGAAGACGCTACCGGACGACAAGATATTCGTCGACAAGGACCTTCTCGCCGTCCTTCGGTACGACCAGGAGAAGGACCGCGAGACGCGCGACTTCACCTGCGTCTACGAGGAGGGGGGCTATGGCTTTAGCTACATAAAGCGCTTCTGCTTCGGCGGGCTAATAAGGAACAAGGAATACCGCCTTGCGCCGGAGAAGCCGAAGTCGAAGATACTCTTCTTCCAGGAGGGCTGCCCGGACACGATCTACGTGAAGTTCAAGCCCGTCAAGAACCAGAAGATACACCAACAGCACTTCCTCCCGAAGGAGCAGGTCAAGCGAGTGAACGCCGCTACCGGCAAGCTCGAGGACCAGGATGTCGTGCTCATACGCGGCGCCTCGGCGCGCGGCAAGCAGCTCACGACGAAGCCCATTGCGCGCATAGCCTCGGCCAAGGGGTCGTGGTGGGACGATTCGGAGCCTCCGTCCAAGGGCGTTCTCGACTGAGGTGGTTCGGTAGTTAGGTAGTTTGGTGGTTTGGTGGTTAGGTAGTTCGGTAGTTAGGTGGTTTTCACTCCCTCACTCCCTCACTCATTACTCATCACCCATCACTGACTCCTGACCCCTGACCCCTGATTGCCGATTTGCAGTATAGTGCGTGGATATGATATAATTCACGCCATGAAAGTGATGAAAAGACTTTTTGTCCTTGCGACGGCGGCAATGCTGGCGCTTGCGGGCGGGTGCAGGCGCGAAGACGTGCGCACCTTCGACATGGAAGTGAAGTCGCTCAGCGAGTCGAACGCGCCTGCGATCACGGCGGCGCTTTCGAAGTACGGCGGCGTCAGGAAGGGGACGGTCGCGTTCGACTACGAGAAGAAGACCGTCTCGCTTGAATACGACTCGATGCAGGTCGCCAAGGCCAACCTCAGGATGGCCATCGAGGCGGCCGTCTCGAAATGAAGATCGTCGACTGCGACTATTTCGTCGTCGGCTCGGGCATGGCCGGGCTGATGAGCGCCCTCCATCTCGCAAGCTACGGCAAGGTGACGCTCGCAACGAAGCTCCGCCTGCAGGACTGCAATACGAACTTCGCGCAGGGCGGGATATGCTGCGTGATGGACCCCTCGGACAGCTTCGACAAGCACGCGCGCGACACGATGATAGCGGGCGCGTGGCTCGGAGACTCGCGCGTCGTACACGAAATCTGCTCGCATGCGCCTGAGGGGATAGCCGACCTCGTCGCCTGCGGGGTGAAGTTCGCCGTGAAGGGCGACGGCTCGTGGGACCTTACGCGGGAGGGCGGCCACAGTGCGCGGCGCATCCTGCACGCGGGCGACATAACCGGCGAGAAGTGCGAGGCGGCGATGATACGGCGCATAAGGCGCTCGGGCGTCGACCTTCGCGAGAGGACGGTCGTCATCGACCTCGTGATGTCGCGGCGGCTCGGCATGCCGGGCGAGAACCGCTGCCTTGGCGCATACGTGCTCGACCGCGACAGCGGCGAGGTGTACGCCATCCGCTCGCCCAACACGATTCTCGCCACTGGCGGCTGCGGCAAGGTGTACCTCTACACGTGCAACCCCGACTGCGCGACGGGCGACGGAATAGCGCTCGCGTGGCGCGCCGGCGCGAAGGTTGAGAACATGGAGTTCATGCAGTTCCACCCGACATGCCTCTACCATCCGAACGCGAGGCGCTTTCTCATTAGCGAGGCCGTGCGCGGCGAAGGAGCGGAGCTCGTAGACAAGCACGGCAGGCGCTTCATGGAGAAGTACGACCCTCGCGGCTCGCTTGCGCCGCGCGACATTGTCGCAAGGTCGATCGACTCCGAGATGAAGCGCACGGGCGACGACTGCATGTTCCTCGACATACGCCACAAGGGCGCGAGATACCTGAAGCGGCGCTTCCCCAACATCTACGCGAAGTGCCTTTCGTTCGGCATCGACATGGCGAAGGACCTCATCCCCGTCGTCCCCGCCGCGCACTACACGTGCGGTGGAATACAGGCGACTACCGACGGCAGGACATCCGTGCCCGGGCTTTCGGCGGTAGGCGAGTGCGCCTCGACGAGGCTTCACGGGGCGAATCGCCTTGCGTCGAATTCCCTCATGGAGGCGCTTGTCTGCGCGAGGCTTACCGCCGCGAGGCTTGGCCCTAATCCGGAGAGGTTCGCCGCGAAGCCCAAGATACCGGCGTGGCGCACCGGCAGCGCCGTGCCGCCCGACGAGGCCGTTCTCGTAAGCCACATGTGGGACGAGATCCGCCGCCTCATGTGGGACTATGTCGGCATCGTCCGCACGAACAAGCGCCTCGCGCGCGCCGCGCACAGGCTGCGCATCCTGAGGCGCGAGATACGCGACTACTACTTCCGCTACCTCGTGACGCCCGACACGCTGGAGCTGAGGAACCTCGCGGTCTGCGCCCAGCTTATCGTGCGATGCGCCCAGAAGCGCCGCGAGTCGCGGGGGCTCCACTATACGCTCGACTACCCGCGCCAGGCGAAGACGATCCGCCAGAGCGTCCTTCCCGGCTTCAGGAGCAGGTGAAATGGAGAGCGTTCTCGAGGTCGATGGGCTGAAGGTGCATTTCCCCGTGAAAAAGGGGTTCTTCGCCCGCACCGTCGGGTACGTGAAGGCGGTCGACGGGGTTAGCTTCTCGCTTGCGCGCGGAGAGACGCTCGGCATTGCTGGCGAGTCCGGGAGCGGAAAATCGACTCTCGCCCGCGCCATCGTAGGGCTTGAGAAGCCGACGGCCGGCCAAATACGCGCCTCGGGGCGCGTCTCGATGGTCTTTCAGGATCCCCTTGGCTCGCTCAATCCGCGGCAGAGCGTAGGGGAGATAATTGGCACGGTGCCGCGCGGCATGAAGAAGCCCGACGTCGCGGCGCTTCTCGGCGAGGTGGGGCTGCCGCTTTCCGCCGCCGACAAGTACCCGCACGAATTCTCCGGCGGCGAGAGGCAGAGGGTGTGCATTGCGCGGGCGCTTGCCGTTGAGCCGGAGATACTTGTCTGCGACGAGGCCGTGAGCGCGCTCGACCTTTCGATCCGCTCGCAGGTGCTGGACCTCCTTTCGCGCCTCAAGCGCGACCGCTCGCTAAGCATGCTCTTCATAACGCACGACCTCGGCGTCGTCGCGCATTTCTGCTCGCGGATGATCGTGATGCGCTCGGGAGTCGTCGTGGAGGAGGGCGCCCCCAAGGAAGTCCTGCGCGCGCCTGCGCATGAATACACGCGGCGGCTTGTCGATTCCATCCTGCACGTTGGCGGGGGAGAGGGCTCGTAATGGCGCTTTCGATACCAGAGTCGGTCATCGAGGACGTGAAGATGCGCACGGACCTCGTGGACCTCATTGCGTCGTACGGCATACAGATACGCTCCTCGGGCTCGTCGAAGACGGCGTGCTGCCCGTTCCACAACGAGAAGACGCCGTCGTTCCACATAAACGAGCGGAAGGGCTTCTACCACTGCTTCGGCTGCGGCGAAAGCGGCGACGCGATAAAGTTCGTAGAGAAGATGGACGGGCTATCGTTCGTCGAGGCCGTGAAGAAACTCGCCGCGCCACTTGGGATAAAGGTCGAGGAGAAGGAAGATCCCGAGGCGTCGCGCCGAAAGCGCCTCTACTCGCTCATGGGCGAGGTGGCCGCGTTCTACAGGCGCTGCCTCGTGCAGACGAAGGAGGGCGCGAAGGCGCGCGAGTACCTCGTCTCCCGCGAGCTCGACGACAAGACGTGCGACGACTGGCAGATCGGCTATGCGCCGGCAGGCGCGGCAGTCATGCTCAAGTGGGCGGAGAAGCACGGCTATACGCCTGAGGAGCTTGAGGAGGCGGGCATAATCAAGGCGCCGCAGGGGCCGGGCGACAGGGGCTACCACCGCTTCGGCGGGCGGCTCATGTTCACGATCAAGGACAGGCAGGGGCGCACGGTGGCGTTCTCCGGCAGGCAGCTCGTACCAGACAAGAAGTCCGGCAAGTACGTGAACTCGCCCGAGACGCCGATATTCAGGAAGTCATCGGTCTTGTTCGCGTTCGACAGGGCGGCTGCGGCTATCGCGCGCTCGCCGAACCGCGAGGGCATTGTCTGCGAAGGGCAGATAGACACCATTCGCCTGCATACGGCGGGGTTTACGAACGCCGTCGCCTCCCAGGGAACTGCGTTCACCGAGGAGCATGCGGCCATGCTCAAGAAGGCGGCCGACTCGATGGTCGTCATGTACGACGACGATGCCGCGGGCCACAAGGCGACGGTGAAGGTTGCGCGGCTCCTTCTCGCGCTCGAGATGCCGGTTAGGACGGTGACGCTCCCCGGCGGGGAGGACCCTGACTCGTTTCTGCGCAAGAACGGCGCGGGCGCGCTCAAGAAGCTCGTCGAAGGGGCCGAGTCGATAGTCGCCTTCCAGATGCGTGCCGAAAGCGCAAAGGAGGCGAACCCCAAGTCAATCGACGCCGTAGCCCGCATTTCGCGCTCGGTGCTGCAGACGATTGCGTGCGCGAAGAGCGCAGTGCTGAGGGCGAGCATGCTCGACGAGGCTGCGCGTCTCATGGGGCTCCCCTTGGCGGCGATGCGTGAGGAGCTTTCGAATGTGGTTGCCGCGCAGTCGAGGCATCCTGCACGTCCCGCACCGGGATCGCGGAATGAAGAAGTGGATGCTGTTGCCGCGCCGGAGGAGGGGACGAAGCCCGCGAAGGAGCTTGCCATTGCGCCGCCATCGGCTGAAATGGCGTTTATGGGTTTTTTGATGGAGCATGAGTACGATGCGCAGCTTTCGGCGATTGTAGGGGAGTTTCTGCCGCCCGGGGTCTTCGCACACGGCTTCACACGGCGCTTTGTCGACGTTTGGCGTAGCGAGTGCGCATCGGGCGAAGATAGGCTAGCCGCCTTCGGAGAGATGCTTTCGGGCGACGAGCGCAAGTGGTTTGACACGGTCCTGCTTTCGCAGGGCAAGACGCAGGAAAGTTCGCTTTCCGCCGACGAAATAGCGGGAGACTTTGTGCGCACGCTCTGGAGGGCGCGGTTGGGGCGCCTTAGGGGGGATTTGTCGGCGGACGGTGGCGATGACATGAAGCGGATGAAGCTTACGATGGACATGAAGCGCCTCGCCACCATCCGCTGGGAGCTTGTGAAAGACCTCGTCTCGGAATACATCTGACAACCAATCTCCACCTGCACGGTTGATAGTTCTGGCCGTGTAGAGGGTGAGAGGGGGAGATTAGTTCTGAGTTCGGAATTGTAAAATCCTCTTGACTAACGACTGCCCCTTACCGGCCACTTTAACATTGACATTTACGCTTGGAATTGGTAAAATATCAGCATAAATGGCTAATCTCCCACTTTCGTCAGGAGTGCACAATGAATAAAGCAACGACCTGGATCTCGGTGGTAGCCGCGTTAATCGCGCCTATTGCAGCATTGGCTACGGCCGAACCCCCGTCCTTCATCTCAAGCGACGCGATCTTCTGGCTTGACGCGGCCATGCCGAGTACGCTCACGATAGACGTCATAGGGCGCGTCACGAACTGGACCTCGCGCGTCGGCGCCAACTACGCGAAAACGCCGGCGAGCGGATTGACATGCCCCGTCTTCGACGCGATGACGTACGGCATGCCGACAGTGGATTGCGGCGCGGTGGGCAGCAACAGGGACCTTGCCATCGCTACGAGGATAACTAACGCCCGCACGGTTGTCATGGTCGTGAAGATCGAGGCCAACGAGAATGCATTCTGGCTGGGCGACTACAGCGCCAACCATTTCCAGCGCGGCTCGGGCGGAGCGTACAGACCACCTGCCTCCGTCGCCGCTTGCAGAATCCAGAAGGTGTGGGACGGGCTTGACGAGGTTACGGACATATATTCCGAAGTCCCGGATTCCTCCAAGTTCAACATCGTGACGATGCAATTGAGCAACAACAGTGCCATCGACTCGCTGACCAAAGACCGCAACCAGGCAGGGCGCAACGGCGGCAAGCAGCTTTCCGAGCTTCTCGTCTTTTCGCGGAACCTGACCGACGCGGAGCGCGAAGCCGTGGTCGAGTATCTCGATGAGAAGTGGAACGAGAAGGACTTGGGCGACGTCGGCATATCTGTGGCTCGCACCGACTCCGCGACGGAATTCTCGGCCGACGGAGGCGAGACGTGGCAGACGTCGCTTGCCTTCGACAGGCCCGCAGTGTCTTCTGTCGTCACGATAATGGCGAGGAACCAGTCTACGCAGGGATGCTTCTTCGACTGGGGGAGCCTCCCGCCTGACACGCGCTTCGGAGACCGCTGCCACTCGTCCATCACGTTCCGGGTGCCAGTTGGAGGCGCGAGCATTGACTGCGCCTCCATCGCGCCCGGCGCAGTGAACACGTGGACAGGCGGCAGCGGAGACTTCGAGGACGCGGCGAACTGGAGCCTCGGGCGTGTACCCTGCTATGTCGACAGCGTAGTCATAGGCAACGCGGCGGACGGCACGGTGACGAACACGGTCACTGTAGCCAAGGCGTTCGAAATCGGGTCGCTCTCCATCGGCGACTCCAGCCCCGGCTGCGCGACGCTGTTCCTCAAGAACGGGCTTTCCACCAATGTCGTCGCCGGCGCCGTGACGGTGAACGCGCGTGGCACGATTGACCACTACGGCCCCTCGGACAACCTCTACCACCTCAATCTCGAGGTCGGCGGCAACATGACGATAAACGAGGGCGGGCTTGTCGATGCGCGCGGCAGGGGCTTTGGCGAGAGTCGTGGCGTTACTTCGACGGGGGCGATAGGCGCTGGCGTGACAAAGGGGTGCCACGGCGGGCGCGGGGCCGGCGCGGCGTATTGCTATGGCTGCATTCGCCATCCGTCGTTTCCCGGAATGGGAGGGACTGTCAGGAAGGGCGCGCCGGAATTCGTACTGTACAGATACGGGTGTGGCGGAGGAGTGGTCTATCTCGGCGTTACCGGCAATCTTGTCGTAAACGGCGAGATCTCCGCCGACGCAGGCGAGGAGCACGACCAGATGCAGGCGGCCGGGTCGATCCTCCTTAAATGCGCCGCGATTTCCGGCTCTGGGCGCATAGCGGCAAACGCGACGCGCGACAGGGGAACATACGGCGGCTCAGGCGGCGGGCGCATAGCCATACAGCAGAGCACCGCGCAGAACTTCTCCTACCAGGGCCTGCTCGGCACTGCCGGTGGCCCGGAATTCGAGAGGACGTATGATTACTACAGGCCCTCTTTCAACAACATATACGGCCATCCTACGTACAAGTATTTCGGATCCTCCTACGCCGCGGGCACAATATACATCGAGAGCGCCGGGGATTCTGCGGGGCGCGGCACCTTGCTCGTCAAGGGATGCAACGCCAACAATACGCTCCAGGCTGGCTATACCGACATCTCCGCGCTTGTCTCGGACGCGCAGGAGCCGTTCGGCGACGTCATAGTCACGAACGGGGCGCGCGTCATGATACGCTCCGGCTGCACGCTCAGGGTGTCGCGGAAGCTCGACGTCCGCGGTGGCGAGCTGGTGCAGGAGGATGCGACGGCGGTGCTCGAGCTTGTGGGCGACGACGACTTCGTCTACCTTGGCAGCAATACGCTCTACAACGTCAAGTGCACCGTGCCCGGGAAGAAGCTCTCCTTCGGCGCGCCAGACACGCTCTCGAAGCTCGTGATTCCAGCGGGCGGCTCGCTCGTCCTGAAGGGGGCGGAGGGGAACCCCGTGTCGCTCCTGCCGACGGACCCGGCGGAGGAATGGCGGATAGACGTCGACGCCGACGTCTCGCAGGACATCTCGCACGTCGCGGTCTCGAACTGCAACGCCTCGGCAGGCACCGGCATACTCGCAATCGAATCAACGGACCTCGGCGGCAACACGAAATGGTCGTTCGCGGCGGCGATCGTGCCGGGCGTGACGAACGAGTGGACCGGCGCGGTCTCGGCAGACTGGGCCGACGGCGGCAACTGGTCGCTCGCGCGCCAGGTGCAGGCCACGGACGTCGCGTACATCCCCGCAGGCCCTGCGGTGCAGCCGTCGATCCTCTCCGGCACGATGTCGCTGAACGAACTTGTAGTCGAAAGCGGCGCGTCGCTCACCCTCGCTGGCGAGTGCGACATCACAGTCACCAATAGATTCACGTGCGCGGGAGCCCTGGTTTTCACCGATAAGGAAAAGCTCAGATTCACCGGAAGCGCCAACCTGACTGGCGCGACCGTGACAAGGGGGTCGGGGCGCGTCTACATCGCGGGCGAAGGAGCGCAGACGGTGAATCTCGCCGGAAAGAGCTTCTACAAGGTCATAGTCAGGCGGCCGGGTGGCTCGCTCGCGCTGAACGGCGGCTTCACAGCGCACGAGCTCTGGTGCAATGCCACGGCGGTGCAGTCGATAGCGGTCGAGCAGGGAACGACAATCGCGTTGGACGAGATGTACGTGAACGGGCTTGTCGGCTCGGAGCAGCGACTGACGGTTGGATCGTCCGTCCCCGGCTCGAAGTGGTATCTCAACGCTACGGCGCTCGACCAGTGCTTTACGGGCGTCATGGTGAGCGACTGCGACGCCTCCGGTGGTGCGACAGTCGTCGCGGGAGCGTCTTCCACGAACGTCGACGGCAGCAACGTCAACTTCGACTTCACGACTGCCACGGCGAACTGGATAGGAGGCGACGGGTATTTCGACGACGCGTCGAAGTGGGCGCCTGCAGTGGCGCCCGGCGCGGCCACGAAGACGACAATCTACGCCGAGGAGGGCGAGACGTTCACGGTCACGGTGAGGTCGGCGGCTTCCGTAGCGTCGCTTGCGGTGACTGGGACGGACGACTCCGCGCCGACTCTCCTTGCGAACGCGGCGGTTGCAGTGGCGGGCGCCGCTGTCGTCCGCACGAACGCGACGCTTGTCCTAAATGCGTACAGCGACCTTGGCTCGGCTCCGAACACGGTCGGGGGCGTCTTCCATCTCCGCAGCGGCGCCGTGCTCACGCACACAGGGCCTGCGTCGGAAGAGAACGCCAAGGTGCACGTTGCAGTGGCGGGCGATATGCTCGTTGAGACGGGCGCGGCGGTCGATGTGCTTGGCAAGGGCTATACCACGGGGAAAGGCCCTGGTTGGTACAAAGGCAGTATTGGCGGCACTACGCGTCAGGGGGCCACACATGGCGGATGCGGAGTCGAGTACATCGACCTGAGGGTGCCGTGCTATGGCTCGATGTTCGCGCCTTTCAGGTGGGGCAGCGGCACGGTAGAACATACAGCAGCGCAGCCACCTGGGTATGGCTACGGCGGGGGCGCGGTGAAGTTGACTGTCGGCGGGACGCTTCGCCTCGATGGGAGCATCTGCGCAGACGGAAACTATGAATACGACACGTCTGCGGCGGGCGGCAGTGTCTTCCTCGACGTAGGGATTCTCTCAGGCGCGGGCAAGGTCTCCGCCGCAGCAGGCGGCGTGGGATCGATTGGCGCAGGCAGGCGGGGCGGAGGCGGGCGAATCGCGATCTACCAGCGCAGCCTGCCTGCGCTCTCGCAGTTCAGCGGAACAGTCTCGACATGCAACGGCCTAAGCGGCGGCGCCGGCACGTACTTTTTCTCGGGTTCCAGCTCGTCTAGCGCAGGCACCGAGCTTGCCTTTGAGAAGGCCGTCTCGCCCAGCTACATCTCGCAGTTCCCGATGACGAACGACTATGTCGACGTGACGGGCCACACAACTGCGCTGAAGCGGCTGCGCAAGGCATACGCAGACGTCAACCTCACGATTGCGAGCGCCATTGTGAGCGTGACGAACGCATCCGCCGAGGGACTCTGGGACCTTGGCGCGACAATCAGGGTGAGGGACCTCGACCTCGCGGACGCCAACGCAAAGCTGTATCTAAACGGCTGCACGATAGAGGTGCTTGACTACGAGCACAAGAACGGGCGAGGCTGGTATTCCGGCAGCTATGAGGCGGCGGTCGCTGCGGGCAAGGTCGTGCTCGGAGAGGCCAACGGGGTGCCTGGCAAGGTCGTCTGGCGTCGCATGGGCTTGAAAGTCACGGTAAGATAATGGCGTCTAGGGTTGGGCGGCAAGTCGTTTTGCGTGGCATGAAATACGTTCTTGATTCAAGACAGGTAAAACCGGGGATGGGCTTTGTCGCCCTCAAGGGCGAGCGCGTCGACGGCCGCGACTACATTCCTGCCGCGCTCGCCGCTGGCGCCGCGAAGGTCATAGAGGGGCTTGAGGCGCTTCAGGACGAGGCCCGCGAATACCGCAGGAGCCTCAAGGCCAAGGTAATAGGCATTACCGGGTCATCGGGCAAGACGACTACGAAGGAGTTTCTGAAGACGTTCCTTCAATGCTACGGCACGGAAGGCAACTACAACAATCACATCGGGCTCCCGATGACGATCCTCAATTGCCCGCCTGACGAGAAATTCCTCGTTCTCGAGATGGGCACGAGCAACCCAGGCGAGATTGCCGCGCTCTGCGACATAGCCGAGCCGGACGTAGGGCTTCTCGTCTCGCTTGGTTCGGCGCATATCGAGCATTTCGGCTCGTGCGATGCGATAGAGAAGGAGAAGATGACGCTTCTTTCCCGTGCGCGCGATTTCGGGCTGCGCTGGGACGAAGTGCCGCCGGCGCCTTTTGACTGCCCGCTTCCCGGGGAGCACAACTTCTCCAACATGTCGCTTGCGTATGCGGCGGCGCGCAGGTTGGGCATCGACGAGGCGACATGCCGCGAGAGGCTCGCCGGATTCTCGCTGCCCGGCCAGAGATGGAAGAAGTTCGAGAAGGGCGGCGTACAGTTCATTGATGACTCGTACAATGCAAACCCAGAGTCGATGAAGGCGGCGCTTGATGCGTTCATGGCGACGCCGTGCAAGGGCAGGCGCATCGCCGTTCTCGGCGACATGCTGGAACTTGGCGAATGCGCGATGGAACGGCATCGCGAGATTTTCGAGTATGCGGAAAATCTTGGAATAGACGTCGTGATTGGCATGGGGAATTTTAGTTCTCGCTGCAAGAGCTCTCATTCGTTCGAGACGCTTGAGGGCCTCAAGCGGGATTTCTGGAACATCGTCTCGCCAGGCGACCTCGTGCTTCTAAAGGCTTCCCATTCAATGCGCCTCGGGGATCTCATCGGCTAAACCTAAAAATCGCAGTTGAACCCAAGTCGCCTTCTTGCCGT
>JAEEGL011052476.1_pt1 | contig 11604 bp, 12 predicted proteins | sample 9134231 | NCBI WGS metagenome assembly JAEEGL01 (sample SAMN16246548, study PRJNA631951) | gut metagenome | biome: gut microbiome; feature: rumen; material: fiber-attached | host: Bos | place: Iran: Karaj | collected 2018-10 | reverse complement strand
TTTTTGCTTTGTCGGCTACAGTAGTCATCATTTTTGCTATCGGATATTTTATTAAAATTAATATGCCAAATATTTCAGTCCAAGTTGCAGCTATGCAAGCTGGCATCGAAGGCAAATATCCAACATACATCCCTAAAGAATTTTTCCTCAAAGAAACCAAGTCAGAAACAAATAAAATTGTCCTCATTTTCTCATCCGATAGTGAACAGTCGTTTGAACTCACCGAAGAAAAAACTTTCTGGGATAGCACAACGCTCCTCAATAACTATGTTAAAAAGAATTGGACAGATTATTCTACCGTCAGGGAACAGGGGCTCACCATATATATAGCTGATTCCAATGCTTCCTGGGTCAACAACGGCATTCTTTACAAAATAAACGCCGCAGAAAATCTTCTCACCAAGCAGCAAATCCGCTCAATTGCCACCTCGCTCTAAAAATAGTATAATTATCTTATGTCTAAAATTATTACTCGTTTTGCACCAAGCCCTACTGGTTATATCCATATTGGCAATGTTCGCAGCGCAATCTACCCTTATCTTCTCGCCAAACAAGCTGGCGAAAACGGCAAATTCATTTTGCGTATCGAAGACACCGATCAAGCCCGCTATGTTGATGGCGCCACCGATTTAATTCTAGATACTTTAAAGTGGCTTGGCATTTCTTGGGACGAAGGTCCCGAAGCCGGCGGCGAAAACGGCCCATATTTCCAAACCGAAAGAAAATCAATCTATCTCGATTGGGCCAAAAAACTCATCGAACATGGAAAAGCCTACGCCGACCCAACTGATTCCGAAACTATCGAAAACTACCGCAAAGAAGACAACGAGAAAAAAATCCCATATCTTTATCGTAATCATCGCCCAAGTGAAACTCCAGAGTGGCAAGAGGGTATGCCAATTCGTTTCAAGGCCGATCCGAAACCTCGCGATTGGCACGACGAAGTCATGGGCGACCTTCACGCTGGCCCAGAAGTCCAAGACGACATTATTCTAATTAAAAAAGACGGGCTTCCAACCTATAATTTTGCCCACATTATCGACGATCATTTGATGGGTTGTACTCACGTTATGCGTGGCGTCGAATATCTACCAAGCACGCCAAACTACCTCGCACTCTACGAAGCCCTCGGCATCGAGATGCCAAAAATCGTTTCGCTTCCGCACATTCTTCGCCCAGACGGCCGCAAAAAACTCGGCAAACGCGACGGTGCCAAATCCGTCACCGAATACCGCGAAGATGGTGTGCTCCCAGAAGCTATGCTAAACTATCTCGCCTGCCTCGGCTGGAACGATGGTACCGAGCAAGAAATTTATACAAAAGATGAGCTAATTAAAAAATTCAGTCTTGATAGGATTCAAAGTTCTGGCGCCCGCTACGACGAAACCAAACTTCTTTGGATGAATGGTCAATGGATCCGCAAAATCTTCACCGAAGAGGGCGTGGACGTTTTATACCAAAAAACTATCGATTTCTGGCCAGAATCCGCCATGAACTACAAAGAAGAATATCGCAAAGAAGTACTTTCAATCATCTACGATCGCCTGAAAGAACTCTCCGAACTCCCTAGTATGACCAGCTATTTCTTCGAAGATCCAAACATTGACCCAGAAATGGTGCTAAATAACAAATTCCTGAAAAAATTATCCGAGCAAGAGCTTGCGAGTCTTCTCAAATTATCCGTCGAAAAGCTTTCCGATACCGAATGGACAGAAGATGCTATCCAGAACACACTCAATCGATTGTTAGAGCAAACTGGTAAAAAACCAGCTGAACTATTTAGCCTTATCCGCATCGCCGTATCCTTCGCACCGTTCAGCCCAGCACTCAATTTAACCTTAAAGGTCCTCGGCAAAGACCTTTCGCTCGCTCGCTTAAACGCAACTAAAAATGCATTAATCAACGATTTGCAATAATAATAAAGAGAGGTGGAGATGAAAAATAAAATACCAAAAATTAAACATCAAAGAAAATCGAATTTAAAACAGATCATCGAGAAAAGTGAGGCTGACGAAGCACCAAAAACTGAACAAGCACCAGTGACTAAACCAGAAGAAAATGTCATTAATATTTCTGATAAAGATCTTTCAAAAGAAGACAAAAAAGCCATCAAAAAGGCCAATAAAAAATCCCATTTCAAACTTTTCTATATTATCGCAGTTGTTTTAGTCGTTTTGATTATCGCTGCCGATTTACTCACCTTTTTCCTTTGGTACAAACCAAACAAACTAGACCAACAAGAATCCACCTTTGCTGGTTTTACTTTGGAAGAAAAAGACGAAGAACATTTTTATAACGTACTTGACGGCACCGAAATCGCCGACGAGTCGCTTAACTCATCTCCAGTGTTTTGCATCCAAGTACCAAACGGCACCGATGGCGCTAGGCCGCAAGCTGGCCTAAACGAAGCCAAAATCGTTTTCGAAGCTGTCGCCGAAGCCGGTATCACCCGTTTTGCTGCTATTTTCCAAAACCCTACCACTTCTGCCATTGGCCCAGTTCGTTCCTTGCGTATTTATTATCTTGAATGGGACACTCCATTCGACTGTACTATCGTTCACGCCGGTGGCCCATCAGACGCTATTAACGCCGTCCGTGCAGGCGGTTATAAAGATCTCACCGAAAGCTATACTTATATGTGGCGTAGCGAAAACAACTCTGTTTTACACCGCGCCTGGAATAATTTATTTACTTCAGTTTCTCGTCTAAATAGCTTTGCTGACGCAAATAGCTACACCACATCTTCGCCGGCCGGATTCGCCCGTCTCACTCCAACCGAGTCCACTAACGAACGAATTAAAGACCAAGTCGCAAATCAATTAGATATTGATACCGCCACGGAAGAAAGCGTCTCAAATCTTAACCCATCCGTCACATCTATCGATATTCGCTATGGTTATACGCCAAACTTTAATCCTCATTATGATTACGACGCCAACTCAAATACTTATAAACGCTCGTATGAAAGTGGTGCCGAACAACTCATCTACAACTGTCCAGAAAATCTTGGCGAGATAACTCCAGAAACCGCTTGTGGCGATCCAACCGTAGCTTCACCAAGCGTAGTTATTGCTATGATGGTACGAGAAGGTAAAGCCAGCGATAACTACCATGAAGACATCACCACCACTGGCTCCGGCAAAGCCTATGTCTTTCAAAACGGTACCGCAATAGAAGGTACTTGGGAGAAAAGCAGCGTCGGCTCGCAAATCGTTTTCAAAGATTCCGATGATAAAGAAATCAAACTAGCCCCAGGCCAAACCTGGATCTCTGCCGTGCCAAACTATGGCGCAGTAGATTATGATTAATTGCTAATTACTCGCACAATATACTTTATCGTTACTCAATACAGTATAGACAGCAAATCTTCTTTTTGATGAAGTACCCTGAATATTATTGCCATCGTCATTGCAAGTAGCATTCACAGCTACATAAAACTCATTTTTATTATTATTAAAACTTAATTCACTTGGGTTGGTGCAAGCATATTCATCATTTGTGTAATCACAATATATAGCGGCATACGTCTCATTGTAATCAACGGCTGATAAGTAAGAGTTTACGAAACCTTCCCATTCATCTCCGCTCGGAAAATTACCAAGATTATTTGTTTGGTACATCGTCACTTCCGCAGCAATTTGCTGAGCCATATCTCTAATCATAGTATCCTCTACACTATTAATAGTTTGCTGCGTATTATTGGCAGTAGTAACTTCTTCATTGATTTCAGTAGCAGTAAGGTTACTATCGTTCGAACAATAATAGCTTGGCGCAGCATTAAAGTAACCACTGGCATTAGAATTATATACAGTCACGAACGCTTCAGAATTTTTCCCGGGCTCAAACCAAATCCTAAGTTCTATATTATATGGTTCACCATCAGTAGTTTCATCATCGTCATGACCATCTGGATACATATAGGCTTGATATTTGTCGAAAATTACTGTGGTATCGGACGTTCCATAAAAGGATACTTTACCATCTTCGACTTTTACATTAACCGCTAGGCCACTATCGGCAGTCTTGCTATCAGATTTGAAATCCCACTTGCCGACCTTTGTACTAGACGCATACCCTTTCATCTCATATCTTCCGTTTATTTTATCAATCTTAACTTCCGAAACCTTAGTCAACTCGCTACCCTCACTAAAATAGATCTGCCCAAAAGCACCTAGACCATAGCAAGACCAAACATTATTTTCTACCACAGTCGTTTCGTCGTTATTAGATTCTTCTTCTGCACTATCATCTTTCCCATTAAAAACCAGTAACAAGAAAACCACAACTAGTATAACTACCACAGCAACAGCCAGACATATTAATAAGATCATTGTTTTATTGCTCTTTTTAGGCGGCGTTCCAGCCATTTCCGGCCGAGCAACAAACTGTGTCGGTTGCACTGGCGACACGAAATCATTGGGCACCTGTTCCGCCGGTTGCGCCATTGGCTGCACCGGTGACGCTGATTGATTATTTGTATCAGGGTTATTATCCATTTTACACTTTCTTATATTAATAAACTTTAGCATTATTATAACACGGCAAACATCACGGTTTTTTGACTTTTTACCTATTTTGTGATATAAAAGAAAAGTTAGTTGGCCCACAAACCCAAAAATGTACCTTTAGGAGGTTTCACTATGTTTGAAAACACCAAATCCGAACTTCAAAGACTTTTTGATGGCGATATCAGTCGTCTCGACCCTGACGTTATCAATGAAGAATTGAATAAATTCTTCGAAGAAACCGATTTCAACATCTACGCCGGAGACGGCAAAAAAATCAAAAAGGAGCTTATGAATTCCGGACTCATTATCAAGTCCATCAAGCACGACCGCCACGGTGTCGGTGGAGCCTGGCTCCCCATCACCACCACAGTCGTGTACGCGCTCAACCTTGACCGTACAGCTCCCGAAGACGCAGTCTTCGAATACACTTGGTAACATAGCAACACCCCGCCCAAATGGGGGCCGAAAGGCCTCCATTGTTTTTGTCTCGAGTCCCCTTTCACAAAAATTCACGCCCTGTTATACTAAGTTTATAACCAACATTTGGTGGTCTAACACGCATAAGAAAGGTGCAATATGCTAAAAACAGTAACCGGCAACGGGTTATCAGAAGATTTATACTTACAAACCTGGGAACTAGACAACGAAACCTTCGAAGAGAAAGATAAACTAACCAAAGAAGAGGCTTTAGACTGGTTTTACAGGAGCAACAGAAGCACCATCGTTCTATACGACGACGAAAACAATAATCTAATCGGTTATATCACGCCGTATTTAGTAGACCATTCATTTGCAAACAGTTACATCATTTCCGATTTAAACTACAAAGACGCGCTAAAACAAGATGTCTTTGTAGAAGCTAAAGAAGGAGTCGATGGCGACATTTATCTTTTTAGCGTCGTAGTTAAAAACGAGTATCGCGACAAATCTTTCTTTGGCGGAAAACCAGCAATCAAAATACTAACCGAAGCTTTGGTAGATTGGATCTGTGAAGTTAAAAAAGCCGGCGTGTCCATCAACTACGTATTCGCCGAAAAAGTCAGCGACGACGGCGAAAAATACTTGAAGTCTTTAAAAATGGAAAAGTGTTTTGTTATGGCCGATGATTCAAAATATGCCAAACTCTTTTCGCCATATATGTTCGACAAATGCGACAATGTCGGCAAGCTCTACGATTTATATGCCGAAGATAATCTACAAAAACCATACGACAAATCGATCCTCAAAAATCACGAATACCTTAAATTCGTAGACGACAGGTTATTCTATAAAGATATAGATTTGTTAGAACTAGTTAAAAAATATGGCGCACCACTCGAAGTGGCTTATACACCTATGATTACAGAACAAGTGCTAGAGCAAAAAAACTTATTCGCCGAAAAAATTAAAAAATATGATTATAAAAATAAATACAATTACGCCTACGCAACCAAGGCAAATTATTACAGCGAGGTAGTCACCACCGCACTAAAGAGCGCTGATTTTCTAGAAACATCTTCCGCCTACGACATTAACATTATTGTTGATCTCGTAGGGCTAAATTACATCAAGCCAGGATTTACGATAATTTGTAACGGCTTCAAAAATGAAGAATATGTTAAACATATCAAAGAGCTTTTAGACAAAAAAATAAACGTAATCCCCGTAATCGAAAACGAAGACGAATTCAAACTGTTAGAAAATCTCACCGACTACAACATCAATGTTGGTGTCAGATATAATAGCGACTTCGAAGTCAGACTTATTAAAAATAATTTTGATAGCACCGACGAATTTGACAATAGGTTTGGCTTTAACGAAGAAGGTATTTTTGACATCGCCGAAAGAATTAGCCAAACAAAAAATTTGCACCTAAAACTATTCCACTTCCATTTTGGTGGCACGATCACAAACATCGACAATTATGTAAAAGGTCTGTCGAATATCTACGAAGTATACTGCAAATTACAACAAAAATATCACACTTTTGAATATTTTGATTTTGGCGGCGGTTTCCCGGTAAAATATTCTCTTACTTATAATTTTGATTACGATTATTTGGTGGATAGCATCGTCAAAGCCGTCAAAACCATTTCTGAAGACAACGGGATCAGTGAGCCTCAGCTAGTTGGCGAACATGGTAGATTCACCGCTGCAGACCATAGTTTTTATATCTACAAAGTCGATATGGTCAAAAATAACTGGTATGTCATCGATGGCAGCTTAATGAACATGACACCAGACATGTGGGGTATAGACCAAGATTTTACGATTCTTCCAATTAATCTCATCAATAATAAATGTATACCGGTGTCCTTAGGCGGGGAAACGTGCGACCCAGACGATAGATATTTTCTTAATGACAAAAATATCAAGCTATTCATGCCGATAATCAAAGAAGGAGAAGAGCTCTACGTTGCTATTTTCTCGATTGGCGCATATCAAGAGATAATTTCTGGTATCGGCGGAGTTCATCACTGCATGATTCCAGAAGGAAACGAGCTGATTATTTATAAAAATAAAGATGACAAGCTATGCTATTACAAAGCAAACAGCAAACAAACAGCAGAAGAAATGCTAAAACTACTAGCATATAACGAAGATTATCTGTCTAGAATAAAGCAGTCGTAGCGGGAGGACGCTCACTTCGTTCGCTATCCGCCTTCGGCGGGCGAACCCTGCGGGTTCAATTCTTGCCAAGTATCAGAAAAACAAATAAGGCCCTTTAGGCCTTCTTTATTTTTCTGGTGATTCCGGCGGGAGTCGGACCCGCGATTTTCTGGATGAGAACCAGACGTCCTGGACCACTAGACGACGGAACCGAGCGTGGCAAGGTTTCGAAGGCAAGCTTTGCGAGCCTACGGAACCGAGCAGATTAATTTTAACATATTTTTTTATTTTTACCAACCCTCAACACAAAAACATTAATATTTTGCTATAATTAACTAAAATAGTTAACTCAGAAAGGTTCGAAGATGAACGAGAAAAAGCATTTAAACGAAGAAGCTTATCAAAAGACCAATAAAAAGATTAAGATTGCTGGGATAATCCTCTTGGCTATAGGACTAATTCTTGCTATAACCAGTATTTTCGTCATGACTTCTAAAACTTCTACAACAAACCTTAACGAGATTAACACTACTATTAACGCAACTACGATGAGCATACCTAACCAAACCCAACCATTTAAAGATACAGAAACACGCGCGTTGGGCGGCATTATGCTCGTATTTGGTTTCGCTCTTATGGGCTTTGGCGGATGCTTACTATTTTTGTCCCATAGAAGAGAAATTCTTGCTTACTCAGCACAACAGGCTATGCCGGTCGCAAAAGAAGCCATAGAGGAATTAACTCCAACCATCAAGAAAGCAGCCAAAGACGCTTCGAAAGACACAGAGAATAATAATCAAGAATAACCCTTATCTTCTCATTATACCACACTTGACGAAAAAAGTCAAGTCTGTTATACTTATCCTATGAAATCTCTCCCTGTTGTAGCATTAATTGGCCAAACAAATGCCGGCAAATCCAGCCTGCTTAATCGTTTTGCGCGCCAAAATATTGCTATCGTCGCCAGGGAAGAAGGCACTACTCGCGATAACGTTATCGCCAAAATCGAAAACAAATTCCTATTGATTGACACCGCCGGTCTCAAAAACCCAGAGGACGATTTTGAAGCTTCTATCCAAGATCAAATCGAAGACGCTATCGATTCCGCTGATTTGATTCTCGTTACTCTTGATTCTTCAAAATATCCAGACCAAAGAGATAAGGATATCGCCAAAAATGCCCTAAAATCCAGAAAGCCAGTTTTTCTCGTGCTCAACAAATCCGATCTCGGCGAATCTTTGCCAGACAACGAATTCTTGAAACTCGGCATCAAACCAGCCGAAACCTTTCGCGTTTCCGCCACCACCGGCCAGGGAATCAAAGACCTAAAAGCGACAATTGAGAAGATATTTGGAAAATCTGAATTTGACGAAGAGTATAAGCGTAGTGCAGCCGGAGTGCGAAGCACCCCGCGCGAAACGCTCGAGAAAGATTCAGATTCTTCAAATATCAAATTAGCTCTTATTGGCCGTCCAAATGTCGGCAAATCCAGCCTCTTTAATTCTCTTGGAAAGAAGCAACAAGCCATCGTTAGCTCCCGTCAAGGTACCACTCGCGACATCAACCGCGTCGAAGTTAAATTTAAGGGCAAAACTATCGAAATCCTCGACACCGCTGGCCTTAGAAAACCAGGCAAACGCGAAGTTGGCATCGAAAAATTCTCCGCCATCCGCACTCTTTCCGCTATCGAGGAATCCGACATCTGCGCCCTGCTTGTCGACGCCACCGAACCTCATTCCAAACTCGACCAATCTCTCGCCGGCCAAATCGTCGAAGCCGGAAAGGGAATTATCGTCATTTTGACCAAAGCCGACCTCGTCGAAGACACCGACGAAATCCTCGACAAACTCGAATACGATTTCAACTTCCTACCTTTCGCCCCAGTCCTCATCACTAGCTCAAAAACCGGCAAAAACGTTACCAAACTTTTTGAACTCGCTGAAGAAATCGCCAAAAATCGTAAAGCCGAAATCAAAACATCTGAGCTCAACAAGATCCTAAACGACGCCATCGTCTCTCACCCACCTGCCGGCCTCAAAAACACCCGCCCAAAGCCAAAATACATCGTCCAAACCGATTCCAACCCGCCTTGGTTTGTTGTTCATGGCCGTGATCTCGGGCTTCTGCACTGGTCTTGGAAACGCTTTTTAGAGCGTAAAATCCGCGAAAAATATCCTCTCGTCGGCACCCCAATCTTCTTCAGCTACCGCAGTGAGGGCAAAAAAGAATCAGAAAAATAAAACACTTATCCTTGCAGTTTCTCCACCTCTGTATTATAATAACCGCACCAAAAATTGTACCTTAAAAAGGTGGTGAAAAAATGACGAATAAGGAACTCATTATTTTTTGCGCGAAACATCATGTCTGTGTTGGATGCCCTTATACCAAAGAATGTAAGGCATTTACCGATGTAAACGGCGATCATCTTCCAGGCGCCGCTTATCCATTTTTGAAGGAAGCAAACAAAGCCTGGTTAGAAAGTGAGGTGGGAGAAGAATGAAGGCCGAACTTTTAGTCCATAAATGTGCTTCGAGAAAAGAATGCATCGGAGACGACATGTGTCCTTACACAAGAGAATGCGAACTGTTCAAAGATCTCTTTGGTTGTCTTCCGTGCAAAATCAAAGATTTGACGGAAACCGAAAAGAGAGTAGTGTCAGCACACGTACTATTTATGTTCAAAAAACTATCTGGAGAAGAGTGAGGTGAAAAACTTGGGCAAGGTTTATATCGATAGAAAAGAGCTAATTGATAAAATCTTTTCTATGCCATACGACGTCCTCTCCACTGGTGGAGGAGGGTTCTCTCGTAAAAAACTTATCGAAATCATCAACAATATTTCATCTGTTGAAAAGGAGGTGGATAATAGTGAAACACAAAGACCCTAAGAAAATCAACGAGAAATATCGCGAAGCGACAAAACATGTTGTCGTCTGCACCGATGACTCTCCGAAAGCAATCGCGAAGTACAAAACCTACTACGCAGCCCCGCGTTTTCCAAGAGAAGGCAAAAAGCGAGGTGAAAAATAAATGTCACAGAATGTATTTGATACACTCATAGTCATGGGGTCAATAACGGGCTCATCTGTCCTCATCGTCCTCGGCGCCTTTTTCTTCGCAAAACACTTTTTTAAAGACGAAGATCCAGACGTTATCCTCGAAGAGTGGGACGAGGAATACCACGCCGAATAAAGCCACTAAAAACCACCGGTTTAAAAAATCCCTGATATTTCAATATCAGGGATTTTTCCTGCAAACTATGCTAAAATTATCTTAGTGGGTATCATTCGATACCCGCTTTGTATCTTAAAAGAATAGGAGGCCTAGAAAATGATTCTAACCCATCGGCCCGTGGACTACCACGATTTCATTGTCCCAGGGCTAGACGTACTCATTGGCGACCCCAGCATTATCGACCCCATGCCAGACGACAAAAAGCGTGCAGAAATCTTCTATATCCCAGAAAATTATATCTATCGCGTCATCGATTTTTATCATGAACAATCTGGGCGCGGAGATTCTTGTCGCGAACTCACTCGCCGTTTCGGCATCATCCTCGAAGCAATGCGAGAGTCAGAAGAAGATACTTTTGTTATGGATAACGGCACAATCATTTCATTCGTCCAGACTGACAATTTCAAATTCTCCATGGGGCTCGACTATAGAAGTTCAAAGTCCCACGCCATTGCCGCTGCGAAACTCGTTTCCGAAGAAGTAGACCCAAACTATCTCGCCATCATGACCGGTAGCGACCAGCTTTCCACGCTCGCCGCCCTTTACCGCATTGATGTCGCACATATCAACCCCGATGTCTACACTGGTCGGCGCAAAGTCAAATTGCCTTGCGAATGTTCAAACCTTTGGTTTTCCAACAAACGCATCACGCCCGATGAATGGAAAGATTGTTTCCCCAGGCAAGACCCGCTCCGCCCAAACGAATTTGTCGAATTTGTTTTTGACGATTTCTCCGGCAGAGACTATGGTTTCTCCCGCATTGGTCGCTTTGACGCTAGCGAAGACGCTTTGATTCCTCTGAGAAATACTTATTTCAAGAATCCGAGCTTTAGTTCCATTCGCCCGCGCACGGTCAGCCAAGCCATGCTCCTCGAAGCTTTGCTCGCTCCTCCAGAAGAGGTCCCGATTGTCATCGTTTCAGGCGTTTTTGGCACCGGTAAAACCTTCCTGTCTACGGCCGCCGGCTACTACGGCGTCACCGAAAGTGGGGAATATGAACGCATTTTCATCTGTCCCAGAGACGGCGCCCTCGGCAAAGAAATCGGTTTTGTTCCAGGCGATGCCATCGAAAAAACCATGGTCAAAGCCAAGCCCATTGCCGACAACATGCGCGAAATTTTGCGTCTCACCGTCCCACCCGAAAAACTCAAGGACAAAGGCAGCATGAAAAACGCCTCGGCTTGTCGTGACTGTCTCGACCGTCACGTCGGCGAAGTTTTGGATAGCTATTTTGAATACGAGTCCATCATCTACATGGGTGGTCGCTCAATTTC
>JAEEGL016488025.1_pt1 | contig 11605 bp, 16 predicted proteins | sample 9134231 | NCBI WGS metagenome assembly JAEEGL01 (sample SAMN16246548, study PRJNA631951) | gut metagenome | biome: gut microbiome; feature: rumen; material: fiber-attached | host: Bos | place: Iran: Karaj | collected 2018-10 | reverse complement strand
CTTTCTCATAAGCATCTGCTTGCAACTTGTAGCCGTTCATAATTTCATATTCCTTTCTTATATTTAAGTTCGTATTTTAGCAAATAATAGTTCGTATATAGTGATATTATAGCACATATCATAAAAATAGTCGATAAATACTGCAATTTATAGTTCGTATTATTTTACTTTTACGTACTACATGTAGTTGCTAGTATATTCACCAATAAAATTTAGGACAAATATTATATTGCGTTTATAATAGCTTTATATATCGATGATAAAATAGTATTGGTGCTACTATGTCAATCAATAACATTCCGCGGAGACCAGCTATGAAAAAATTATCTTTAATGATTGTTATTATGCTTTCATCATTGTTTCTATTAACTGGGTGCAAATCATCTGATTATAAGACTGCTCAAGAAGATATAGAAAAAGGCAATTATGATGAAGCTATAACTATATTATATGGACTCGGAGATTATAAAGACAGTAAAGCACTCCTAGAGTCTACACTAGATAGGCATACGGATCTTCTTGCCATCAGTCACGAATACGATAAAGCTATAGATTTATGTAATAAGTATTCTTCCCTTTTTGATTATTCAGATAAAATTGCCAAATATACAGAAGAGAAAGCGACTTATTCCATTTATTCAGATGCCATTAGCAAAATAAATTCAGGATCTATAAGTGCCGGATTAGATACTTTGAAAACATTACCTAAAGATTATCTCAACGTTGACCAGATTTTATCATCTTACAACGACCTCTCTTCATGCAGATTCAAAGGCAAGCATGTTAATAAAGATGGGGTAAATGATATACGACAAGAGCTTACTTTTACAACTGAGTTTGACGAGAAAGCAGAAAAATTTGTATTACACGCATACAAAGCAGTATACTGGTCAGATGGATCCGTTTATAAGGATTATGATTATATTTTGAATTCATCGGATATAGTGAACAATACTATTTCTGTTGGAAAATTCAAATGGGAAGCAAGTGCAAGTGGTAGTATTACAGAGACTGAAAAATCAGAGACATACTATTATCCTTAATGAGAACCAGGGATATGATATGTTACTTTTTATTAATATGAGTCATAAAGGAGAAGAAAATAATGCGTAAATGTCCAAGCTGTGGCAACGATTGTGCAGATAATGCCTATACTTGTCCAAAATGCGGATATGTTTTTAAACAGCAAAAACAAGGTTTGACTTTTTGGGGTGTAGTAGGAGCTATTTTGGTTGCCGCATTACTTATTTCATTAGGACTATGATTCTAATAAATGTACTTCTACTTTTGATAGGCGTTCTCTTGTACACAGTAAATAGGATAGTTTTACGTGGCGATGCTTATGGATCTTTATATTGGCTGATGAATGGCTATTTCAATGATTTTGTTGGAAGCATCAGCTTTGTTTCCTATTGCAATTTAGTGTCTATGCTATTTCGCCATAAGATGTATTTTATAAGACTTCGAAGTATTATATTGCTGCTTTTTATCTGTGGAATATTTTGGGAAGTGGTAACACCACTTTATAGAAGAGGTTCCGTTTCTGATCCATGGGATATAGTTGCCTATCTCAGTGGTGGGCTATTTTATTATATAATTTATGAAAGTACTAATCGTTGGATGATGAAAAAAGGTTCCTGAAAAGGAACCCTTTATTTTTTATCTGAAATAATCTGTATCTGACCAGATTACATTCCAATTTGATCCTGTTAAGGAAATTCGCCCAGTAATAGCAGATCCTTCATAATCCCTCATTACATAGGCATAAACATAATCTCCACTATTTTCTGTCTTGTAACGAAAATCATGACCATTACTACTCATATGAATTACAAAGCCCACATCAATGTCACCAGAACGATAGGATATACCATTAAATTTCTGCATAACCTTAAATGCATCCTGAGCCGACAAGCTCATGAATTTATCACTATCTACAGATATTGTTCCAATATATATTGTTTTAGAATCATAATTTCTAACATCATTTACAACTATAATGCTATCCGTCATACCATATTCTTGACATATTTCCTCAGATTTATTTCTTGCATAAGAAATGCTTTCTTCCTTTATGCGCGCTATTTTATCTACTTTAGCTTGGTTAATAATATAAACCATAGCGCAAATCCCTATGATGATAACTATAGCAACAACCTTAATATGTCTTATCAAAAATACCGCCAGCTTGCCTGGTTCATTGTTTGAACGCCCAGTATCATATTTATCAAATTCATCAAATCCCATTAATTATTACCCTTCCTTCTCCACTTTATAATATTTTACGCCATTGTGAATTCAGATTGAATGCTTTGGCTATTAAATTTGCATTAATACAATTTCTATGATATATTACACAACGTTGTTTTAAATCGATGGATCACTTCATAGATCCGACCACAAATTGTATTTGCGGAGATTCCCATTTTTAGGAGAGAAAATTATTATGAGCACTTTAGACAGTAGCGATATACGCTTATTTAATCTGAGCTTTAACGTTTATAATCAAAAACCTCATTATCTCGAGATGAAAAGTAAATCAGGACAGCACTGGTGCATATACAAAGAAGATGAAGAACTGATTATTCTACTCCATAAGCATCATTCTTCAGATAAATACCATGTGCATTATATCTTTGATGATACTACCAAAGCATTATCTGAAATCTTTCAGCATGAACGATACATTGAAAAGCGAAAAAAGCTTCATAAGAAGCTCTGTGGCGACAGACAGATAAAAATAGTTCTTTAATATAGCCACAGCCCCCATAACTCTGGTACCGTAAATTTCACCACATCCCCGGGAGGGGGGTCTGGGGGGAGCGGGTAAGGGTGGGCCCCCAGAGCTAAAGGCAGCCAATGACCCAAAGGTTTCTGTGATAAATTCCCGTCTGTGGCTGCTCTCAGCTTTTATTATTTAGTTGTTGTCGGCTCAACTTGGGAAGCCTTGAAGAAAAAAGCAACTTTCATAAACATCTGCTCGGTATCGGCTTCTCCCTCATTTCTGGCTTTCTTAGTGGTATGCTTCCATATAGGGAACTTGGAAATTGCCTTTTCTCCATGCTTTACAGTGTAGCCTCTTTTCTTCCACTCCATAAAAGTATGTATCTGTTCCGGCTCTTCAATGGTCTGCTTGTTGCCGTCCATATCCTGAACAATTATCATGTTTCCTGACTTTCCAATTATTCCGCTGTTCATCAGATCCATGCGTTCATTAAATATAATCTGCTCGTTTGTCATGTTCTCCCTTTCCGTAGGGAAAAGCCTTTCGGCTTCTCCCCACTTATAAAAGTTTATTTTCTTATGCTGTCAGTTCAAAAACTGCATCAATCAGCTTATCCTCGGGGCTTACAACTGTGCTGTTCACTTCACGAACCATCTTGTAAAGGCTCTCCATATCTGTGTTTTCATCCTTTGGCATCAGTATGCACTCATGGATACTTGAAGGAAGTACAACAAAATCATGGATTCCAATATTATCGGCTAACTCTTTGAGTGCGGTTCTGTCCACGATTCCGCTTGCTCCTCTGAACTGTGATTTGTTGCTAACAACGTAAATCGGTGCAAACTCGTTGCAAATAGGGTTTTCTTCTCCTATGATATTTGCAACTACTGAAAACAACGGCTGTATGGTTGTTTCTTTGTGGCTGTTCTTCTCTGCCATGCTCCAAGCAATGTTAAATGCCACATCTGCATTGTTCAAAAGTTCTTTCTTGACCTTAACAGAAAAATGCTCTGTTCCTCTGCTTCCCTCTAAATATAAATATTCCTCGATTCCATTAAAGCTACTCGGACGCTTAACAATGTCCTCTGTTCCTGTAGCCTGTAAACCTAAACGGATATGTGAAAGCACATAATCCTTATCAGCAAACATGCTCACATCAAAATTGGTGTTGCAATGCTTCACAATATTTTCTATCTCATCAGCAACCTCAGAAACTGAAAGATTCTCACGCTCTGCCTTTTCTATGAAATCATCAGTGTAGATGTTGGGGGCAACTCGGTCTGTGCTGTTCCTCTTAACTGTGATACCCTCTTTACAGATTCCATTCTTGATTGCTGTTGCTTCCTCTGCAATATAACCTCTGCTGTTGAGTTCCTCGATAATCATTGTTCTTGTCATCATAATTAAATTCCTCCTATAAATAAGATTTTTTGTGTGTGAGTTTTTGGTTTTTGATGTTCTTGAAAATGTGCTTTCAAGATCTGGAGCTTTTCTGGAGGGGGGCGTTCCTTTTTGAGTGCTATATTTTCCATGTGTTTTTCCTTTCTTTCATGTGCTTATAAATGTGCTTTCTGAGTCTATCGCTATCTATCGGGTTTGCGTGCATCTTCCAGGAACCAGGACGCGGAATAATGCAAGGGACAAGGTACGATACGCCGTTAGGGCAGCCCTTGCATTATGGAGCGGACTGGTTACGATGCACTCTAGCAAACCGATAGCGATAGACTCGGGAAGTGCATTTATACATGAAAGATTGGAAAACACTTGGAAAATAAGCACGAAAAAAGAGGGGGTTCCTTGGGGAACCCGTTGGAGAAGGGGATTTAATCATTCCTTATATGCCCTGTTTTCAGCCTTCCTTGGTGGAAGGCAAGGGCATACTGGTCTCGGAGCTCGGGGAGACCACGCCAGTATGGCGCGATGGGGGTGGCGCCCATAACCCAAAAGAAAAATTATAAAAAACAGCTTCGCCTATTGCTATGGATCTGAAGGTTGCCTTACCTTATATAAAGTTCTTGATTTAAATAGGACTGTTAAAAGAAAATAGAATTATCAGTTTATGATTATTGCTATTTACAGCTTTTAAAAAGCACATTTTAATATAAGGTAGTTATTAAATTTTAAAAATTTAAATTTGATGTTGACATCAAATTTAAATTATAATATAATCGAATTATAAAATAAGGGAGAGTGATATATATGATTCTCGGATTTATAAATCTATATATACCGCTTATGCAGATTCCTGATGCATTAGAAAATACAGAATTTGAAAAAATTAATTTTGACAAATTCTACACGCAGCAAGTAATAGATAATGCAAAAGCAGAAGATGAAAAAGTAATTGAAAAACTCATACGGGAAGCAAAGCCTGGAGATACACTCATAACATCGACACTTGTTAATTTTTCACAAGCACACAATGAAATGCTGCGAGTTATACGATTACTGACAGAGAAAGATGTAAGAATCATAAGTTTATCGGAAAATTTTGACAGCGAAAATGATGAAGGCATTGCACTGATAAAAGCTATGCCACTACTGAGATCCTATGAAAAAAACAGAAACCATGTAATGATGACCAAAAAACGAGAAGGCATAAAGAAAGCTCAAGAGGAAGGCAAGTACAAAGGTCGAACAGAATATGAATTATCAGACTTTAGCAGGTTTGAAGCATATTATAAAGCATTTATGCACCGTGAGATTAACAAAGGAGAATTTGCAGAAAAGTTAGGCGTAAGCCGACCGACTCTAGAAAAACTATTAAAGAAGAAAGGCGCAGCTGGATGAAATCACTAGAAGTACTAAAAAAGCTAACACCATTAGGACGCCCCTATGATAAGGCTCAAATAAAAAGAATGCTTGCTGAAGGAACTACAATCTTCTGTGGTGATTATACAGAGGATTATCAATTTGGACTTAAATACGCAACGATGAAGATTGATAATATCCTTTATTCCTTCAATATGACTAATACAACCGAAGAGCAGCTCGGGTATAACTTGGAACAAGCAGCAATTTTCAATGACAACTACTTTGATGTTTTATGGGACGGATATTTATCGGAAAGGGATTTCTTGATACCTGATATTGACGGAATAGTAGATGATGTGGATCCTAACTTTTATGTGTATTCACATAAACAGATACGAGAATATTTTAGTCAACCAGAAAATAAAATGTCCATAGCTGCATTCCAAACACCATAAAAAAAGAATGCCAGATGAACGCATAGCACCTGACACTCCTTCTGATATCAACTTTAATATGATACCGATTCTGAACAAATCTATTATATCAAAGTTGATTCTAAGTATCAAACAAGGCAGTGTCTGGGTTACTATACCCTTTTTTTCAATCAAGATTAAAAAAAACATATTATAAGCATAAAATCCTACGGAGGTCTTAAACATGAAAGAGACATACATTGATGGCGTAGGACAGCTATATTATGCGACTCCACAAGACGTGGAAGCAATGCCCGATGGAGTAGAAAAAGTATTTTTTACAAGACTTTTTCTTGTAGCAGATGATATCTGCGAATCATTAGGTATAAGCTGCCCCGATATAGCCACTACGAACACACTTGTAACAGCTGCAGAAGACGGAACATTGGTTGAAAACACAGCAATGCTTTTTTCAAATAAAAAGCACTTACACCTGGATAAGCCAATCATGCTCATAGCCACAGCGCGTAATGATAAATACCTGATGCTCGGTTCTATGGCACATGAATTAAGGCATCAATGGCAGGAGGAAAACCGGCCAGAACTCAGTGACCATTACGCATATGGTATGGATACCTTATATGATGAAGCAGAGATAGACGCTGATTCATTTGCAATAAGATATATCGCCATAAACGCATTTAATGGCGATTATGAAGAAGCTGCGAAACATGTATGCCCATTCGAAAAAGAATTGTGCGAAGATGCATACATTCTCAGAATAGAGCGTGCAAAGCAGCTTAAAACAAAAGCTCCATTAACAACAAGAATAATCAGATTTTTGAAAGCGAGGAAAACCTATGCACAGAAGACTAATTGAAGCAACACGTGTGGACTTGGCAGAACGTATAAAGCCATTAGCAGAAAAGTATGGAACCATGCCTTTTGATATGGTCTTAAAAGATCTGCAGCGAAATGGAGTAAAAGCAGATAGGCCAACTCCTATGCCATCATCCTATAAGTCATTAGACTATAAAAACGGAACAGTAGATATTCCAACAGACTGGATATATGCCAAGTCAGATTTACCTGAAGAATCTGATTATGCATGTGCCGTCAGTGTAAAGGAGGTTGGTGAAGCTTTACATATGCCAATATTTGTAACCTTCCTGAAGAAGCACCCAGATCAGTTAAGTGATGATGAATATCATCAAATAGAAGAAAACTGTAAGGCTGTTTACCCCAAATTCAAAAAAGCAATAAATCGTGAGATTTATTACGCAGCAGATTCAACATACAGAGATAATGATGGCTATATAAAAACCCAGGAAGAGTTTGCTAAAGCTCCCAAGATTGGAATCTTTCTCATTGATTCTGAAGTAAAAAGTGAGGGACTGACATACGGCTGCAAAATCCATTATAAGGATGAAGCTACCATAAAACACATGAAGGAGATTACCTAAATGGATCCTGAAAACGTCATTCAACACAGCGCAATGAAAAGCATTTCTATTGCTGAAAAAGCAATAGAAAATGCTGCATTCAATGAACAACCCCCATCGCCAGAGGAGCAACTGACAAAAAGCATAATGCATGAAGCAGAGCGGTTTGCACTTGGCGAAATATCATCCATGTTGAAATCAGCAGACCACGCTCTTAGCGATAAAGTCAGCAACATATCTTCATGGGAAACTGCAACAAAAAACTATGAAGAAGAAATCACAATGTGATTTTAAGGAGGAAAAATGGAATACATACCTTATGTAAATAACCGTGACGGACACATAAAAAATGGCGGGTGCTTGATGAAATTCCACGGAATATTATTAGCATCCATATATGCGATAGTAGGCGGTGATGATGCTTTAGTACTTGTAGACTGCAGCCCTTTTATATCGAAAAAAATTAAAGATAAACTCTGTGAAAATCTTCTTAATTGCATGTATGAAGAAGAAAAAGATAGGCGTTTCCACTGGGATAATATAGACAGTCCTTATCGATAATCAGGGGTAGAACAGTGCTTTTTTTCACTGTTCGTAGGGGTCGATGTAGACCCCTGGCAATCGAAAAAACTTGTTTTTTGAGATTGCGCCAAAGGTAGAAAAACAATAAATCTGCGCCAGCTGATTTGTTGTTTTTCGGAAGGGAAGCGCAGCGTCCCTTGCCAAGCGACTCGACAAACTTACGCAAAACATAGCAAAAATTGTCGCTTGGCGCGATCCAACGGCACGTTGGCAAGTTAAGTGAGCACGGCGAACGGTGGGAGATTTTGGAGCGCCAGCGACAAAAACTCCCATAACTTGTATGGCAGATTGAAGGAAGGGAGCAAATTTCATATTGTAAGCTGCTGTGACATAAATGAGCGCAGAGCGAATGATGTCACATTTTGATTTATTCATTGGGAGCTAATTTGTAATCTGAGAAATGCATGTATTGAAAAATTAAAAATGGAAATTTTTAATTTTGAGAGAATGCATTTTAAAAGATTATAAAGAGCGACCTTTGAATAAATCAAAAACTAGCAGCTTACAATATGAAATTTGCAGACTGACGGAAATCGGCCATCAATAAAATAACACTATTGAAAGAGAGGAACAAAGAAATGAATATAGGTAGTTATGTAAAAATGAACAGTGAGGAACTATCAACAGAGATTGAGAAGCAGAAGAAGAAAATAAAGCTTGCTCAAGAAACAATTAAATTATTGGAAAAGCTTAGAATTGCAGAAACAGCGCAATCACATAAGCAAAACATTCAGAATCAATCATTTGCAGGATAAGTAATATGCATGTTGAAAAATATCCAGATTCAGCAGTATCAAATCAGCAAAGGCACAATAACAGACTTATCATAAATGACAAAAATTCAGATATCGATATAAAGAAAACACAACAATTCAATTATTCACTTACTCCATATATAAAAGATATTCCACGTGAACAGTACTTTGATAGAAGAGCGGAAATAAAAAAACGTGAATATGACTATTACAAACAGAGGAAAAGTGAAGTCTACTGTTACAACAGAGCAGACATAAAAACTATGGCTGGTTATGTTGTAACACTTCCCAAAGAGATTAATAACCAAATTGATGAAGAAAGATTTTTTAAAGCCACGGTTGATTTTTTCTCAAATCGATATGGTGCAGAAAATATAATTTCTGCTACCGTGCATAAAGATGAATCAAAACTCGGATCCCCACATATGCATCTGGACTTTATGCCAATCTGCAAAATAGATCATGATAAGTTGATGGCTAAGAAAAACCATTGTAAAGCAATGGAAAACTATCAGGAGAAGATATCTGCAAATGACGTTTTGACAAAAAGAGATTTGCAGACACTTCATACTGATTTACAGCGATATCTTGATTCCAACGGAATCAAAGGTCGTGTACTTGTAAATCCTGAAGGAGATGGAAAAACGGTTAATCTTTCAGTTGCCCAGCTAAAAGAGATAACCAAGAAAACCGGCATTGTAATAGATAAGCCTATTACAATAGAACAGTTTTCAAAAATGCTTGTTGAACATCAAAACATAAAAATAGTTGATCATAATCTGGAGCAGAAAATACAACAGCTTGAAAAGGAGAATGCACAGCTCCAAGAACAAGTAAAAGCATTGGAGAAGCAAATTGAACACCAGAAGGAACATACATGGGGACATACAAATGAATGGGGGCATAACAATGGATGGGGACATACTATAGATCAAGAACAGGAGGTAACTCACACATGGTAAAAAAAGGAAAAATTGACATCTGGGCATCCATTAAATATTACAAGATAATACCTTATCTTGTAGCTCTATATATACTGTATCTGAGCAGAAACATCACGCTCAATATTGTAACGAGCATCCAAGGTATTCGTCCTGATACATTCTTCTATAATATATACAAGCTGCTTGTATATTATGGTCTGCCTATTGTAGAAGCTTTAGTCTTTTTCAAATTTACAAGAGACCGCAGATATAAAGTTGTTACAGATGGTCGAAGTTACGGAAAAGACACATCTCACTTTAATCGTACATATTCGGAACTGGTAGAATTTTATAAGGAAAGTGAACCTCATAAAATGGATACCTCTGTATATGAAGTTACCAACTGGCGTAACTGCAAAGGCATAAATTTCGGATATGACAAAGAAGGTCGTGCAATATGGCTTCCAGAAGACTGTGAATACAATTTCGCTATATTCGGGCCTCCAGGATCATCAAAAACGGCTGGATTTTGCAATGTAAATGCCGTAACTTTTCCCGGATCCTGTCTTATAGTCGATATCAAATCTGATATTTATAACTATGTACGTAAGCAAAAATCAAGAAAAAAGATCTTACGCTTCTGTCCTGATGAAAAAAATGCACTAGAGATAAGTGCTCACTTCGATCCTCTACTTGGTTTTAATAAAATGACTCCAAGAGACAGAAAACTTGCAATTGAAAGGATTGCAAACTCCCTAATACCTGATGATGGAGGAAATGAAAATAATTATTTCCCAGAAACAGCAAGAGCATATTTCCGTGGGGTGACCCATCTGCTTTATGATGCAAATCCTAGCATAACGTTTCCGCAGATTGTACATTCTATTCTTCAGGGAAATTACATGGAATGGGTAAACAAAGCGATTGCCGGAAACTGTCTTGAAGCCAAAGAACTGTTAGCCCCATTTTATGGCAATTCTGAGAAAAACGTCAGCGGTGGATATCAGAACCTCACAAAAAGATTAAATGTCTTTTCAGATCCTATTCTCGATGAGCTTCTGACATATAAAAAAGGGCGTACCATATCATCACATGCTCTAGATCAGGGCTATGATATCTACTTGCAGATAAGCGAAAAGAGCCTCAAAACGTCCATGGGAAGTTTACTTACCATGATTATAGAAACCTTCTCAGATCAGTTTTTGGATAGACCTGATACATCAACAGGTATACAGAACAGAAAAATTTTGATGATGCTGGACGAGCTGAGTTCACTCCACCTTTCATATGACTTACTTAATGTGAACCTTAGCAAACTCAGGTCAAAATCTGTGCTTACAGCGATAATATTACAAAACCTTCCTCAGCTTCGCAGACTGTATGGAGAAGACGGATCCGAATCCATCCTTGGTAACTGTCATGTACAAGCAATCCTTGGTGCTAATGATAACAAGACATCCAGGTATTTCTCTGAAAAGCTTGGTATGAAGAAAGAGCTTAGAAGAGGAAACTCAACCAATAGTAATGGAAAAGAACAGACAATCAGCAGAACCACACAAGAAATTGATGTACCAGTATACAGACCAGAAGATGTATCCGATATAAAATCTGCAGGAGAAAACATCCTCTATGTAGATGGTAAATACACATTCTTAAAGAAACTCAACTGCTACAAAGATGAACCTAAAGCAGCATAAACATCTAAGAGAGAATAGTACATAACTACTATCCTCTCTTTATTTTTTCTAAAAGCCAGAGAAATGCGAGACCAACGACCGCTCCCAGCCTCACTTTTTCATAAATTTACTGTTGACAACAACCTTACATCATCACTAAGATGGCGGTTGAGTCAAGGAAACGGCTGTGAGCTTCCCCCCGCAAATCCCAGAAATTAGAATGAATCTAAAAAAGCCTATATTCCACGGAATATAGACATTCTCTGAGATTTGCGAAGGGTTGTGAACATGGCGTATATCGCCTGAGGTATCCGTATGTATCACTTACCTGCATT
>JAEEGL016390203.1_pt1 | contig 11605 bp, 11 predicted proteins | sample 9134231 | NCBI WGS metagenome assembly JAEEGL01 (sample SAMN16246548, study PRJNA631951) | gut metagenome | biome: gut microbiome; feature: rumen; material: fiber-attached | host: Bos | place: Iran: Karaj | collected 2018-10 | reverse complement strand
TGCGATTTGAACTTGAATGCTATGTTTAAGCAGATAGGTGGTAGGAAGGCATTTGGCACAGCTCTTATCTTATCGGACTTACTATGTACTTACGCTTGCCTTGCCATTTTGGAAAACCTTGAGGAAGAAATATCCCAAGAGTATGCCTATTGGCAAGGGGTAGATGATGCTAGCGCCAACCTTGCCGAAGAACAAAAGGCAACGCTCTATCAAACATTAGCCACAAACCGCCCCATAGCGCGAATTACAGACGAAGAATACGAACAAATCCAAAAAGTAATAGAACTGGTGCGTATTGGGTTTATGCGGCAATTCAAAGAGTACATGGACTTTATGGCAGAGAAAAGCGAGTATGCCACGGTTGAGTGGGAATTTAAGCGCGGCGATATGCTAACCCAAGCACTAAAAAAGACGCATTTCCCACGGGAAATGAAAGAACTAAACGACAGCTATGAACATTTCAAAGGGGTATATCAATCGGCGCAAACCTTACCAAGTGCCAGCCAATGTGCCAAATATATTGACGAACTGAATATCAGCGAAGAAAAGGCCATGAAAACAGTCAAAGAATTACTGATGCCTTTATTATCAAAAAGTTGCATTAACTAAGAAAATTAATAACCCGGCAGTAATAACAAATATTACTGCCGGGTTATTGAAGAATATATAAATTCTCTAGGGTCTTGTGTCAGTTGGATGGGAGAAAAGAATGTTTTCTTTTGTTCCGCCGTCATAGGGTATAGCATGTCCGGCTTTGATAAGTTCTTCACCTAAACTTTGGCCGTTGACTTTAACATCACAGAGTAGCCGGAAGTATTTATCACGTCCACAGTTGCGAAGCAAAATTTTGCCACCTTTGAGGAAATTCTTTGTGAAGGTCTTAGCTTGCTTGGCTAGGGCTTTGGTTCCAGTAGACCCGCCTTTAACTTCCGGGCAGTCCACCCCACGTACACGAATAGGTATTGTTTTACAAAATACTCCGTATTTACACGATAAATGAACACGGAAAGTGTCACCATCATACACAGAGGCCAGTTCCACTTTATTGAAGTTTTGACTGAAGTCAGTGCCTTGGGCTTGGCACAACACCACCAAACCCAAGACTATTGCTAATACATGTACATGTAGCTTGAGAAAATACCTCATGCTTTTTATCACAGTTATAATCAGAACGTTTTAGCCAATTGTTCAAGAAGGGCTTGAGTATAATTAGCTAGTTCGTATTGAATAATGCGTTCGTTCTTTTCTAAGGGTACTTGTAAATGAACATCTTGGGCTAACCCTTTACGGTTCACAATTTCATCTCCGTTTTTTAACATGATGCCTACCGTAATGTTGTATTCTCGTTCCAATAGGTTTTTGGCTTTCTTTTCATTTTTAAGCACAATTTTGTAGGCCGCTTGTAACGAGTAGGGTTCTTTCCCTGAAACGAAATTGATTTTCTGCTTAAAGCCGTACCCGGAGTTGAGTTCCGTGGCTATATTGGATAAATCCTCTTGGCTAATAGATACAGGGAGCGGAAACGCTGCAGCCAATGCCGCAAAACTGACTTCCGGAAAATTCGTTAGTTCAATCTCATTTCCCGGGAAAGTAGGTTTATCTAGCATGTACTGGATTTGATGGGATTGCGTATTGCTTCGCCCAAGTGCTCCGGCTAGGACCATATCTTTTTTAGATACCTTCTCTATCCCATCAACCAGTGGCGTAACAGCTTGGCAGACGGCTTTTCCATCTTGATAATCATATACTTGGTACTCCCAAATTGGGATTACGATTTCCTCGCCTTTTTGTTCGGTTTTGATTTTTCGAAACACCGTTACCGTACTACCTAAACTCAAGATCCCGTTGTTATCATTAACGTAAATCAAGCCATCTTTGCTTTGTGTGATCGGCAAAGAGCCCTGTTTGAATTTAAGTTGATTGGCAAATGCTTCGGCTAGTTTAACAAGGACATTTTTTGTCAGTACTTCAAAGCGGGATTCATCTGTAAATTTAATGTCTGAAATGGTTTTATCGGAAATGTTTTCCTGCACACAGGTAGCAAAAATTACGTTTCCTGTTTTGTCAAAAATATCTCCACAGGCCTTTTGATTGTATTTATCCAAAAAACCGTAATCTGTATTGGAAGCGTAGCGGGTGTACACTGGCTTGCCCACGTGTAGCCGCAAGAAGTAATCGGGGATACTTCGGCGGTTCATGTTTTCGGACTTAAACTCGCTGTTCAGTGCCACCAGAGCTTCCTGCATATCATAGAACGTTTTATCCACAGTGATAAGTGAAAAATCTGCCCCGTTCCCAACAGCAGAAGAAAAGATGTTGTACCACTTGGCATCTGGTAAGTCATTTATAAACGCAATCTTGGGTTTTTTGAGCTGGGCAATACTTGTGGTAGCAAATTTGGTAAAGGGAACATTTTTTTGTATTTTACCTAGCACCTTTTCTGCCACGCTGTAATTAAGCCCCGCATATAATACGTTAAGTTGGTTGCCTGTATCATCCGTTAATAAATCGCCTTTAGCAATACCGGAAGATGCGCCTTGGTCTAGGATGTATAAACCTTTGTACGTGTCGCTTACGACGGCTTGAATACTAAACGGATGAAATTCTTGGGCAGCTTTAGCCACTATTTCCTGTACTAATGTTTGATAACTTTGCAAGTACAGCTCTTTAATGGCTTGTTGCGTTTGGGGTGTATTTTCATTGCCGGTAGTGGTTTGGTACTTGCCAACGCTTGTGAGTGGGTAAGAGTAGAGCATTTCTCCGGTAGCTGCATTGACCAATTGGATGCTAGCTGTCAATGGCAGAAACAACTCCGTTACCTTCCCACGTTGAAATTTGTTTTGAGCCATACGCGGGATGCTGACGTACGACACAAAGGTTTTGTACTTGGTCCGGTCTGAAAATCCATTGACGGTATTGGGAAAGTGCTCTGTTACCTGTCCGGTAAACTGTTCTACCAGCGTTCCCCGATTGTTTTGTAAAAAGTCCTGTACGGCAGGATCTTCTTTTTGGGCAGAAAACACAGCAGGCAGCGGGTAAATATCTAATGTATTTTCTTCTGCTTGTACGGCAGTAGGCATACCGCAAAGTATGCCTACTGCTAACGAGAGAAACAATAACTTACTTAATAGGTTTGAACGTAACATGGTTTCCGCTCACTTTATAATCGTATTTACTGAATTTGTCTGCTAAACGACTTTCTGCCAGATTCATAAAGATGGCATCCGCAACGGAATCTTCGCCGTTATAATTGACGGTATATTCACAATGGGTATCATCAGAAACACGAAGCTTGCTTTGTTCTACGCCTTCCGTTTGGCTGATTGTTTTATTTAAGGCAATACGCTCCATGGGTAAAAAATTTCCCATGATCTCAATAACGTACTCTTGCCCGTACATGCTCCGTTTTTTCCAGTAATCTTGGATTTTTTTGGAGAGGACTTCGCCCAGTTCGTTACCAATCTTGTTGGCAACGTTGACGCGTGCTCCATCCGCAGAATTTCCGGCAGCAATTTCACTTAAGGAACCAGAGGCAATGACCTCTCCGTCTTGGGTAGAATAAATTTTGACAAATACATTACCCGAAGCCATATTCTTCCCTGTGTTTGCATTTTTGCCGTCATCAGTTATATAAGACACTCCGATAGCAAAGAAGTCAGCTTTGGCTTGTGTTCTAGCAAAATCTACATACTTTGCCAATTCTTCGGAATTAGACAATTTGTCCGCAGTAATGGCTTTGCCCTTAAAAAATTTGCTTTTGAACACGTCATTATCCAATGAACGAATGTCATACGTGGTAAAAGCATTTACTAACGCTGGCTGAGTATAGTTAAGGTTTTCAGCAACAGGAGCAGCCGTTGCATACTCTACAACACGTTGGTAAAATTCAGAATCTTTGGTAGACAAATCGCTAAATTCTCCGTAGGCAACAGCCACGTCTTCGGTAACTCCATACGCAGCAGCCGACTTAACATTTTTTTGTTCTCTGGTAGAAGCAGAGGTAATGGTTTCCTTTGTCGGAGCAGGTTTCATATGGGAAGGTTCAGCAAAGAACTCATCCATGACTACCAAAATGGCACTTTGACGGATTTTCTGTGTATTTAAGGCAATCCCCATATCGGATACCAACTCTCTAAACGCCGTTTCGTCTACCGTTAAAGTAACTTTGGCTATATAGTCGGTATTTTGGACGTTGCCAGTAAATTGTTTATCCAATACATAGACATCTTCTTGAGAAGCAATATCGTTAAATTTATTACGTACATTTGCGTCTTTGCTGGCTCCTGCACCCAAGGTTCTATCTAATAACGTATTTAACGCATTTTGAACAGCATTTTGTTGAGCTTCTTTGACAACTGCCATGCGTACGCTTCCACTTAAGGCTGCGTCCTGTTCTTTACGTTTATCCGCTTGTTTAATAGCTTTTTTTATTTGTTTATCAGACTTTGCTTCAGACTGGTTTTTGTGTGAAGCTTTATTTGCTTTGGCGTCTTGATTGGATCGGGCAGCTTCTATATCCACTCCTGTAATAGAGGCTTTCCCCGTACCTTGAATTTTGATTTCTACAGCAAAAAGCTGACTTGCTGTTAAAAGCAACATGCTACTTAGTAGAAAGGAGAAAAATTTATTCATAATGTTTCCTATATGCTAGGGATACGCCTTTGTGAAGGCGTATCCCTAAATGTGTTAGTTAGCCCAAGGGTCTACCGCTACAGCTTTTTCGGTGGCAGCTTTGGGTTCTTTGACTTTTACACCAGCAGCACTTAAAATCTTACGTACGCTGTTGGTTACTTGCGCCATTTGCTTGACTTGTGTAGCAGAATTGCTAGCTACACTCTTAAGAGTTTTTACTTCCCCGGCAATACCAAGGGCCGCTTTTTTGTTTTGAGCAATGGTCTTGGTTAATTGGGAAGATTCTGCAACAACAGCCCCCATGCCCACATTAGCTAAGAGCACGTTCCAGCCCGCATTGGACATGTTTGCTTTTTGGGCCTTGCTTAGCCCTTTTAAGTTGGCAGCTAAGTCTTCGCTTTGGGCGGCAGCTTCTAGCAGGCTCGCAGCATCTTGAGCTACAGGTCCGGCAATCGTGTTTTTTTCAGCATCCGATGCTTTTGCAGTCAAAGCCTCCTGTTTGGCTTTGAGTTCCGCAGCTTGTTCTTTTGTGGATACGGCATTAGCAAGAGCTACGATAGCTTCGTTGTAGCTTTGTGTGGTAGCTTCCGAGGTGGCGGCCAAGTTTTGAATTTGTAACTTGACAGCTGCCGCATCAAAAGCCGTGGCAGTGCTATCAGCAGTGTTGGTCGGCACTACTTTATCTGCTCCCGGTATTTTGAAGGCGGAAACGTTAGAGGCTAAAAGCCCCGATAACAACAATACAGCAACTACTTTTTTTGTCATCTTTTACTCCTATTCCTTAAGTTAATTTCACATCAAAATTCGTATAATTCCTTTGGAAAACCGGAAACAATTCTATTTTGCAGTTGTTTCTGAGCTTCCTCTCGTGTATCGCCAATCCCTTTAACCGTATAGGGATATATTTTCTTCTTAAAAGTAACTTGAACGGTTTGTTGACAAGACCATGCCTTTTGAATAGGTTGGCAGTCTTGTTTCTTTAGTTCCAGTACAACCGTTTTACCTCGTGCATTGAGAATATATCCCAACTCAACTAGATGAGATTCAAGGGCTATTTGTAAATCTGGGTTGGAAGGCAACACGGCGACTGAAACTTTACCCATGTTGGTACGTTTTTCCTTCTTTTCTCTGGTCATCCCCTGTAAGGTGTGCGGTATTTTATCAGTTGGAACATCCAATGCCAAAGTCATACCCGTAAGCAGTAAATACTTTTGATTCAATTTTTCGCGTTCTTGGTAACGTTGACTAAAGAGGAAAGTGTTGTCCGGAGAGTCAACTAACAAATGTTTTAACTGGGCATCCAGTATTTCTATTTCTTGTCTTAAAATCTTTTGTGCTTTTGTTTTATCTAAGACGGAAAGAACATAATAACCGTCTTTGGCCTTGTAGGAACGGACCATGGAAACCCCTTGCACCAAACCAGAGGTTCGTTCTTGGACTTGTTCGTCTATCTGGTGGGTCATGGTGGCGTCCGTAGCTGTTAAATTGCCTGTAAATTCAGATGAAATGTTTGTTTCAAAGTATTTTAGGATTTCGCTTCGGGCATGTTGTTGTGCTTGAGCTAAAGTCGCACCATTACCAATAGCATAAATGTCATCTTTTTTTACCACAGAAGTAGGATTTTCCAACCACAGGGGTGGTTCCCCAGCTTGCATGGTAGAGCTGCAACCTATACAACAGAAACACACTAAACAGAGCAATTGAATTAAATGTTTCATAGTTCTTTTATGCACGCAGGCGGTCAGACCTGCGTGCATATACCTCTAACGGAGTTTAGTTTGAAGTAGAAAGGTCTTCGCTTTTGAGTTTTGCCAAAGCATCTTTCACTTCGTTTTTCATTTCCTTTTGCACTTGGGTTTGAGCGGCCACTTTACCCAAGGCGACGTCAATCTGATGTTGCAGGTCTTTGTTGCTAATGGAGTACAGCACATAGTATTCGTATTGGTGTTCTTCCGTCTTGTTATAGTTATCACGGGTTTTCATTTTAACCCAGTAATCTCGTTCTTTTTTAAGCCCGCTGATTTTGGTATTGGAGAATGTGGCGACCAATTCTTTGACGAAATTAGCATTTTGTTCTGCGTTCTTATCGCCTTCTTGATTTCCACCAAATTCAGCCGATACTTTATTTTGGATAGCACGTGATACCTGAGCTTGGGCACTAAAGTTGTTAGCCCACGATTTTAACAGGTCTAGGTTTTTGCCTCGTTCTATGGCAATAACCGGGAGTCTGTCCTTGTCCTTAAATTCGGGCAAGTTTTGTAGAGTTACGTAATCGTCATCTATGGCTGCTTCTACCCATGAGGGAATATCAGCCCCAAGAGCTGCGCCTTTGTAATCTACAATGACACGTTCAATTTCTTTAGCTTGTTTAACTGGTTTTGATGTTTGGGTAGAGGCACATCCTACCAAGAAACATAAAACCGCTGTTATACTGCATATCACTACGTTGTTTTTCATTACTTCCTCCTGCTCTAGTTTTTGAATCGACACTTCTTTATTTTTTTGCTGCAAAATCGTTTTTCACACAACAAAAAAGACGACTGCTATTTGTGAGATTAGGACTACACAAATAAACAGTCGCCTACCCATTATCGATGATAAATCAGATAACAGGATTACTCGCCGACAGACACGGGTTATAAGGCCGTTTCCATCAGCAATAGCGACTGTTTTTGGTTCCTAATCTCTGTGTTTGTCCACAGTAGGGCCTAGCAAAATACTAAACCACCAAAAACAGTACAAACTAAGTAATACAGTTGTAATACAGCCACGTTTAAGGCTGTAGCCAAATAATACTCCTAATTAAACAACAATCTACATATTATTATAAAACATTTCGACTGTTATTGCAGTTTTTTCCCTCCAATCCATCAGAAAAGTCCCAGAAAATTGCAGATACTGTTTGAACTGTACTTTGTTCATTTTTTAGTCCATTATTAATATTAGCCTACATGGTTTAGTTAAGAAACATATTCGCACATATAATAAAATGTAATATAAAATATATATAATGTATTAACTATAATTTGCTATTAATGGAGAATGTATGAGCGAAGACAAGCGTCAAATTTCAATATATAAAATCAATACTAGTGATGAAATATTCAATAATTCTACAGACAAGTTATCAACGTTATTTACTGCTATCAAAGCGAATTCTAAATATTATTATGAAGACTGCAGTGTTGGAGAGAACAATTTCACAAATTACATTACCAAAGCTCTTTTGGTAACAAGCTATATGCCAAACAAATGGGCACCTTTTTTAAACGAAATATTAACTACACAAATAGATTTACCAAAAATCCGGACTCATTCTATCATACTAGGGTTAGAACACAAAACTAGTCATAACATATATGTAATTCCTTTTGGTCCGTTAGGTTATCATTTGATTTCAAATTATATTGAAGATAACTTCGGGATAGATGTCTTATCTCATTTACAGAAGCCTCAAGACTTATCATGCAAAACCACAAAATCACAAAGCTTAGTAGGGGCTAAACAAGGAGAGACATCTGTTTACCGGGATTTCCACACGTTGGAAGAAATGTTAGATGATTTTGGCAAAATCTTCCAAGAACTGATGGTATCGCTTGATGAGACGGTTTTATCTCATTTCGGCATCTTATTTAATGAAAATGCGAAAAAGCGTATTAAACACTGTTTAGTTAAAGATTCATTTAAAATTAATTCGGCTATTCAAGCTAAAGATATTGAGAGCGTGTTAGATGGGTGTGAATGGGCAGATACTCAACCCAAATTCCCTTTAAATGCTGTTAAAGCGTTAAATAGAAAACATGATCAAGCCCTCATAGATAAACTTAACTGTCAATGTTATAATTCGTTGTTGAAACTCTTTAATAAAGAACCGAATGCATATAAGTGCGATCTGTGTCATAAAGAATATGATCAATATTTCATGTCTCATCATTTTCAAATTACCGGCGAAGTTAATTTGCAAGGTGAAGAGATTTTAATTAGAATGGAAGATCTCTTTGACAAATTAAAAGAAGTAAAAGCTAATTGGCATCCAACTGCGAAAGAATTAGGTAGCATTATTGAACATTCCAAATTAAGCACATTCGATGAAGAAGGAAAGAGATTAACAAGTGACTTTATTAAAAAACATATTTTTGACGAACAGCCGATTAATGAACAAAAATTTTTTCTTCTAAATGGAACTTGGTACCGTTTAGAAAAATCATTTTTAGAAGATCTAGACCAAAAATTAAAAACTTCCTTGCCTAAATATAACAACACAGATGGTTCTTTTTTACATGATTGGAAGCAGGCGAAAGATGAAAGTTCCTTTATCCAAACGCATGCAGACAGTAATAATACCATCGTACTGCATCCTCATTCTGTCAAAAATATTGAGCTATGCGATATGATGCATTGGGACGATAAGGATCTTTATTTGTATTTTATTAAACAAGGATTTGGTAATGAAATTCGTTCTTTGGCATCCCAGGTATATATCTCTGCCAAGCTGATTGTTAATGCGCAAAAAAATAATTCACAATATTTATCAGAAGTATATAAAATGCTTATCGACAATAATCTTACTTCTCTTTCAGAAAAAGCATTTTTAGATTTATTTACAAAAAACATAAATCTTGTTTTTGCTTTTTATGATAAGACAGGAGGTCGTATTTTGGCAAAAGAACCCAATCGATTTCGTTCTAATATTGCTAAATACTCAACTCTAAACATAATTAAGGACATGAAAAATTTCGATTCTGTTTCATTAAAAATCGCACAAATTCATGCGTAGAGTTGAAGAAAGATAGTATTTGGGGGTTAAACGCTTTACCAAAGTATTGACAATACAACTACAAAAATCTCCCCAAATACACTTGACTTATCTCCCGATACTAAGCGTAAATGTAGTACGAAGTAAAAACGCTTATTTAAGGAGATAAATTATGAAGAAAAACACTAAAAAATCAGTAACAAAAACTAAACCCGCGCAACCTGCTGTTTTACGGGTAGTGAGTCCTATTATTACCGAAGAAACACCGCTTGAAAACCTGCCTGTCCGGCCACGCGATAACCGCTTGCCTGTGCCCGGTAGCATCCTCACTAAAACCTATCGTGGTAAAACCATAGAAGTAAAAGTGCTGGAAAACGGCTTTGAATACGAAGGTAAAGTATTCAAAAGCATCTCGCGCGTGGCGATGACGATCGTCAAACGCCAAATCAGCGGTTATGTATTCTTTGGACTTACCAAATGACGCCGCGCCATTTACCACCCACTTCAGGGCGATTTGTAAAAGGCCGCTCGGGTAATCCTCTTGGGCGGCCTCCCCGAAATCTTCGTGAAAGAGATATTGTTTTGTTAGTCGCTAAATTTTTGGAAACTTTAGCCAAGGCCTATTGTAATCAAAGCCGTTCGGTGGAAAAAATCCGTCAGATTAAAGATATTTTGTCATGAGAAGAAAATGCTACTTGCCCAAAAGTTATGAAGAATTAAAAGAATTATCTCCCAAAGAACTGCGGTTTTATTGGAATGTTTTCTATACCAGCCCTTTGAGAGGCGTTAAGGCCAAGTTGCGCCCGCTATGGTATGCCATCCAATGTGAGCTAGGGCGTTGTAAATTACAAGAAAAATACATCACGCGGCTTGACCGTTATGCGAGCAATCCGGACAAATATATTGAGCACGCACATAAAAAGCGTTATGCACTTGCCGCTGGAACGATACTGACTAAAACCTATAAAGGGCGAACATACCAAGTAACCGTAAAAGGGGAAAACGCTTATGAATGGGAAGGGAAAATATATCCCAATTTAACAGCACTGGCGGAGAAAATCGTGCGGGCCCACGTCAGCGGCCCTAAATTTTTCGGATTAACTAATAGATCATTGTCCTAATCCCCAAAAATACATATCCAATATCTTCATTGGCGGATATATATGGTATGTTTTATGGAGAGTATCTATTTCTTTTTGGTTCTGCTTATAAAAGTCGCATAGCTGCTGATATCCTTCCGGAGACATCGTCTGTAGTAAATGGCTCTTTTTGAGACCTGCTTTGACAAAACGGTCATAGGCGGGAATATTACCCAGAACGCCCATCAAAATCTTGGAGATAAGTGTATCAGATACCAAAGCGGAATCGGTTATATTAGGCCGTATTTGATGTTGTTTAGTAAAATAATAGCTTTTTAGGTCTTGAATTAATTGAAATAGAAGGCCAATTTTGGGCCCATCAAGTATTTGAGAATCATGTAACTGTTTATATTTGGATGAGAATATGATTTTTAGAGCGGGTATATGTATGGTATATGTGTATTGCAAGAGGAACGAGCTACCACGGTACATTCCCCAACTGGCCAAATAAAAAGCTAGCATAAGGGCAGCTTTATCCCAATCCCGCTTGTCGAATTTTTTTGAAAAAAATTGATAACAAAACTCCCATGATTTATAACGGCCATCCGGACTATTGCATTCGTCTTTAATAAATGTACTTACGTAATATGTAATCCCTCTTGTCATACTTGACTTATCTCCCAATAGTAAGCGGTAATGTGTATAGGAGAATTATACTAAATGGCAAAAATTAATTGTGCAATATACACCCGTAAATCTACGGAGCGCGGGCTGGAAATGGAGTTTAACTCACTCCAAAACCAAGAAGAGGCGTGTAAGGCCTATATCCTCTCGCAAGCGTTTAATGGGTGGGAGTATTATAAAACATTTGAGGATGGCGGGATTAGCGGGGGTACGATGGATCGTCCCGGCTTGCAAGCGCTTTTGAAAGAAATACGCGAGCGCAATATACAGGTAGTTGTCGTCTATAAAGTGGACCGCCTTTCGCGTTCAATTTTTGATTTTCATAAGATGATGCAGGAGTTTGCCAAGTACGAGTGCAACTTTGTATCTATAACACAATCGTTCGACACGAGTAACTCTATGGGGAAACTCACGCTTAATATGCTTTTATCTTTTGCACAATTTGAGCGGGAAG
>JAEEGL015218435.1_pt1 | contig 11605 bp, 11 predicted proteins | sample 9134231 | NCBI WGS metagenome assembly JAEEGL01 (sample SAMN16246548, study PRJNA631951) | gut metagenome | biome: gut microbiome; feature: rumen; material: fiber-attached | host: Bos | place: Iran: Karaj | collected 2018-10 | reverse complement strand
TGGCCAAAAATGCGCCTATCGGCTGTTCCTTGTTGCGGTCGCTGCTCCAAAATACCGCAGTGTAGGCTTTCATCAGATCCTCGTATGAATCCAGCCTTTCACGAAGATAGAGGATCAGCTCCTTTTCATTTTCCGCACACTCACGGAAAATCTCAAAATATTGCTTTGTCAAAGCCCTCGGCACAAAACCGTAATGCGGAGATATGATCCTGTCTGCGCCGTATGTGCTGCATTTTTCCGCTGATTTCATGGACTCTGCAAAGCTCTTTAATATAGCAGAATGAATGTATTCGTGATTGAGATATACTCCGGTACTTTCACTGGCAAAGAGTATATGTGCCGGCTCGTAGCCGAAAGCCAGCGAGCAGTCTGTGTGCCCTTTTGTCTCCAGCACCTTGAAATATTCAGCGCCCTTTTGTTCGCCGATTTCGATGCGGTCGCCTTCTTTTACCACAACATCCACTCTGAACGGCTCCGTCGGGATTTCCGTATTGTTCCAAAGGCCTGCTCCGTAAGAATCTCTGGCGTTTTCTCCCAGCCTCTTAAATACCTTCCTGGCATTTTCGCTTTCAAAGACTTTCTTGCATTTTTCGGAAGCGAAAATCTTGAGCTTTGGCCACCTTTTGATAAAGAAAGGCAGCGCTCCCACATGGTCGTAGTGTGAATGCGACAGTATCACATAGTCCAGAGTCTTCCTGCCGCGCTTTGCCAGTGCCTTTTCAATGTTTTCAATGATGCGCGGCGCGCAATATGCCATGCCTGCGTCTATCAAAGCCACTTTGGATTTGCCGAAAAAAAGGATCAGCTCGCAATTGGCTGTCCCGTAAGTGACCCTTTCGCAAAATGGCGGAAGTTCATACCTTTCCGGATTGAACTCATCCATGTTGGCAGCTTTGCCGCCCACGAATTTTTCTTTCGCTTCGGCAGCCAGCGCCAATATCTTCTCATCAATTTTTTCCATAAATTCTCTATGTTTTCCCCCTCTTTTGAGTTTTTGAGGCGATTTCACTGCCCCACGCTCTTATTGCTTTTCTCTTTTTACCAAAAATTCTCCCGCAAAGTGCCAGATCAGCAATACCCAGATAAGTATGCTGACTATGCCTTTGATGGAAAATACATAATCCACCACGGCTTTGAAACCCATCAGCCCCAAAAGATAACCCAAAACCGCGAAAGCTATTACCTTTATCTTTTTGTATCTGTCTTCTTTTATCGCCACCGCAAAAGCATAGTACCCGGTAGTGGCCGCAGAATATATGCTGGCCATCAGCGCAATAGTGAAGATATGGTAGAGCACCGGACTTACCAATGCAGCATATCCCGGCAGCGGCAGACTGTGTGTCTCCGTAAACGACGGATATTTGGTAAGCACTGACACCATCAGCCCTGCCAGCACCGTCAAAAAGACCGCTGCAATCAAAATACCGATATGCATATCCTTCCTGCTTGCAGCCTGCTCTGCGCAGCTGATATTGATGGAAAGAATGCCTGTCAGGCTGAACGACATATAGATGAAGGCTGCTATGTACCATGTCGGCGTCAGGCTGCCATGCATGGGCACGGCAGTGGCTCCCGGATCCGGAATGTCTGCCTGCAAAAGATATATGCAGGTCACTATCAAAGTCACCATCAATACGGGTATCACATAACCTATCACTTTGGACACGCGGTCAAAATTTCCGAGCACGGTCAACAGCACCAGTATCACCACTACCAGACCGCCGATATATTTGGGAATGCCGAAAAATTCTTCCCCGAGACTTCCTCCGGCAGAAGACATTGACAGGATTACCACCCAGATACATGCCAAAATGTAATATTTTATAAATTTATTCCATCCGGGATGCCCGCCCGGTGTGATAACATCCTCGTACCTGGCACTTTTCAGTTTGAATACCAGCTCTGCGCTGATATAAGCTGAAAGGAAATATAGCACAAAAAGCACGGCCAAACCGGCATATCCCGGCTTCCCGAAAGAGCCGAAATATACCCAGATTTCACGTCCTGAGGCGAAGCCCGCACCCACCATACTGCTAATCAGCATGAATGCGATTTTGAGGGCTCCCACTTTGTTGTTTTCACTACCTGTCTTCATTTTCTACCATCTCGTCGTCATAGACGAAGCCTTCCGGCAGACCGCCGCCCGACTTTGCGATTTTTTCCATCAAAGCCTCAGGGCTGTCAATCTCAGCGGCTTCGTAGTCGCTCATCGCCTTTTCCTGGCTGTCCAGCCCCGCAATGTCACTGAAAGAAACAACATAGTCTCTCAGCTCATATTCCAAAGCTTTTTCAAAATCAAATTCGTAATTTTTGTCCCGCGAGAGTCTCTCCTCCCTGACAAAAGTCAAAGCGTCCATCGGTGTCAGCAGGTCAAATTCCCCGCCGTCTTCTCTCATGCGCACACAAGGCTCTGCGGTATACCATTTGCGGAATCTGAGGAATTCATCGCAAAATACCGCCTTCTGCTCGCCCTCTGCAGTCCTGATCATGCCCGAAAGCGAAAGCCCCACTGTCTGAAGCTGTGTGTAGAGCTCGGTTTCCGAGTCCGGCACGCCTTTCAGCATCTCCTCAAAATACTCCTGCAAAATTTCGGCAAAGCTCTCGCCGTCCACCTCCATCAGAAGTCTGGCAACAGCTGCTTCTTCGATTTCTTCTTCGGATTCAAAAATCTCCGCCACATCTTCAAAATACTGAATCTCTGAAGGCTCTTCCACCCCCAGAAGTTCCAATAATTCTTCGTATCCTAACATCTCTTTGTCCTTTCCAAGTAAGGGCCGGTTTACTTCAATTCCAGATTCTTAAACTTCACCTGCACGTCGCTGCCCGCAAAGATCTTGTCTATCATATTCAGGAAATTTTCCGAAAGGTCGCTGGCATAGAAAATATTCTGTGCATCGGATCCTTTGGCAAACATATCCCTTTCTTCAAGCGTGTCGCGAATGCTGGTCACTATCTCTTCGCTCGGATTTACTATTCTGATGTCCGGGAAAATGCGCTCGATATTGGCACGGATCAGCGGATAGTGTGTGCAGCCCAGCACCATGGTATCGATACGGTTTTCCAAAACAAAATCCTCGATATAATATCTGATGGTCAGGTCCATGATGTCGCTGTTGATAATCCCTTCTTCGATGAGGGGCACAAAAGCCGGGCAAGCCACGGAGAAAAGATTGAGGTCCTCCGTAATAGCGTTCACTGCCTTGTTGTACGACTCTGACTGGACCGTAACCTTGGTGCCGATGATACCGATGCGGTTGGTCATGCCGCAGGTTCTGGCGATTTTCTGCGCCGTAGGCTGGATGATCCCGATGATCGGAATATCCGGATATTTTTCCCTGAGGTCGTCAAGGCATGTGGAAGATATGGTATTGCATGCGATAACCAGCATCTTCACATCCTGTGAGACCAAAAATTCCGCAATCTGCTGCGTAAAAAGCTTGATAGTGGAGATGGCTTTGGAGCCGTAAGGTGTCCTGGCGGTATCCCCGAAATATATTACCTTTTCTTCAGGCAGGGCTTTCATGAGGGGCGTGATGCAAGTCAGGCCGCCCAGGCCGCTGTCAAAAAATCCTATAGGTCTGTTATCCATTATAAAAACTCCCGTTTATATTATTCTTCCGTATTTTCTTCATCCGAAACGTCCACATCGTCGTAAAATACTTCTCTGCCGCATGCAGGACATTCCAGACTTTCGCCGCTCCAGCGCAGGCCTCTGATTTCGCCTCCGCAGTAAGGGCATTTGTTGGTTTTGTAGATAAGATAATAGTCATAAGCCATCAGCGGCAGGCACACCACCATCAGCCAGATATGCTTCATCCCCGCTGCGATCAGCACCAGCACTGCGGTGATCGCCAGCAGCACTATTATTTTTCTTGTTTTTTGTCTGTTAAGCATCTTTTATTTTCTCCTTAAGTCCAAGAAAATCCGCAGGAAGCGGCGCTTCAAAAGTCACTTTTTCACCCGTTATCGGATGTACGAACGAAAGAAATCTGGCGTGCAACGCCTGACGCTCGATCAGTGGCACAAAATGCCCTTTCTCCGCGTCGATATTTCCCAGCACTCCGCCGTAGAGCGTGTCGCCGACCACAAAATGGCCGATAGAGCCCATGTGTACGCGGATCTGGTGAGTTCTGCCCGTCTCCAGCCTGATCTCGCAAAGCGTGATGCCTTCGCAGAGCTCCGCGCGGCGCTTTTCCAGCATCCCGTCCAGCTTTTCCCTGTCAATGCCGGCATATACGGCTCTGAGGTCTTCCCTGTCTATTCCGAGGTTTTCCCCGTTGTCGCCCAGGCCCGAGGTCACGCTGTTGTCCAGCCTCACCGCGCCGTAGAGATATCTTTCGAGTATATGATAATGTGTCACGGAAGGAAAGCCGCCTTCTTCTTCAGCCAGAGGGCCGCGCTCCACTTTCAGCGGGTCGCGCCTTCCTATGGGCACATCGATTTTTCCATCATTAAAAAGCAGATCACAGACAAGGGCATTGTAAATCTTAGATACCTTTCCCTGTTTCATCTGCTTGGAAAGCTCATCCTGTACATATGCATTTTTTGCTACCAAAAGAAGCCCCGAAGTATCGCGGTCCAGCCTGTTGACAAACCTGATCTTGAAACTTTGGCCGGTCTTTTGCATGTAGTTCATGATACCGTTGGCCATCGTATGGCACGGCTGTCCCATGGTGGGATGCACCACTACTCCGGGCTGCTTGTTGATGATCAGCAGGTCGTCATCCTCAAAGACCACACTGATCGGAATATCTTCAGCCGGAAAATCCGAAGTCTCCTCCGGCAGATTTACTTCGATGATGTCTCCCGCTTTGGCAGGTATCCATCCCGGAGACTTGGCACCGTTGAGCTGCAAAAGCTCCTGATGCTGGATCTTGCTCATCATCTTGGAAGAAAAGCCGAAATGCTGCCTGATCAGGGCCTTGAGCGGTTTTCCTTCGTCTTGCTCCGATACTTTTAATGTGAATTTTCCCATAAAATTTTCTTTTCCCTTTTCCCCTTGTATCTACAGGAACTTGGCCTTTACCTTGCTCCAGAAATCGTAGCCTTCAAATCTCAGCAGGTTTACAAATGTGGCAGAAAAGCCGATGTCGATCAGTTCCACATCCCTCAGCAGCATTTCCTCGCCGTCCACCGCAATCTTGATCAACGGATTTTGATTTTCCGGAATTACCGCCAGAGGCAGCTCGGAAGGCAGCATAATGGAAGATGTGAAGCATCTGTATGCCGTGGTATTCATCGGCGCGATCGGCGTCACCTGCAGCATCTTCAGTCTCGGATCCACGATAGCACCGCTGAGCGAGTAGTTGTAACCCGTGGAGCCTGCAGCCGTGGACACCAGGATACCGTCGCCGGAAAATCTCTCGATAAAACTTCCTCCGATGGAAATATTGAGATGTATTGAGCGCGAATCGGAAGATTTGATAACGATTTCGTTGAGTCCTTTGATCTCGCGCGTTTCGCCGTTTGCCAGCCTGATTGTGCCCTTTACGGTGGACATTGGCTGCAGCTGGTATTTGCCTTGAGTGTAGTTGAAAATGAATTCATCCAGCTGCTCCGGCATGATCTCCTGGAAAAATCCCAGATGTCCCGTATTGATCCCTATGAAAGGTATATGCGGGAACTCAAATTTGTGAATCGCTTCCAAAAATGCTCCGTCTCCGCCTATGCAAACGATCAGTTCCTCGTCTCCGCCAAACTTCTCAGCCGGAGTGAATCCGCTCTGCTCCAGCTTTTTCGCCAAAAGCTCTGCAGTCTTTTTGGAGACATCCGTATCGTTTGAATATATCAAAATCTTTCTTTTTTCCATTTGTCCGTCTTTCCCAGCCTTTTCAAAAGCTATTTGTCCTTGAAAAATTCAGTGATGTAGTCCACATCCGAAGGAGTGTCTATATACTCCGTTCCACGCTTCATGCGCGTTTCCCTGCCTTTTCCCGTGATCAGGATGATGCAATCGCCGTCAGCGTCCTCCACGGCCTGCCTGATGGCTTCTTTTCTGTCGTATATGATCTTGTAAGGGCAGCCTTTCGCCTTTACATGTTTTTCGATTTCGGCGCAGATATCTGCGATATTTTCCTCGGCATAGTCTTCTTCGGTCAGATAAACCATATCCGCATATTCGCCTGCAATCTCGCCCAGTTCCCTGCGGCGTGTCACCGCTTTGTTGCCCGGGCATCCGAAAACGATGCTGATCTTCTTGTTCGGATATTCCCTTCTCATGGCTTTGAAAAGCGTTTTAAAGCTCATGCTGTTGTGGGCATAGTCCACCACAGCCATTATTCCGAGCTTTCTGCTTTCGAAAACTTCCATTCTGCCCGGCGCCTTGGCCTTTGCCAGACCTTTTTTGATGTATTCAAGCGGGATATTGAGCACATATGCCACGCCTATGGCAGCCAGCGCGTTTTCGACGTTAAAGCCGCCCGGAAGCGAAATTCTGAACGTCTCGTCAAATGAATCGGTACGGCACTTAAATTCAATGCCTTTTTTCAGGATCCTGATGCCGTGTCCGTAAAAGTCGCAGCTCTTGTCGGTGCCAAAATACAGCGTTTTGACATGCGCTTTCTTTGCCTCTTCCGCCAGCCTCTCCTGCTCGTCGCAGTCGTGATTTACCAGCATGGTGCGGCATTGATGGAAAAGCCTGAGCTTGGAAGTGAAATAGTCTTCGTAGTCCTTGTGCTCTATGTCGCTGATGTGGTCTTCGCTGATATTGAGAAAGCACCCCACTTCGAAATTCACGCCATAGCTTCTGTGATATTTCAGCGCCTGGGAAGATACTTCCATCACCATATATTCGATGCCGCTGTCCACCATATTTTCAAAATGTCTGTGTAGTGTCAATGTCTCCGGCGTGGTCAGATGTGACTCTTCCGTATATACACCGTCGTAATTGTCGATGCTGGAAAGTATGCCCGATGCCGGCTTGCCGTTTGCTTTCAGATATTCATCGAATATGTAGCGGATGAAAAATGCAGTGGTGGATTTGCCCTTGGTGCCTGTGAGTCCCACAGTGTGGAGGTTTTTCCAGATGTCGTTGAAGTACGCATTGGCCAGAACACCGATGGCTCGTCTTATGTCGTTGACTATGATATAGGACGTTCCTTCCGCGCAGTCGTAAGCCAGCTCGCTGACGTAGCAAAAACATCCCTTGGCGATGGCCGCCTTCAGATAGTCCTGGTTGAAGCGCAGACCCTTGCAGATAAAGAGAGTGTCCTTCGCTGCTTCCCTGGAATCGTAAGTGACGAGGGCCACCGGGCGGTAGAGATCTTCCGCCTTCACCTTCATCTCCCATATCAGGTCATTTTCAGCCAGGATATCAATATATTCTTTTAGTTTGAGTACTCTCTTTATCATAAGTATGTCCTCGTTTTATTTCATATATTTTTTGAATTTGTAATAATGGCCGTATTGATTTTTCATAAGTCTCAGGCGTCTTTTCAAGTCGCTGTCCGGACCGTAAAGGAGCGGATTTACATATTTGCCGGCGCCGATCAGCTGTTTCATCTTCGCCTTCATTTCCGCATTCTTCACAAAGCGGAAAGCCACGCCCTTTGGCACCACCATCCAAAGCGACGGATTGTCCACCATGTAAAATTCCTGCGGCTTGTCCAAAATCCAGTCATCCACAAAGCATTTGGCCACATTGGCTCCCGCGCCCGTCACATAATAGTTGGAACGTCCCTGGCGCGTGTTGATCTCAAATGCCTTGAATTTACCGTCTCTTTGGTCGTATTTGATGTCAAAATTGGAAAACCCTACAAAATGCAGCTCTTCCAAAAGCTTTTTGTATTTTAATTGCAGCTCTTCATTCTTTTCTGTGATGATGACTGCATGATTTCCGATGCCGTGAGGAGTATGCTCTTCGAGGAGAACATGGCCCAGGCACATCATCCTTACTTTGCCGTCCTTGCCCGAATAGCTGGTGAGCACTCGCATGTAGGAGTCATCTCCCGGTATGAAATTCTGGATGATATTGCTGTCTTCGTAGCCTGCGCCGTAGATGTCGTCAAGCACCTGCAGCACTTCTTCGAAAGTATCCACCTTGTAGACTTTTTTCTGGGTAGCGAAAGGATGCCTCCAATATTCTATGCCGCTGGAAGGCTTGATGATAAACGGTCCTCCGAAAGGAAGTGTAAAATCGTGCCCCATCTCTTTTCTGTGGACGAAGGTGTCAGGATAATCCACTCCCACCTTTTCGCACATCTCGTAGAATTTTTCTTTGTTGATGAGCTCGTGCATCAGGTCGATATCGATATAAGGCGCCACCACATTTTCCGGGAAATTTCCCTTGTTTTGCGATATCAGCTCCACATAGCTGTCGCCGCAGCCGATGAGGAGCACTTTTTTGTCGCTGTGCGCCGCCGCAAAATCTTTTACCAGCTGCAGAAATGTATCCTGGCAGTCAGCCTTTGGATTTGGCGTGTAGTGCATGATTTTTGAGCCGTAGCACGGCATCACCGGAAATTTACCGTACGCATGCGGTCTGATACCATATTCCTCGTGAAATGCTCTTGCAACGCTGTAAACATTGATATCTCCCGCAAACAAAAGCGGGATAAATTTCTCTTCCATTCTCAAATACCCTCTTTTCAAATATCTAAAAATCAAAGAGTGGCTTTTCAGCCACCCCTTATTTAATTAGTCGCGATTCTCTCCCTGCTCGTCTTCGATGCCTTCCCCGAATCTGTTTTCGGTTTCGGTGCTACCGGCAGGCATCTCGCTTGAAGCCTCCCGCACAGCATCCTCAGCGGTTTCGGCGGTTGCCGCTTTCACGTTGCCGGTCAGGACTTCGTAAAATGCGGTTCCTGTCATCATAATATAAGCTGCCACATAATAAAAGCCTATGTCCAGGACAAATTCCAAAATGCCCATCGCAAAAAGCTGAATCGGCGAAAATTGGTAATTCTGCGCAACACCCGTGACTATTGCCATCGGCAGTAATCCCAAAATAAGCCAGCCGAAGAAGCTGAGATTCATCTTGAAATATTTTGCCTTATTACCGAAAGTTATGGCCTTGCTGGCTCTGATGCATCCGAGAGCAGTCAGCTCAGGATGGTCGATAGCCAGGTAGTAGCATTGCGAATATTTGATGGATGCTATGATGCCGACGATCACACCGATCAGGAGCAATACGCCAAAGATGCCAAGGCTTCCGGGATTGCCGCCGTCATATTGTCCCAGCAGAAGTCCCGGGTTCACGGAACCTATATAGATAAATGCCGGAATCATGAAAATTCCCATCCAGAGGCACACAAAGAGTGTTTCCCAAAACATGAGCGCCACGGTTCTGAAGAATTTTTCAAAACCCGCAAATACCAGGTCCACTTCGCTCTTACCCGTTCTGTAGAGCGAAAGCGCAAACAGCGTAAAGCCGTAGCTGAATGCTCCTGTCATCAGCAGCGTGTAGAGTGTGGTGGCACTTTCGCGCACCCCTATCTTGTCTGCAAATATAAGTTGCAAAATAAGAAGCGGCAGCTGCAATGCAATATAAAATATTGCCGCGCCCAGCGCCGCGCTTTTCCAATGGCCGCTCAGGGCCTCGCGTCCCATCCTGCGAAGTTCTTTGCAGGAGAGTGTTACTTTGATTCTGCTTTCCATTTGATACATTACTCCTTTTATCTAAAAGTCGGGGACAGCAAAGGGCTGCCCCCGCAATCAAGTCTTTTTTTATTTGTTCTTAAATTCAGGCTTTCTCTTTTCGAGGAATGCGCCCATGCCCTCTTTCTTGTCTTCTGAGGAGAAAGGTGCCGTGAAGCATTCGATTTCCCAAGCGGAAGCCGAAGTCATATCCATGTTGTAGCCTACGTTAACTGCCTTCTTGGCTGCTGCGATGGCGATCGGTGCCTTGCTCATGATGGTCTTGGCCAGCTCTTCTGCTGCACCGATGAGTTCTTCCGGAGCCACTACCTTTTCACAAAGGCCGATTTCCAGAGCTCTGTCTGCAGTGATCATCTCAGCTGTCATGATGAGATATTTGCCCATAGCCTTGCCCACCAGTCTTGGCAGTCTCTGTGTGCCGCCAAATCCCGGGATGATGCCCAGACCTACTTCCGGCTGGCCGAACTTGGCTTTTTCGGAAGCGATGCGGAAGTCACACGCCATGGCCAGCTCGCATCCGCCGCCCAGTGCAAATCCGTTAACAGCCGCAATTATAGGCTTTTCGATAGATTCCATGAAATTCATCACATTGTGGCCTTTTATCATCATAGCTCTGCCGCCCACTGCGTCCAGCTTGTACATCTGTGAAATGTCTGCGCCTGCCACAAACGCCTTGCCTTCTCCCGTAAGAATGGCAGCTTTGGCATTTTCATCGGATGCGAATTCTGCGAAAGCGCAGAAAAGTTCGTCTAAAACTTCGTCATTAAGAGCATTCATTGCCTCAGGTCTTGCAATAGTAATATAGCAGATACCTTCTTTTACTTCATACTTAAGATTCTTATACATTTGAAACTCCTTTAACACTACAAAATACAAGCTTTAGTTTATAGTTTCCGCCTCAAATAAGGCCACGAATATTATAGCACTTTCGGGGCATTATTTCAATCAAAGCTGCCCCTGCTGCGGGCAGTTTTCAGTTACTCTTCGATTACCAGGAGATTGCCTTTTTTCACGGAAATCACAGCCTCGTCGTCGACGATCTCGTTGCTGCACCCCAGAGGATAGAAAGCATTCAGAGTGCCGTCCTCCAGCGGATAGTAAACGCCGCTGATATCCACGCCCGTGCAATCGCCGCCGTGAGCAAAAAGCGAGATAAAAGGCTTTTTCTTTTCGTGCCCGTCGAAAGTTTCCATGCGCTTTGGCACTCTGAGGGTGGCAGGCCCTTTGAGCATATAGCTGTGGCGGTTGCCGTCGATCTGCTCGATCAGATCCACCTTGCCGGCTGCAGAAGCCATGTTCTGGATATTGGATATGGTATGGGAGAGCCTCCCGCCGATACCGCCTGCAATGACGATGTGGCGATAGCCGCGCTCGATGGCCTCCCGTATACAGATGCCGGTGTCGGTATCGTCCTTTTCCACTTCCAGTCTGATGATTTCTACCAGGTCTTCGTCGGGCAGCTCGCCGTCATAGGAGTCGAAATCGCCTACCAGCAGGTCGACTTTGATGTCCGCTACCTTGGCGAAAGCATAGCCTCCGTCAGCACATATAACATATGCATCCTTGGCTGCATCTGCAAGCCAGCCTCCGAAATCTTCGATAAGTCCGGTGATAACAATACATTTTTTCGCTGTTTTCTTAGTCATACCAAAACCTCCAGTCCAGCATAGAGTCTTCCACTCTCTATTTTAAGCGCAAACGCAGTACTGCACAAGAGTTTTCTACATAATTACATAATTACAGAGAACGGGGGCGCTGCAGGGGTAGCAGAGACCGTTGCGGGTAGCCGGCACTTAGCGATTTGCGAGCGTTAGCGAAGCAAGAGCTTAGTACCGCTGCGTGAAGCCCGCACCAGGCGAGAGCCGTGGTCTCGGGTACCCCTATAGTGCCCCGATTTATTTTAGCCGTATATTATGTAGAAAACTCTTGTGCAGTACTGCGTTTGCGCTTAAAATAGAGAGTGGAAGACTCTATGCTGGACTGGAGGTTTTGGTATGACTAAGAAAACAGC
>JAEEGL013254491.1_pt1 | contig 11605 bp, 13 predicted proteins | sample 9134231 | NCBI WGS metagenome assembly JAEEGL01 (sample SAMN16246548, study PRJNA631951) | gut metagenome | biome: gut microbiome; feature: rumen; material: fiber-attached | host: Bos | place: Iran: Karaj | collected 2018-10 | reverse complement strand
TGCTGATGGCATAAAAATGAGATGAATTTGGTTTACATCACGAAAGTGACATAACCCTCTTTACAAACAGCTCGAAAAGGTATATACTATGGATGAGAGGGTCATAGCATATGCCTGGTCAAAAAGGAGTATGATATGGCTACAGCAAAAAAGACGTCCGCCGGCACATGGAGGGTGCAAATCTTTCTCGGTACAGACGCGGACGGTGTCAAGAGAAAGAAATCCATCACCGCGCCCACGAAACGCGAAGCAGAGCGGAAGGCCATGGAATATCTTGTGCTCAACGGTCTGGCAAAGCTGGATCCGAACAAGACTACGGTTAGAGAGGCTCTCAGGTATTACATTGAGCTGAAACGGAATGTTTTGTCTCCTTCTACGATCTACGGGTATCAGAACATTCTCAATAACCGTTTGCAGAGCATTATGGATCTTGAGATTCATGAGCTGAACAGTTTCAATATGCAGAAGGCGATCAACGAGGATGCAGCAACCAGCCATTCGAAGACGATTCGTGAAGCCAAAAGTCTGATTGTCACTGCGCTGAAAATGTACGGCATCAGGCTGGAGTTGAATGTCACGTTGCCTCCGAAGCAGCCGATCATCAAGCATTTGCCGACTGCGAAACAGGTGCTCGAGATGATCCGCGGAACGGATATCGAGCTGCCCTGTATACTTTCGATGTGGCTCTCGCTGAGAATCAGTGAAGTACGCGGTCTTCAGTTCAGGGATATCCAGGACAATGTGGTAACGGTTCAGCGCAGCAGGATCAGTCTGGCGAATAAAGACGTGCTTCGGAATGTCAACAAGACGTATTCTTCTACACGGCGACTTCTTGTTCCGCCGTATATCATGGATCTGATCAATGCTGTTCCGCATGAGTCTGAGGAGGATTTCATTGTTCCGATGAACTACCAGGTCATCGGCTCGCATCTCCGTAAGCTCGCAGAGAAACACGGCTACAAGTTGACCCTGCATGATCTGCGGCACTTGAACGCCTCCGTGATGCTGATGCTCGGCGTTCCTGACAAGTATGCAATGGAACGCGGCGGCTGGGCAACCAATTCAACCCTCAAGGCTGTTTATCAGCATACCTTCTCTGAAGAACGCAAAAAAGTTGATAAGAAAATCAACGATTATTTTGAAGATTTGATGAGAGGGTTTGAACAGGAGTGAAAACAACGAAATAGCTTGAAAAAACGATCCCATAGAGAGGGGCAAAATCAGAGCAATATCGTCATGTTTTCGGTTCCCGTTCGTTCCCGTTTAGGTGTCCTTAGACGCATCAAAAACCGCGCAAATACGGCATTTTACAATCGGAAATCACTTTTTCGAATCCCTCTCTTTCCGCTTTTGTGAAATGTCCTAGATACGACGAAAATCGCGTATCTAGGACATTTTTCTTTGCGCTGTTTTGAAATAAAAATGCGTTTTTGGAAGCAAAAAATCACATTGTGTGCACTATTTTCAAGCCATTCGCACACGAAATCGCACACGAAACCGCCTAGAGAGGGTCGTTTTGGAGCATATTAGTACCATCATTATATATAATTGAACGGAGCCCCGCAGGGCTCCGTTCGTTCTGTCTTATTCCGTTCTTTTTTATACGAAAGCATTGAGGTTTACGCTTACAGCAGCGTATATAACCTGGAAAACCGATTGTTGCCGATACCGAATTTCTTATCCGTAATGCGCTTTGTCATTTCGGTAATCTCTATAAACTCCTTGGAAACGATCACCATATACTGTCTCGTTTCCGTATCTACAAGGTAGTAGCATTCATTGTGCTCGACCTGATCTGCCGCTTCGAACAACCCAAAAGACGGCATGACCGTCCATTCAAGAAGATGTTCAAACTTTGAGAGTTTCTTTTTGCGGATCAGCGCATGAATCTGTTTTGCCTGCGGGAACTTTGCCATGACGGCTGCGTCCTGCTTCGAACGGCACTTTCCGGTTTTTGTATAGTGCTCTAAATCAATCGCTTCCTTGATTGTCGTCATTGAGAGCACGCTCTCGTCATCCAGAAGATAATCAATAGATACGCCGAGGAGCTTTGCTGTTGCCTTGAGATTCTCAATATCGGGCATACCTTTATCTGTCTCCCATTTCGCAACAGCGCTGCGTGAAACGCAGAGTTTCTCTGCGAGTTGTTCCTGAGAATACCCTGCCTGCGTTCTTGCATTTTTCAGCTTTTCACCGAATGTCATATTTGGTTCCTCCTTTAACTGTGGCCATGATGTGCGGATTGCGTCAGGAGGGCTGTCGCCCCCTGCCGTGATTTCATCATACCATGCTGCCGAAAAAAACACAAGGTACGCTTGCGAACAATGATGTTACGCTCCGTAACATCACGCTGGTACGCGGTTTTCAATTCTTTCATTTCATGAACGCCGCAGCATATATCACCCTTATTCTGTTGCAGGGGATGGGTCTGCATCTGCCGGTTGCTGTCATATCATCCAGACCGGTACGATCAGATTCTGCGTACTGATTGCAGACAGCTCCGGACGCATACAGATGATCGCTCCTGTTCCGCGCGGCACACTGCCTTTATCCAGAACCTCAAACGCCCGTACCAGCGAATCCGACGGATTAACCGAACGCTTGATTTCCAGCGGATGCAGCTTGCCGTCACTCTCGATCACCATGTCAATCTCCTTGGCATCTTTGTCACGGTAATACCACAGCAAGCATTCTTTGGCATCATTGAAATAGGTCTTGCGAATCTCAGCGACCACATAGTTTTCCAGAATCGCTCCGTTCAATGCGCCGTTCGCAAGAATATCCGGCGTACTGTATCGTGTCAGATACGCGATGAGTCCCGTATCAAAAAAATAAAGCTTCGGCGTTTTGATGGTCCGCGTCAGGAGGTTATTGGAATACGGACGCAGATAGAAGATGACATCGGATTTTTCCAATACCGAAAGCCAGCGCTTAGCCGTATCATCCGAGATGCCGACATCTGCAGCAATGTCATGGATATTCAGAAGCTGACCGATCCGACAGGCAGCAGACCTGATAAAATCGGCAAACAACAGCTGATCGACATGCTCAATCATGCCGCTGACATCACGCTCGATATAAGTTTGAATATAGCTGCTGTAAAACACATCGCGGTCGGTGAACTTTCCGCTGACAAGACCAGGCATGGAGCCGGTCCAGATACGGCGATAGATTTCGCTCATTTCAGCCGGTGTATGCGTCTTCTTTCGTATCTTGAGCGAAGCGATATCAACACGGAACGGTTCTGATGCGCCGGATCCGTATGCCTCATGCTGTGAAAGCGACGGCATATGCAGGATTGCAGTGCGTCCGGCAAGGGACTCCTGTGCCAGCTTCATTAGTTTGAATGCCTGCGAGCCGGACATCCAGAATGAGCCGGGTTCTGCACCGTTGTCAATTTCGATTTTAATATAGGAGAATAACTCCGGCGCATACTGCACCTCATCAATGAAGACTGGCAGCGAATGCAGCTGAAAGAACATCGCCGGATCATTCTTGGCAAGGCGCCGTTCCTCCAGATCATCCAGCGTCACATACTCCATATTCTTCGGCATCAGCTGTTTCAGCAATGTGGTTTTGCCGACCTGTCTGGGACCGGTGACGATAATGCTTCCGTATTCCTTTGACAGTGCCGCAATCTTCGCTTCCAAATCACGCTTGATATAGTTCATAACGATCTCCTTTCGGCTAATTCGCGATTCAATCATATTATAGCCGATTATCAGACAAATGTCAAGAGGGAGATATTGTAAGATAGCATACATCTTATCATGCCCCAAAAAGCTGCTCCCCTTGCGTGAGGAGCAGCCTTTTTGCCGTCATTCTTCTGTTTCGTTCAGCGCATCTTCAAAATAGCGGTCAATCATTTCATCCACCTGCTTGCGCTCTTCGGAGAAGGTGTGCTGATAGACATTTTTCAGCGTCGAGTTCGTCGCCCAGCCTCCGCGCTCCATCCGGAATGTGAATATCCGGAATTCTGCGATTGTTTCGGACGGATACAAGGACTATGGCTTTCTGGTATGCACGGCGTATAATTACCACTATCTCGCAGAGGATGAACAAGTCTACGAAACTGGCGAGACAGTGATCGAGCATTGTTCAGTTTCACATTCGTCTATTACTGTGAAGCTGCCGGAAGCTGAAACAACGGAAAACGAACCGGCAGTCACGACAATGGAAGTTGTGCCGCCGGATGTAATCGAATATGATGAGGACGGCAACATCATTGAACCGGAAGAAGAACCGGTCGAGCCGACCAAGCACGCGGAGCATTGTATCGGTGCGATTACCGGTATCGGCGGTCAGATCGACGGCTGTTATGTCACGGATTTCGGTATCTTCAATGAATTGCCGGACTACTATCTCTATTGCGGCGGCATCTCCGGCAAGCCTGCGGCGGTCACGGATTCTGCAGTCTATTATTATTCGGCACAGGGCAATATCTTCAATGCAGGCGGTGTGGTCGGAAGTGCAGCCGGTGCGCGTGCGTACGATGCAAAAGGACGCGAACTGCCGGACTGCTACGGCGGCAGTATTCAGGGTTGCCTTGCAAGGAACATTATCCTGAAAACGGAGACAGCTGCGGGCGGCATTGCAGCGGAAGGAACGACCGATGCTGAGGGCGCGCTGATCTCTAACTGTTACTGCAATGAGCTGGATTTCTCCTGCGGTGAATTCAAGGACGCTGAGCGTGTCGAGTGCATCAAACAGGGAACAGTCGGCGGCATCATTGCGGCGGACGGCAGCGGTCACAATGCACATACGATTATGAACTGCGTGTCCCATGCTGATTTCAAAGTGATCGGGCAGAAAACGAAGTCTGTCTTTGATGATACCGTGCGTCTAGCACCGGCGTATGCCTATTACCAGGAGAACATCCTGACCGTGCTGAACAAAAACACCGTCAGCCCTGTGAATCCGAAAGAGATCTATACAGGCTCTTTTATGTTTGGGGAAAACGGTGTGTTCGGTGACGATCAGGGAAGTCTTGCATATCCGGAGAAAATCTCGGAATTGCTTGTAAAAACGATTGCGGAGGAGAACAATGAATGAGAAGAAAAGAAACCATGTGGTCGAAGAAGCGGAAATGGAACCGGCAGACATCCCTGCTCCGGTTGCCAAAAACTACACCCTGCGCGGTGCGCAGCAGGCCATTGAACGCCGGGAAGCCGCGGTTGCGAAGCGGGAACAGAAGATCCTGAAGCTTCAGGCGGAGAACAATGCCGACCGGAAGCTCATCAAACAGCTGAACGATGTCTGCGCAGAGATCCGGCAGCAGGAACTGATGCAGCGCGTGAAACTGCTGAGCAGCAGCGGCAACGAAATGACCACCGAACGGATCAATAAGCTGCTGGACTTTTTTGAGCAAGCCGGTGATGCACTGACCGGGCTCAGCCTGGAACAGCTGATTACTATGCTTCAGGGTACCCCGGAACAGGCACAGGAACTCGCAGAAGAGGCAAAGCTCATCTACTGCGAGAATACCGGTGATACTGCTGCCGATGAATCCGAATGAGGCTGAAAAAGGAAACCGGATAACCGTTTGCTGGACGGTTATCCGGTTGGGGTGTCGTGGTGATTTGGAATTCACAACGGCAGATTGCGTGCATAATTTGAGCAGTCAAAGTCTTCGGCGGTGCCGCATTCCTCGATCCATTCTTCGCGGCATTTGTCGTATTCCCACGGCGAAATCATATCAATGCTGCCAAGATAGATCAGGTCATTGTCTAATATGACCGCTTCAATGTACGCACGTTCTCCCCAGTCGCATTTGCCGAAGAGCCCGAAGCCGATCTGTGATTCATCCTTCGGAGTATAAAGCTCTAGCGTGTCGAAGTGGATATACTGCAAAATCTCCCCGGCGGGCGAATCTTCTGTCATCAGAACCGGACGGACGGCATTTGTTTCCTTCCAGCCTTTTGTGTCCAGCCAGTATTTCTTTGCCGCCTCGCAGATCGCATCGAGCAGCGCATCTGGCATATGCAGCAGCACATTCTGACAGCGGCGCATATACGACTCTGTGACCTTTCTGCCCCATTGTCCTCCTCCTTCCACAATCAGCTCAGCGTTCAGCACCGGGCAGAAAAACGGCTTCTTGGCAAAGCAGTACGGCAGCTCGGTCTGCACAAACTCATCCCACATCTCGGTGCCGGTGTAGTCATCTCTGCCGTTGTGCCATGCGCTGTCTCCGGAGCCTGTCAGACCGTTCGTCAGCTTCGCAAGCGCGCAGGGGATCGCCACATATAAAGCTCTTCCCGCGTCTTGCAGCGCTCTGCTTTCGATCACCCACCAGTTATGGATGCCGTATTCATCATCGGTTTGTTGTGTGTGGTAGGAAATAAAGTAGATGCTATCTTCTGATTTCAGAACAAAGCTCCAGACTCTGTCCAATGGGATATCAGAATACTGCTCCGGCGGTAAAATCCCGTCCTGATCCCGTAATTGCACTTCTATCTCATCCATGCGGATGCCTGTGTGCGCAAACTGCGGCAGTGCAAACAGCGCGTCCATCAGTTCTTTTACAGTCGGAACCTTGTCAGACTTGGTGATCACATCAAATGAAGTGCTCATAACCGTTTCCTTTCCGCCCTGCTGTCAGCTTTCGCGCAGGCACCATTCCAGATATTCGAGGATCGAGTCGTGTATTTTTGTGTATTCGTCATACTGCACCTGATACACCTCGCCAAACTCGTTCGCGGCAATGATGATGCCGTCGAGACCCGCATTCTCGAGTACAAAGAACTTTTCTGGAAGTTTCTCGTTCAGCTCACGCTCTCTTTTCGTCATGGTTATGACATTGCCCTCGCCTTCAAAGCCAAGACCTGTCCAGTCATGAGCGAAGAAACTGATGGAGCCATATCTCAGCAGAATCGCACGGTATTCCGTCGGGAAGAGCAGTTCCAGCTCCTGCTCCGCTTTGTCGATATCCTCCTCGGAGACGCCTTCCAGCTTGTCAAGGTCTTCTATTCCTTCAATCTTCTCAATCACACCGGCAGTCAGATCTTCAAAGGTCAGTGCGTAATTCCACTGCGTGCCCTGCCCGCTGCGGTAATAATCACTGTCCGCACTTACCATCTCAAAGGAGCCGAGATAGAAAAGCTGTCCGTCCAGAACATCAGCTTCGATGCCGTGTTCGATCTCCCAGTCGCAGCCGCCGCTCAAACGGAAATAGAGCTGGTTTTCGTCCTCAATTTCGTCAATCACCAGGCTGTCAAGCGTAACCATCTTCATCACATCTTCTGCGGGCGTGTCCCTCGTGACCTTGTGGTATTCCTCCGTGATCTCAAAGTCGTCGCCCTGTGCGTCCTTTTCGGTGCGGAGAAACGCCAGACAATAGCGCTTTGCCGCCTCGCGGATCGCGTCATAGAGTGCGTCTGACATGTTTTCAACCTGTGCTGCGCAGCGTTGTACATAGTCCTCGCTGACGCTCTCTGCCTCCACTTCGATCTCGTATCCGAGCTTTTCACAGAAGAATTTGCCTACCCAGCTTTCGCCGTCCTTTGTTAATGTCATTGTCGGTTCCTCCTTTTTTTCGGTTGAAGTTGTTACAACGGTCGTTGTCGTTTCCTCTATGCTCTCCGGCCTGCTTTCCGTCAAACTGCTCCCGCCGCCGCAGCCTGAAAGCAACAGACAAATCGCAAGTACCGCAGCAGTTCCGTTCATTTTATTCATTGCTTCTTTCTCCTGTCCGGGAATGTTTCTCCCTTTACTATGAGCGTATATTTCTGTTCGTCGATCGTATTTCCGTAACCGCCGTCTATCTTTCTGTCCTGCGGCAGTACAGAGATGTCAGGTGGCGTAATGCCGTTTTCCCGGAGAATGTCGAGCACCTTCATCAGACGCACGGCAGTATCAGGTAAATCAAGCCGTGGACGCGAATAGACATCCGCAAGCTGGACATTGTAGATGATACTCAGCATGACTGTGAAATCGGGATCTTCCTCGGGCGTTGGAAGTGTGTCACGCAGTTCGCGTACCTCATCCGCAGTCAGGAGAGCCGTTTCATGATACGTAACCAGAATTCCGTTTTTATCACGCTCAAACAGTGCATCCGATTCACTGTCAATGCCGTGCTTGATCAGATAGTCCGGATCAACGGGCAGCAGCAGCGCCCTGATCTCCTCCGTTGTCAGCATATCGGTTTCCTCCCTCCTGACAGGCTTGCTATATGTATCCATTATAGCAAACACAACATCAAAAGTCAACTGCAGAAGCAAACCGGATAACCGTTTGCTTGACGGTTATCCGGTTCTGTGAAATATCAGTAGTGCTACTTTTTGTATGCCTTTTTGAATACAGCCGCATTGAGCTGATTGGTACGCTGTTTGCCCTTGTCATCAAATGTCACACGGAGCAGGACATCGTAATGGGAATAGACGATCGCTTCGCGCATGATGCCGTTCGGGTACCAGTGAATATGACGGCGATATTCGCCTTTGCTGTCAATGCAGAAAGTTTCCCTGATCTGTCCGTTCGGATAATAGAAATCCTGCCCGCCGCACTGGCGTCCTTTATAGTAAGACAGAATCCTGTCGCCGTTTTTGCCGTCCCGGTACAGGACATCGCCGCTCAGGATACACCATGACTGGATTTTGTGATCATAATACTCATAAAGACCGTCCCTAACCCGAAAGTTTTTTTCGTCATAGGTTTTATGCCAGTGGTGCGTGCTTTCCCGCGCCACGCCGAGCGACTCCTCTGTATAGTGCGGATTCACGGAAATGCGAACGGGGTATCCGTCCGGGTCAAGCTCGATGCTGGTATAAAAATCGTCGGCAGTCGGCGCCTTCAATGTGATCTTCCGGAATTCGCCGTTTGCGTGAAATGTGAAATCAAAGGGCGAATCCGCCGCATCCGGCTCATAAGTCGCTTTGATCTCACATTTGACATACTGCTTGATCAGCCTGCCGGTTTCGTCATATACCTTGCTGCGGGCGTATTCCCGCTCGTCTCTTCTGTGCCATACGAGGACCGATTTCAGCGCGCCGCTTTCATGCCATGTGTACATATAACGCTCCGTGTCATCGTGCCGCTCATAGCTATATAGCGCACCGCTCGCATAAAAATCAATATCATCGAGCGGATAGCCGTCCTTCATTTGCGAGTAACCCTCGATCCGATCGGGATCATCCTCGGAAAAACGAATCAACAGACCGTTGAACGGCGTGAAGGTTTCTTTGTCCATGACACGCTGGTAGTGATAGATTCCGTTTGCGTCGGTGTAGAATCCCTCTTCCAGCGCATCCGAATCATCGGCAACGCCGTGCTTGATCAGATAGTCCGGATCAACGGGCAGCAGAAGCTCCCTGACTTCTTCGGGTGTCAGCATATTGTTTTCCTCCTTCCGTGAATGCACAGGTATTACGCGCGGGATGTTCAGTCGCGGCTCTCCCGGATTGGTTTTCCGTTTCCGTCATATTCCCTGCAGCGGCAGCCAGTCTGACCTTTCTTTCTGTTCCATTCCGACCTCCTTTTGAGAACGCCGGTTTCATCATATTCCATGCTGCGGCAGCAGCAAGTCTGACCGCGCTTTTGGTACCGTTCCGTCTTCTTTTGGAGAACACCGGTTTCGTACCATTCATATTCCCTGCTGCGGCCGCAAGTCTTACCGCGCGCTATGTCCCGTTCAGTCATTTTTTTGAGAACGCCGTTTTCGTACCATTTATATGTGTAGTATTCTTTCTCATCCATCCGGGTATAAAAGCTCAGTGCGCCGTTCTCATAAAATCCGGCATGATTGCCGAACTGATAGCCGTCCTTATATTCTATAAAAAAACCTATCTGATCGGAGCCATCATACGTCTCAAATGCCACACCGTTGAACGGTTTTCCGCCCTCATCCATCGGCTTGTCAAACATCCGCTCGTAGTGATAGACACCGTCTTCATCGTAGTAGTATTCATCGGCAAGCGCGTAATAGGAAACGCCGTGTTCTTTGATTTCAGTTTCAGACGGCAGACTGCCGCGTACCTCTTCGGGTTTCAGCATATCGGTTTCCTCCTTCCTGACAGGCTTGCTATATGTATCCATTATAGCAAACCTATCCCCGATTTATACTTTATCGAATCTGATATCAAGATGCATGACGTACTTGCCGTTGAGCTTCGCTATGAATTCACTAACCGTATTGTTCCAATCAGAGCAAAACTTTTCATACTCCGATTCACTCTGAAAACCAACAAATGAAAACTCTTGCTCATTATTGATGAATAATGCCTTGTATCTCGCCTGAAGGCTACGAAATTTAGCATCCAGCTCGATATCGTCGCACAACTCATCCGGCAAACGGGTAGCAATTACACCACCATCATCATCATACAACCAGACAGGATAGCAGCCATACTCAAGTATTATTCGAATTCTCTTCTGCACTGTTACACTCTCCTTTTAAAATTCGTCTTACGAACTCGGGTTCGCTCCTACAATAACAATCGCAGAGCTATTTACGCCTTCTTTATCCCCATTATAACAAAGCAATCATAAAAAGTCAACCATTATTCAGAAAGGAGGCTACACAGTGAGCCTGTTTCGGTTAAGCAATCATATATTCAATCTCGGTCTGGACTCGCAGGAACTGATCGTTTACGCTTATCTGTGCAGCCTTCCGACTGATAGAGCAAAACCGGCTGACCGCGTGATGAACGGTCAGCTGGTTCAGGAGAACGATTACTTTTTCTTTGACTTCTTAGCGGGCTTGGTATTGACTTTCTCTTTCAGAGCAGCGCCTGCCTTGAATTTGACGAGCGTAGAAGCTGCGATCTTGATCGCTTCGCCGTTTGCAGGATTGCGACCGGTTCTTGCTGCTCTCTCCGCAGTCTCAAAGGTTCCGAAGCCGATTAGCTGCACCTTGTCCTTCTTCTGAAGCGTGTCAGACACGACAGTCACAAAAGACTTGAGTACGGCATCGACGTCCTTCTTTGCAACGCCTGTTTCGGTTGCGATCGCTTCGATCAGTTCTGCCTTGTTCATAATACTTCCTCCAAAATCAATTGTTTCACGGGAATTTGCCCGTGTTCTCTCAATTATAGTACATTACAGGCAGTTTGTCAAGTGGATATCTTAGCAATTAGCAGATGGATATACAGCTTCATTGCGTACTGTAGCTATGATAAATTAGAATTTATATTCCTACAATCACAAAATAATCATATTCCTTAAAATTTTCTTCAACCCAACTACCTAATTCATCAATAACCTCAATCGCTTTTGAACCTTGCTCTTTCACATTGTTTTGGATAATGCTCCATTTTTCTTAATCTATTATCGTCACACCGTAGTATTGGAAATCCGGAACGATCTTGTATAAAGCAATCTCGTCAACAATATCCATATGCAATAATAGCGAATCTTCTCTCCAACAAACAAATTTGTAGTTTGTATCTTTCTGCCCTCGTTGAAACTCAAAATAACAAGATCCGCCCCTTTGTTTTCTTTGACTTTCACCTGATTCCGCAAAACTCAAAACGCTTCAGCGATTCTGAGAAAAGTACAAATCCAGCCGTTAGAGTGACCGAGCGCAAGTCGTAATTTACGTGCGTGATCAGTCAGATGTCCTGCAAGCAGAATCAGATTGTCGATCACAGTCCGAATTCTTCTGCGCTTGATC
>JAEEGL012764835.1_pt1 | contig 11605 bp, 8 predicted proteins | sample 9134231 | NCBI WGS metagenome assembly JAEEGL01 (sample SAMN16246548, study PRJNA631951) | gut metagenome | biome: gut microbiome; feature: rumen; material: fiber-attached | host: Bos | place: Iran: Karaj | collected 2018-10 | reverse complement strand
TTTCGCGTCGCTTAACCATTTTCGCCGATGTTTCCGGCTTCGGAGCCGGCCTTCGGCACAATTTAGATTAGCTTTAAACAAAGGGGACGCGGGTGCTGACGAAAATGATGCGCACAAGCTGCCGCTCATGCTTAGCCATTTTCGGGGAAAGTCCGCGGCTAAAGAGAAATTTTCGGTTATCTGAATCCAACAAACTCCCTCAGTCATCCTGCGCCTTTGAATCTCCCGCTACGGAAATTAAAAAAACATATCCGAACCCCTCGAATATGCTTTTAAAACCTTCAACTGCCAGAAATTTCATTTTCATCTAAAATTTCAGCTTTCATTCCCACGCCGAAGGCGCGTCCTCCCGGAAATGCCCAGAAGTTCTGCAAAAACTATATATTTCAAAAAATCGAATCTAAGCAAAAAAGAAATTTTTCACGGCATTTTCGGGAATTAAAAAAACATATCCGAAACCCTCGAATATGCTTCCTAAACCTTCATTAAACAAAAACTATCTTTTAGCCGAATTTTCGACCTATGCTCCCGCGCCAAAGGCGCATCCTCCCGAAAACGCCCAGGAGTTCTGCAAAAATTATATATCACAAAACCCGAATCTCAGCAAATAAGAAATTTTTCACGGCATTTTCGGGAATTAAAAAAACGCCCACGTGAGGCGTCAGCAAATACAAAATCTGCCCAGAACCGGAATCGAACCAGTGACACGAGGATTTTCAGTCCTCTGCTCTACCGACTGAGCTATCTGGGCAAAAACACGCTTATTAATCAGCTTAATCATTATATTATACGTCAATATTGTTTGTCAATGCTTTTTTTTCCTCCGTTAAGACCCAAAAAATTACCCGCAGACGGGATCTTCTCGTTTTTTTTCCTTCTCCCGTCCGCGGATTTTTTTTAATTATTCTAATGCAGTTTTTATACTGAACCCTCAGTCTTTCTTAACCTCAAGAGTTACATCCTCTCCGTTAATGCTCCAGCTCTTTGAATACCCGTCAGCGCTTCCTTCGGTAATATCCAGAGCCAGCACGCCGGCCTTGATGTCCTCAGCGTTTCTCGCCATAATCCCGGCGATCTTGTCGTTGTCCTTCACGAAAATATGGATCCTGTCCAGAACCTCGAATCCGGCTTCCTTACGCATTGTCTGCACCTTGCTGATTATCTCGCGGACAAAGCCTTCCTCGATGAGCTCGTCTGTGAGAGTCGTGTCCAGAATAACGGCCATTCCGCTGGTACCTGTCTCCGTAGCGAAGCCTTCCTTCTGGGCCACGTCAATGAGCATATCGCTCTCTTCCAGCTTTATTTCCGTGCCTTCAATGTCGAATGCCACAAAACCGTTTGCGCGAAGCTCGCGAACCAGAGCGCCGCCGTCGGCTTCCTTCAGGTACGCAGAGATCTTGGGCAGCATCTTTCCGTATCTGGGTCCTAAAGTCCTCAGCTGAGGTTTTACGGTATATGAAGTAAACTCGTCTATATTCAGCGTGAAAATAACTTCCTTCACGTTGAGCTCGTCCTTGATGATATCAACCATATTCTGAGGAAGAGCCTCCGTCTGCACGTACATAGCCGCAAGAGGCTGTCTGTTCTTGATGTTGGACGTATTTCTTGCCGCGCGTCCGTCCACAACGATGTTCAGAACCGTATCCATGTCCTTTTCAAGCTGTTTGTCGATCCAATCCTCATTGACTTCGGGGAAATCGCAGAGATGAATGCTCTCGGGAGCGTCCTTATCCACGGATTTAACAAGGTTTCCGTAGATCTCCTCTGTCATGAAAGGCACAAAAGGCGCGCAGATAAGGCTGAGCTTCGTCAGGCACTCGTAAAGTGTCATATAAGCGTTTATCTTGTCCTGTGTCATGCCGCCGCCCCAGAAACGCTCTCTGCTTCTGCGGACATACCAGTTGGAAAGCTCATCCACAAACTCCTCGATTGCGCGGGCAGGCTCTGTGAGCTTGTATGCGTCAAGGTCCTCGTCAACCTCTTTGATAAGGCTGTTGAGCTTGGATAAGATCCATCTGTCCATAGGCGGCAGTTTATCGTAATCCAAAGTATAATCCTTGGGATTGAAATTGTCGATATTGGCGTAAAGCACGAAGAACGCGTAAGTATTCCAGAATGTGCCCATGAACTTCCTCTGGGACTCGTTCACGGCCTCTTCATAGAAACGGCTGGGAAGCCAGGGTGCGCTGGAAGTGATGAAATACCAGCGTACAGCGTCCGCGCCCTGTTTGTTCAGTACGGACCAGGGGTCAATAACGTTGCCTTTGTGCTTGCTCATCTTCAGGCCGTCCTTATCCTGCACATGGCCCAGAACTATACAGTTTTTGAAGGGCGCGCAGTCGAAGTTCAGTGTGGAGATGGCCATAAGGGTATAGAACCATCCTCTTGTCTGGTCAACGGCCTCACTGATGAAGTCCGCCGGGAAATGAGTCTTGAACTCTTCCTGATTCTCAAAAGGATAATGGAGCTGGGCGAAGGGCATGGAGCCGGAGTCGAACCAGCAGTCGATTACCTCGGGAACTCTCTTCATCTGCTTTCCGCATTTCGGGCATTTGATGGTGACTGCGTCGATGTATGGCTTGTGAAGCTCGATCTCATCGGGGCAGTTGTCGCTCATTTCCTTCAGCTCGGCAATGGAACCGATGGCATGGCGGTGTCCGCACTCGCATTCCCAGATGGGCAGAGGCGTACCCCAGTAACGCTCACGGCTGAGGCTCCAGTCGATAACGTTTTCCAGGAAGTTACCGAAACGGCCTTCCTTGATGTTGTCGGGGTACCAGTTGACTGTGCGGTTATTTTTTACCAGATTATCACGCAGATCCGTCATTCTGATGAACCATGCGTCTCTCGCGTAGTACAGAAGATGTGTGTCGCATCTCCAGCAGAAGGGATATGAGTGCTCGAAAAGAGGCGCGGAAAAGAGGATTCCGGCCTGTTTCATGTATTTGATTATCTCCGGGTCGGCGTCCTTTACGAACATACCTGCGAAGGGTTTCACCTCGTCTACAAAGCAGCCCTGAGTGTCCACGTACTGGCGGAAAGGCATTCCGTATTTGTTGCAGACACGGGCGTCGTCCTCACCGAAAGCGGGAGCCATATGAACGATACCCGTACCGTCGGAGGTTGTTACATAGTTGTCGCAGAGGACTCTGAATCCGCTCTCGTCATCGGCTGTGAAGTCGAAAAGAGGATAATAGCGTTTATTTTCCAGGTCGGAGCCTTTCATCTCCTCAAGGACCTTATATTCTTCGTCCTCGGGAAGCACGCTGTCCACAAGGGCTTTCGCCAGAATCATTTTTTCGCCGTTATACTCAATATTTACGTAGTCGATATTAGCGTTCACGCAGAGCGCCACGTTGGAAGGCAGGGTCCAGGGTGTGGTGGTCCATGCCAGGATATACTGGTCATCGCCTTCACGAAGCTTGAATTTCGCGATTGCGGAGCGTTCCTTAACGTCCTTATAGCCCTGAGCTACCTCGTGGCTGGAAAGAGCGGTGCCGCAGCGGGGACAATAAGGCACTACCTTATGGCCTTTATAAAGAAGGCCTCTGTCGAATATGCTTTTCAGGTACCACCATTCGGACTCGATATAGTTGTTGTCATAGGTTACGTAGGGGTGCTCCATGTCAGCCCAGAAGCCGACTCTTTCGCTCATTTCTTCCCATTCGGTCTTATACTGCCATACGCTTTCCTTACATTTTTTTATGAAGGGTTCGATGCCGTATTTCTCGATGTCGGGTTTGCCGCTGATGCCAAGGGATTTCTCCACTTCAAGCTCAACGGGCAGTCCGTGGGTGTCCCAGCCGGCTTTACGAAGCACGCGGTAGCCTTTCATTGTTCTGTATCTGGGGATAAGGTCCTTCACGACACGTGTGATAACGTGGCCGATATGGGGTTTGCCGTTGGCTGTGGGCGGACCGTCGTAGAATGTGAAGTCGGGGCAGCCCGATCTCAGCTCGATTGATTTTTTGAATATGTCGTTTTCTTTCCAAAACTTAAGGACTTCGTGTTCTCTGGATTCAAAGTCCATGCTGGCTGTTACTTTTTCGTACAATTCTGTTCATCCTTTCTTAGATTTCTCTCCGAGGGCTCAGGGCTCTGCCCTGAGAACCCGCAAGGGATTTCATCCCTTGACCCTGTGTAATATGCGGGGAGAGTTTGTTTGCTATAATTTCTTTATTACATATTTATAATTATTGTCATTATTTACTATTTTCGTCTAAATTTTATTTTCTGATTTATTTAAAAGACTGATACCGTCTTTATATTCCTCGTCTACTATGTTTTTTCTCCACAGAGGCACACGTTTTTCCCCCAATCCGCTCTTTGCGCCTGCACTGAGTCAATAAAAACATATTTTTCGACAAAAATTCAGGTATTCGTAAATCTCTCTTCAGCCGTGGACTTTCCCCGAAAATGTCTAGGCTTAAGCGATAGCTTGAGCGTATCATTTTCGTCAGCACCAGTGTCTCTTTTGCTTAAGACTAATCTATTTTGTGCCGAAGGCCGACTCCGGAGCCGAGAGAATTGGCGAAAATGCCTAAGCGAAGCGCATCATTTTCGGGCCCTAGCGAAGCGGGATTCTTAAGGGTGCAACCCTTGAGCGGGGTACTTAGGGGCAAGCGCCCCTGAGCCCAGCGGAGCGAAAATTTAAATAGTCAATAATCTCCGCTTTTAGCTGATAAATGCCAATTTGTCCCATTAAATAAAAAAATACCCTTCATCCCAACAGGACGAAAAGCATTAAAAATTTTTCCGCGGTACCACCTGAATTACACGGATAAAATCCCCGTGTCTCTCGTGTTTTTTGGTAACGGAGTATTACAAATAAACAAAAAAATCTCCGCCGGAGTCTACTCAATAAAAAAATCTTTCTTTCCGGAAGCTTAAAAGGCCGATGCTTTCCCGAAAACTCTTTTTTCGGGCTTTCACCGTCCCCGATTCGCTTTAAAGAGATTTTTCCCGGAAAAGCTTCCTTCTCAAACGCTTTTCTTTCCCCAAAATTGTATACTTAAATTCCGAGTTTGTCAACACGGGGATTGGGGAAACATGAAATTTTGTCGGGCTGAACGGTTTTAATGTAAATGTAACACAAAATGTATTGCAAAATGTGTTCTTTGATGTATAATATAATTACCTAAGGAGGAAATAATTTTGAAATTTGAATGGGATGACAACAAAGAACAGATAAATATAAGGAAACACAATATTAAATTTAGCACGGCCGCAATGGTGTTCAAAGATGAATTTCGATTAGAGTTTTATGATGAACGTCATAGTACATATTATGAAGATAGATACTTAACTATAGGATTGATAGATGATATTGCCGTTATTGTTGTGGTTGTTTACACAGAACGATGTGAATATATAAGGATAATATCTGCCAGAAGGGCAAACAGTCATGAAAGGAGACTTTATTATGATAGTTCAGCACGATATTGATTTAAATCGCAAACTTACTCCTGAGGAAATAGAAATGTTAAAAGAAGCCATGAAAAGGCCTATAGAATATGATGAAGATAACCCCGAACTCACCGATGAGCAGCTGGCCCAGATGCGCCGCGCTGCCGAGATAAACCGTGAGGAACGCCGGAAACAGACCGTTACTCTAAGGCTTTCGCCCCAGGCTCTCCGCAAGGCGAAATCTCTTGGCAAAGGATACACGTCCGTCCTCAGCCGGATTCTGGAAAACGCACTTATGGACAATGAGATCATTAAAAAGAATCTGTAAAATCAACACACAAAAAATCCGCGGCAAGGGAAAAACCTCTCCAAACCGCGGATTTCATTTTTTGTACTGTTTATTATTTCAGGTAATCGGGTATCTCCTCGTGGCCCACGATCTTCTTCACGTTTTTCTCGAATTTAGGCCGGGAAAGCATAACGCTGTGGCCGCAGCCTCTGCAGACGATCCTGAAATCCGCGCCCATACGGAATATCTGCCAGTCATAGGACCCGCAGGGGTGCTTTTTCTTCATTTGAACAATGTCTCCGATTGAAAATTCCATAAAATATCTCCTTATATCTCTAAGGGCTCAGGGGCAGATCTTCATAAAAAGCTTAGTCCGAGAACATCTGCACCCAGTAGGTGATTCCGCTCTTTTCATAAACCCCGATGCCTATCTTTTTAAATTCCTTTTTAAGTATATTTGCCTTATGTCCGGGAGAATTCATCCACGCGTCCATAACCGTGTCGGGATTCAGCATACCTTCGGCTATATTCTCGCCGACTATTGTCCTGCCGGCGTCTCCGTAGACTTTGTCAGCCTCCTGAATAGCTGTTTCAATGCCTCTGCCGTCGGGACGCTGATGCTCGAAAAGCTCCACTATCTCACCGGCTCTCACATCTGCCGCGCTCTGAAGCGCCTTGTCATGGTACATGGGCTGAAGTCCGGCCTCCAGACGCTCCCTGTTCACCAGAAACAGCACCTGCTCCGCCTCTTCGGACAGCTCGGCGGTCTCTCCGTTTTCCGGCTCCTGAGGCACATACTCAAGGTATTTCACATCCATATACCTGGGGAATAAAGTCGGATGATTGGTCGTAATATTAACTGTTCTCGTGTCTCCGATCCATTCCACATCGGCATAAACGCCCTCTGCGATGTCCCGCACTCCGATCAAAGTCCTGTCATTGACAATAACGGGCTTCACGTTAAGGGGCGCGTTTTTGATGGTATACTCCGTTCCGAAAGCGCCGCAGTATGACTCTATCATACCGCTGTCAATAAATATGGTCGTGCTGTAAAGTATGTCGAACTTCGTCACCTCGTCCACGTACTTCTCCACGTTCTTATTCATGTAAGCGTACGCTTCCCTGTGGGGATTTCCCGCTTCGTCCACAAAATATGTCTGGTCATAGCCCACATCCCAGCCCATGGCTTCTGCCACAAAACGTATGGGCACCATAACTCTGTCTTCTATTATTACGGGCGCCTGATCAAAATTTACTTTCTGCCCGTCCACTTTTACTGTAATTTCATCTGCGCCAAATGCAGGGACTGCAGAAAAGACCATAATTCCAGCCGCAGCCAGTGCAATTATTTTTTTTCTGTTCATGGTTTTTCCTCCCTTTAAACTTTTTTCACTCATCAACATGTTCCATTTTTATCCGGATCAGTCAGAAAACAGCTGTACCCAGTATTTTCTACCGTCCATTTCATAAAGACCGATGCCGATCTTATTGTAACCTTCAAAAAGGATGTTTTTTCTGTGGGTCGGAGAATTCATCCAGCTTTTTATGACCTCATCGGCGGTTTTCTGATCTGCGGCAATGTTCTCGCCCATTACGGTCCTGAGACTTCCGCCAAGTGCATTGTCAGCATCCTCAATGGCTGTATAGCACCCTCTTCCGTCGGGACGGTCATGGTCGAATTTTTCGCTCAGTTCCTTAGCCCGTACAGCGGCGGCCAGCTCAAGATTATCGTCAAATACAAGCTCCTTCAGCCCTGCGTTTTTCCTTTCCTTATTCACAATATCAAAGACATTCTGAAGCACGTCCTCCCCTGTATCCGCAGGGAATGTTACAGGCTGCGCGTCGGCATAACGGGGAAATTCCGTATAAGGTCTGGTAGTTATCTCCACAGTCCGCATGCTGTCGACCCAGTCCACCTGAGCATGAATGCCTTCCGCAATATCCCTGACTCCTACTAAGGTCCTGTCATTAACTATGATAGGCATTATATTCAAGGGTCCGTTTTTTATCTCATATTCATTAACGCCAACTCCGCAGGCTGATTCAATTCTGCCTTCATCCAGCCATATGATGGTATCGTATATAACATCGAATTCTTTGCCCTCTTCTGTATATTTCGGAACCGATTTCACCATGAATGCATAGGATTCCCGGACACTATTATTGTTTTCATCAGAAACTTCCGTCTTATCCCAGCCTACATCCCAGCCCATAGCTTCCGCCACAAAACGTATGGGCACCATGACTCTGTCTTCCACGATTATGGGTTCCTGGTCGAAGGCAATCTCTTTTCCGTCCACCTTAACGGTTATCTTGTCCGCCGCAAACGCAGGAGCCGCTGAAAAAGCAAGTATTCCTGCTGCCGCGATCGCGCCTATTCCGATTTTCTTCATAATGTATTCTCCTTTAGATTTTTCAGCCTGTTACGGCTTGTCCGAATGCGGGTCAGAAAGGCAGATCCTCCGCTTTAACTTTGGCGGCATATGCCACAAGCTCATAAAAGCTTCTGAAATTCCTGCATTCATCGTAATTTTCATATCTGCCGGCGATTATGTTTTTTAACTTGATAATATAGTCCGAAAACGCGCCGGGTCCTGCTTCCTCTCCCGTTTCCTCCGACGCCTGAGCAAATTCACTGCCCATATTGCGGACAAACTCCGCCGCGCCGTCGGGAGCGCCCTTATATTCCATAAACCAGTGCATGATCTCCTGCGCCTCGGGTGTAAGTTCATTCACCTTGAATACGGTCCTGCCTTTTTTCCCGTTTACCATGATTTCGTACTCCTCGAAAGGCATATGTTTCCAGGCATAATCACCGGTATATTCGTAGAGCATCTCTTCCAGCAGTTCTTTGCTGTACATGAGATTATCTTCTATTTCTTCCATATTATCCTGCACCTGCCTGTACTGCTCGCTGTGCTTCAGCTTAAAAGCATCCGCGGTCTTGAAGATCCATTCACAGGTCTTCGTCAGCTCCTGCAGGTGAATGTCCATTTGATTTCTCTGTGCTCTCAATATTTTTACCAATACTTCGTGTTCTTCCATAGTGCATGACTCCTTTCAATTCTGGTCTTATTCGGTAAATTCCATTATATCAGGTCATGTGTCCGGAAAAACGGACCCAATAAAGCGCTTTGGGCGCAATGAATATTGAACAGTGAATAATGAATAATTATGGTGAAAATCCGTCAAAGACGGATTTAATTAAGCGCTTCGCGCCGGAAAGTGTCATTATTTAGCTAAATTCATTTGTTTTCGCTGTTCAAATTCTGTCCTGTACGCTTTTTTATTCCACAGGTTCAGGCGCTTTGTACCTTTACCCGTTTGGGGTTCGCTTTGAAAGACAGTCTTTTTTGGTTTTTTTTGTTATATACTGAATTTTGTACTATTTGAATTATTTTGCAATAACTGAGAGAATAATCCGGGTTCGCCGAAAGCGCGGCTACTTCCCTACGCAGAAATTCTCAAATATCCGATTGATCACCTCATCATCGGCCTTGTCGCCCGTGATTTCGCCGAGAGCGTCCAGCGCGTCACGCAGGTCGATGGACGCCATGTCCGTGGGAAGACCGGCCTGCAGCGCGTTTTTGCCGTTTTCAACGTACATCAGCGCTCGTGCGAGAGCTTCTTTGTGACGGCTTCCGCCGCTCAGGATCTCATCATTTTTGGTAATTTCGCCCGTGATGAACATTTCCTTTATTTTATCGAACAAAAGGTCGAAATTCTCGTCGTTTTTGGCCGAAATCTTTATTATATTCCCGCTGTCGCAATATTTTTCCACAGTTTTTCGGTCAAACTCGCCCTCAATATCGGTTTTATTCAGAATTATGAGGTATTTTTTCTCTTTTTCGTGAATCAGCCTCAGAAGCTCTTCATCTTCCGCGGTTATTTTATCCGACAGATCCAGAATCAAAAGGACCAGATCGGCATTTTCCATATTTGTGAGGGATTTCTCCACGCCGATTTTCTCGACTTCATCTTCCGTGGAGCGAACGCCTGCCGTGTCAATAAGCTTTACGGGGATTCCGTCCACGTTTATGAACTCCTCAAGGGTATCGCGGGTAGTGCCCGGGATGTCGGTGACAATGGCTCTTTCCTCGTCTAAAAGCCGGTTCATAAGGGATGACTTGCCCACGTTGGGACGGCCCAGGATCACGGCTTTGATGCCGTCGCGGATGATTTTGCCTCTGTCCGCGCGGTCCACGTAATACTTCAGCTTTTGTGAGATTTCGTTCATGTTCTCATAAAGGGTGTCCTCCACGTTCTCGTCCGCCATTTCGTCGGGGTAATCGATCTGGGCCTCAATCAGGGCGATAAGATCCAGAAGAGATTCGCGGATCTCCTTTATTTTATTCTTAAGACCGCCGGAAAGGCGTTCCACGCCGGACATTCGCTGAAGTTCGGTTTTCGAGTTTATGATATCGATTACGGCTTCGGCCTGGGAAAGGTCGATCCTGCCGTTTAAAAACGCGCGTTTTGTGAATTCGCCGGGCTCGGCCAGACGAGCGCCCATGCGGCACAGGAGAAGCAGTATCTCGCCGGTGACCAGCATACCGCCGTGGCAGTTGATTTCCACTATATTCTCGGTGGTATAGGTATGGGGAGCCAGCATGACAGAAACCAGCGCTTCATCGATGGTCTTATTCGTTTCAGGATCCACGATTTGGCCGTATGAGATTGTATGGGTCTTCTTCGAGGAAAGTGGTGTTTTGCCGCGAAAAACTCTGTCGGCGATCTTCACCGAGTCTGCGCCGGACATACGGACGATGCTGATGCCGCCGCTGCCTGCGGGTGTGGAAACTGCCGCGATAACGTCGTTTATTTCTCTTAATCCAAGCATTTTCATTTATTCTCCAATTAGAATTGATTTTGTAGTACACATGACCTGTATGATTATAAATATAGTTTTTGACAAGCTCCGAAGGGAAGATATAGGAAATCTGACAGGTAAATTTCGTTCAGAACTTCACAAAAACCTAATTCCATTAACTGCATCTTGTTACTGATATATATTTTAACACAAAAAAGTCTCATTTCGTCTCTTCTTTTGCTCCGCAGGCTTAAGGCTCTGCCTTAAGAATCCGCTCTCCGAGGGCTCAGGGGCTCTGCCCCTAAGAACCCCGCAAGGGATTTCATCCCTTGACCCGTGTAGTAAGTAAGGAAAGATTATCGGCTAATTTCCAGTTTTTTAAAATTTGAATTTTTGCCGAAAACTTGAGTAACTGTCTTTAAATAACAAAAAAATTTATCTCCGCCGAAACCTTTCCCCGAAAATGGCTAAGCATAAGCGGTAGCTTGTGCGCATCATTTTCGTCAGCACCGGAGTCCCTTTTTGTAAGACTAATCTAAATTGTGCCGAAGGCCGACTCCGCAACCAAAATTATTGGCGAAAATGGCTAAGCAAAGCGCATCATTTTCGGTCACCAGCAAAGCAGGTTCTTAGGGTGCAACCCTAAGCGGGGTTCTTAGGGGCAAGTGCCCCTGAGCCCAGCGGAGCGAAAATTAATTTTCCTGTAACCTACAATTATAATCAAAACATTCATCTTACCAAAAATTCAAAATATTAAAAAACGAATAGTGAATAATAAATAACTGCAGTAAGAATATGCCGATTCGAATTCAATTATATTTTTTATTCAACTATTTTTCCCTCAAACACCTTTATTTCCCTTATTTCTTCTTCAAGATCCGCAAAATCCAGACTTTCCGCCGAGGTAATTATCACCTGAACATCCTTCAGCATATCCAGAAGAAACTTTTTTCGGTGTCCGTCCAGCTCGGAAAACACGTCATCCAGCAAAATCACAGGTTTTGTTCCGGTACGTTCATCTATTATACGAATTTCCGATAATTTCGCGCATAACGCCGCCGTCCGCTGTTCGCCCTGTGATCCGAAGATCCGCACATCCC
>JAEEGL011787790.1_pt1 | contig 11605 bp, 13 predicted proteins | sample 9134231 | NCBI WGS metagenome assembly JAEEGL01 (sample SAMN16246548, study PRJNA631951) | gut metagenome | biome: gut microbiome; feature: rumen; material: fiber-attached | host: Bos | place: Iran: Karaj | collected 2018-10 | reverse complement strand
ATTCTCCTTTATCCGTTTGAATCATTCCATTGGCTATCCCTTTGATTGGTAACCAATCTTCTGCATATTTACTCGTTTCATTACTTGCCATCGTCTATCGACCAGCCTTTCCATTCATATCTTCTTCGTCCAGTAAAAAACGTAAAGATGTTTACTATTAACTGCATTACATTATGGTAATGCGGTACTGGGAATACTAGTAGTCCCGCAAATGCTCCTGGTATTACGGCTATTATTTGAAACAATAATCCGGCATTCTGAAACATCAATAATAATGCTGCAGTTACCGTTACGCCGATTCCTAGTACGATTAAATCTGGCACTGTAAAAAATCCTAGTATTAACCTGGATTTCTTACTATTCGCTGGCATTAAATACTCGTTCACTACTCTCTTCCCCTTTCTTTATATATTATTTTTTATCTTGTGATCCAAATTTTGCTTCTTTCATACGATTTGCAGCATTAGCAGAAGCATTTCTGGTTTCTCGATTCTTCATAGTTGTAGTTAATGCATCATGAGCTTTAGATAAGTTCTCGGCTTGAGAAATATCAAGCTTAGGATCGTATGTTCGATAAGTTACAGCCTTGTCTTTGTAAGCAGCAACAGCCTCAGAGAACTCTGGCTTGCTCATAGTACTTTGACTTGTGAAAATTTTCTCGAAATTAGGATCAACCGTTCCACCGTTTCTAGCTGCGTGCATTGATTCGTAGAATTTATTTGCCTCATTCTTATTTTCTTTATCTCTAAACGCAGCCATTTGTCCCTGTAAAGTACCTCTTAATTGAGTCAAATTGATACTTGAAACCTCATCTGCAGTATAACCATATGATGTTAATACATTTTTCAATTGTCCATCATCCCGACATGCTTCAATTGAAGATAGAATATTTGAGAATTCTTCCTTAGTTCTTGTTTTGCCGTCTCCCGAGTCAGCCAATCTATTCATTATGTTACAAGCATCAGTGCCTGTACCAAATATTTTTTCTGCGGCATCTTGAACATCAACGGACATCTCTTTACCATGCTTTTTAGCCATCGTCTGATATGCATCTAAGAAGCCTGAATCTACCTCAGCAAGTATCTTTTCAGTTTTTTGATCTCTTTCAATCGCGGTTGATGCTCCTCCTTCGAACTCTGCGCGTATTTTTGTCATTACTTGAACAATGGCATTAGCATCATGGCATTCAACCCTAAGTATATTCTCCCGTTCAACGGCAGCCTTTACCTGAGCTTCTAACCCAGCTATATCATATTTAGCATCTATTTCATCAAGTTGGGTTTGAAGATTTGCTTTCGTTTTTACCATTACATCAAGTTCTGTTTGAGCAGTATTCAATTGTGAATCAATAGCATTTCCATCTCGAACTGCAGCGTTATAATCAGCCATGGCGCTTCCAAGCTCTGTGTCAAGTTCATCAATCCTGTTTTGAACTTGGGCTTTTGCCTCAGGTGTCATATTCTTGCCATTAGAACGCAAACTTCTTCTTAGTGCAGTCATTTCTTCATTAGCAGCATCTGCACGTTCCTCAGCATTCTTTTTTCTTGCATCAATGCTTGCCTTTGAATTTTTTAATGCATTAATTTTATCATTTTGGGCAGCAATGTTACTATTTTGAACCTGAAGATTTGCTTTTAATGTTGCTGTTTCATTTTCAAGATCTTCTTTTGCCTTCTTTAATTTGTCAGCAGCTTCATTACTAGCATTCTTAGCATTTTTAAGATCTTTTCTTTTAGCCATCCAGTCTTTGAAATCTTGAATCCTAGCATCCCTTTTATTCTTAGCCATTTCCGCATCTTTAACAGCAGAGTCGGTACTCTTCTTAACATCTTTAAATCCGCTAGTAACATCACCTAAAATATCGGATAATCCACTTGCTCGAGACAACTGACGACCAAACGCGCCAACTCCCATAGCCGTTGCACCAGCAAGACTCTTAAGTCTACCCTTCTTAGCATTTTTAAGAGCATCCTTCTTAGCTTGCCATTCAGCAGAAGTCTTACGTTGTTTAAAGCTAATTCCCTTCTTTCTATCTTCACGTCTTTGTTCACGCTTCTGTCTTCTTGCTTCTTTAATAGCATCTTTTCTTTCTTTTCTGGCATGTCCAAAACCTTTAGCAAGAGCTGCACCAGAACCAGCAATACCCAATGCTTTTTTAGCGACTGAATTGGCATCTTTTAATTTATCACGTACTGTACTACCCAATCCAGTTTCAGTGCCTAATAATTCATCAATTATTTTTGGCATTTGTTTAATAAAAGTCAAAATACCAATAATCATAAACATCCAAACCACTGTACGACAAAAAAAGTCACAATAATCCGGATATTTGATTCTACTCATGATGGTTCCTATTAAACCTAAAATCCATACACCTAAATATAAGGCTAAACATTTAACTAGCACTGATGTATATGTTTTAATAGTTAATGACTTCCATTTTTTATATATTTCATCTTTGCCACCTGGCATAATACGACATGCAACACATAACGGAGCTACAATTTGATAAAAACCAATCTTAATAACTCTGACTGCTAAATCAAATGAAAACAATATTAATACATAACACATGTAACCAGCTACAATTAAGCCAGTAAAGAAGTGGAATGTCACACCAGTTTTAACATTACTATTATTTTTAGCCTCGGATTTAAAATACCAATTTGATGCAAATATTTTCAAATATGAAGCATCCGCATTTTCTTTTGAATAATCAACAACTTCACCTAAAGTACAAGATCCTCCTTTAGGACATTTAATATTACTAGGTATTCTATCATCTGGCTGATATAATGTTATTTTAAAATTATCTTGGGTAATTGGGTTATCACACCTACCTTTATTAGTTGATTTACATGTTGAATTAATATCAACCGTTTCAAACAAATTAGCAAATACATCAATCATAATACCATTAATTGGTGAAACCGACTTATTTCGAACCTTTTTTCCATTTACAATATCATCTGATTGAATTGCGCTCTGTTCTGCATTTTCATTTTGATTTTGAAAAATCAATCTACCAATAGAGTTTTGCTCTACCAAAGAGGTTATAAAAGCACCAGATAGAGAGAAAATTGGTTGTAGTAATGCAATGATAATAAGCGTTGTAACTAATTTTCTAAGGAACTTTTCAATGTTCATATCTCCGCTTGTTTTATCAGGATCAATAACAATCATCAAAAAGTTATAGGCCATAATGAACAATACTACGATGCCAAAAATACTATAAATGTTTCTAGTGACATTACCATAAAGCGTTTTATCAAATATATTAGAGGCCCCTGCTAAGGTCGAAAAAACACCATAGAAAAACTCAGCAAAATCAAAGCAAAGTTTAACCAAACCGATTAAACCCGAGAAGCATCTTACTATAAACCGCTCAAATATATGTATAATTGGATCCCAAAAGCCTAATATCATAATGAAACAACCCTTTCCTTACTAAAGACCACAGGCACCAGTAGTTGCAAAACCTAACAGTTCCATTAATAATTCAACTACTTCAGGTAAAAAGAAAATACCTGCAGCAAACAACAAACGTTTAATACTTTTTTGAATTGTCTTTTTATATTCATCTTTGCTATCCGTTACAATAACACGTGCAAAATCTACCGTAGATAAAGCAACGCATGCTAATATACCGACATACTTTATAACAGTCAATACGACCTTTAAATAGTAGGCTGGATAATGATTTGTGCTACCTGGAATCAACTCCGTTTTAGAAGTTGAACCTAAAATGGTATCTTTACAATTCACAGCAAAAACCGGGGTACATATGCATACCAAACCAATAATTATAACAACGAATAATAATATTTTGTATTTCTTTTTCATTTTTACCTCATTATCTTAACATGTCAATACAAACACGCCAATCAGCCCATATATCATTATAACCAGCTACATTTTGAATTACTGCAAAAATTATTGCCGGTATAAATATAACCATTGCTCCAATAATAACTTTTCTAATTAAATCCTTAAAAGCATCCTTCATATCACCATCATCTTGGGATATAGCAGCCTTACCAAATTTAATCATTGACATAATAACAACAAGTACCGGTACAACAATTCTAATCCATAGCAGTGATGTGGCTACAATTTGAACAGCACGTCTAATATCTTCGTTTTTGCAAGTAAAATCATTCATATCACTGGTTGTTGTTTTAGCGGCATCTTGATTAACAGGATCGCCTTTGTTCTCATAGCACACACCCTGTTTATTACAGCAATAACCGTCACTACCGCAAATAAATTCACGTGTACCCACATCTCCAGGAAGTTCTTTGCGCGCATAGACATTTGTAGTACTAAAAAGTGCTATAAAAACAACAAAAACAAGTGATAATTTGACTATATTTTTAGCCATGCTAAATCCACCTACACTTATATCATCATTATAACTTATTAACTATCCTTTGGCAAGATTCAAATCAATAAAAAAAGCGGTAATTCCGCTTTAAATTATTTATTTTTTGTTTTTTTCTTTGGTTTGTTAGGAACTAACTTAACCTTTACTCCTTTGTAAGTAGAAAATTGTTTTTTTACTCCTTCAGGAAGATTCTTCTTTAATACTTTCATTCAATTCACTCCTTCGCGATTAACATTATACCATATCTTTTTACAAAAGATACTATTTTTTAGTCATTTAGATAATAATCGGCAGCCCAGTTTATGTTATCATAACCATTTTTTTGAATCATCTTTGCATACACATCTGCCCTTAATAGATACTCTACTAAATCACTCACCTTTTTATTCACATCATTTGTAAGCATTATTCCGTTAAGACAATCACCCTTTAGCAATAACGGAATATAATAATCATTATCATTAACATAGTTTTGTTTTATATTTCGGTAATTTAGAATATTGCTCTTCTCGATTTTGGTTAATAAATTGTTGTTAAATAACTTTTCGGTTTCTTTAATATTAACAATTATTAGATCAAATTGATTGTTCTTAACGAGATTATATATTTCTTTTTCATCACTATATTCCCATATATTAACTTGATAACCGGTTTCATTGGTATAATCATTAATAACATCAGTTATCATATAATCTTTATTAACCAATATATTAATCTCATTATCACTACTATCAACAAAACCTAGAAATACCAATGACAATACCATCAAAACAAAGCTAACACTAATTATCTTTTTCATAACGTCTCCTTAGTTTCGATTCATAATTAATCATATAAAGAACTAATACAATGACTATAACGACGATGAAAGATAAGACACCAGCATTAGCAATTTCATAATTTTCCTGATACTGAATTAAGTGTTTTAAATAATTGCCCAAAACATTAATGTTTCTATTAAAAATAAATGGTGAAATAACACTATCACTATATACAAATATAAAGCATAAAAAGTAAGTATTAATTATTTTTTTATCTAATAGTTTCAAAAAGTCAATCTTTCCAAAACTCTTTAAGATATCTTTATTATTTTTTGCTAATTTTTCAATGTATGAACTATATAAATAAATAACTATTGGCAGCAAGAGCAAGAAATAGCTTAATATTAATAATAAATACTCATTAATATTAAACAAATCATTACATACATATAAGAATACACCACACATCATCGGTAATAACATATATACCTTAAATTGTTTTTTGTTAGTATATAAATATTTTGCTAACATAATACCGATGATATTAATAATTAATGAGGTCGTAGTACATATTAAAATAGTGGTTATTATTACCTTGTTTAATAAAATATTACTGAATAATTTACTAAAGTTAGCTTGATAGATTATTAACGCAAGTGGCAAATATAAGATGGCAAAAATAATAGCAATATATAATAGTTTAATTAATCTCTTTATCATTTTTGCCTCCGATTTATTAAACGGAACATTAAGTATTCCAATACAGCAATAGCACATACAAATGGAATATGAACATGATAGTTAACGTAGTTATATATTAAATTACCCAATGAAAATTCATGACTATTAAAATCAAAAATCAAGATATTAAACGCCATAAAAATCAAAAAAGATGTAGCCATCACAAACTTTTTTCTAATACTAGGCCATAATAATTTTTTAAAAGATACTATTGTTTTTTCCCCAAGATCTTTTGCTGCATTTAATGTTTGAAAATCAACTTCTCTTAAAACAAAATAATAAACAATAATTACTATTGGGGCAAAAGTAATTGTAATGTTTAATAACCAACGGGCATATTCATTACCCATGTCTCTTAACAAATAATTAACAAACATATTATTAACTATCAAAGGTAAAGATACTAGCAACAAAACTATGTTTTGTTTTTTTCTTCTCATTTTAATAATATCCATCACCAATGGAAATAAGATAACTATTAATAACATTATAGCTGTAAAAGCAAATAAAAAAGACATTCCTATTATTTTTAAATTATCCATTTTAAAAACATTTAGATAATTACCAATCGTTAAGGAAGTAGTAATATTACCATAAATATCTTCCTTACAAAAACTAATAATAACTAATATTACTATTGCTATCCAAGGAACATAGGAAATCAAAGCTTTATTTTTCATGTTAACTATCTTCCTTTTTCTTTAAAATAATAGCGCTACTTTCATCAAAATCAATAAACACTTTTTCACCAACAACAGGTAATTTCGCAGAGCTTAAAGAAATAGACTCTATTTTAGATTCACCAAGCAAAGCAAAGGTTTTGATGAATTGTCCATCAAATTCGTAGTCATATATTACTGCCTTTAGTAATTCACGGGTAGTCTCTTTAATAAATTTCGTGTTTTCAGGACGAATTATAATGGTTAATTTATCACCGGGACTTAAACTGTGATGTTTTAATTTAAGGTAATTATTCTTAATCTTAACAGTAACACCAGTTTCATCACATTTACTAACACGTCCTTTTAATACGTTAGCATCTCCGACTAATAAAGCAACTGCTTCAGAAACCGGATTATAATAAAGATCTAACGGACTACCTGCTTGAATAATTTTTCCATGATAAAAAATTATAACTTTATCACTTATTTTAAAAGCATCATCTTTATTATGAGTTACATAAATAAATGGAATTGATAACTCTCTTTGCAAATCTCTCAAAAAGGACTGCATTTCATTTTTCTTTGAAGCATCTATTTTAGATAAGACATCATCAAATACAATTACTTTTGGCTTTAAAACTAAAATTCTAGCTAAAGCAACTTTTATTTTTTCATCCTCAAGTAACATCGAAGGCATTTTATCAATTAATTCACTTATACCTAGCTTGTTTAAAATTCTTGTTACTTTTTTCTTAATATCATCAGTCTTTAACTCCAATAAATCCAAACCGTAAGCAATGTTATCAAAGACGGATAAATGCTCAAATAGCGCACCGCCTTTAAAAATCATATGAATAGATTTATTTTTATAATTCATTGTTTGTAAATCAACATCATTAATTAAAATATGTCCCGCATCGGGTTTAATAATTCCGGTTAATAGTTTTTCAAATAAATCATTACTCTTATAGGGCATTAAAAAAGTTACAAATGATGCAGCATCTAGTTCCCACGTTAAGTTATTGGCAATATAATTGCCACTGATATAACAAGTTACATGATCTAATTTTATGGTACTATTATTCATACTAACACCCTATTATCATGAATAATATATCATAAATAAAAACGAAAAAAAAGAAAATGAGGCGTTACTTTTTTTCATCTGTCAAGTTACTTATTACTATTATTTCTTTGATTATAAATGTTACGACGCCCAAATTATTTGTTATTACCTTTATCATCAGCGTTTCATTAGTTTAAAATCTTGACAAAAAGAATCCTTTTGCATATTATTCATAATTATGATAATATACTAACACGAGGAAAATATGAAAGTTAAATACAATGATGGAGCTTTAATAAAAAAAGAACTAAGCCAAGAAATAAATCAAATATCATTACTAATTGTTAACAAAAACGACGAGTTTTTGATGACTTTCGAAGACGGTAGATATGTGCTACCATCTTTTGTCATTCCTCAAAATTCCACATTCGAAGAAACACTTGATAATATTAGCGTACATTTTTTTGGCAAAAAAGGAATGATTAATAGTAAACCTTTTGTATCAATCGAGGATTGGCAATATCGATATCCATTCCATAATACATTTCACATTAATCGTCTTGTTAATACTGAAGCTATATTGGTTCAATCATCAAAAGAGATGAACACATCAAATTGCTTTTATATGAAATTATTTGAATTAATACGATTATTCTCTCAAAATAACGATCAAGATTATTATCATTACGATGATCGTACAACAAAAACCATTGTAGGAAAGTATCTTGAGGATAACTATCAAATGTTCTTTGATACAAATAATTATCTTCGTTATCTAAAAAATTACTACAATTATGAGAGCGATAACAATCGTAAACAAGCTAAAGTTCGCTCTTTCTATGTTGATAATTTTGCTGGAAGATCTTTTGCTGAGGAAATATGCACAGGAACAAAATATCTAATATCACATATGCTTGATTATTTGCAAATAATTGATGATTCATATGCTAAATTGCCACTTGTCAGTATTAGTGGTTTAAATAATGGTAATAAAGATTGGTATGCCGATTTATTAGGGATCTATGAAGAAACTGATGAAGCAAAAATTGTTAGTTTATATTTACTTAAAAATTTACTTGGTTTTGATTTCAAAATATATTTATTTAATGATCACGAAGAAATAAAAAATGACAATGGTGAAGTTATTGGTGAGTATAATGGTTTTCCATACTTTTTAATCAAAGGTGATATGAACAAATTATTAGATGTTGGAATCAAAGAAGAAAACAACCTATCATTAACCAGAAGTATTAAATAAAATGTGGTAATACCACATTTTATTTTTGTTAAAAAAAACAAATATTATAGTATAATATATTTGTAATACTTAACTTAGTATTAAGATTGGAGGAAATAATTATGAAGAAAGGAACAATTGTTTTAATCGCTATCGTTGCGATTGTCGTTTTACTAGCATTATTTGGTGTAAGTAAATATAATGGCATGGTTCAAAAGAGTGAATATGTAGATTCCAAATTTGCAGATATTGATACTCAACTTCAAAGAAGAATGGATTTAATTCCAAATTTAGTTGAATCAGTAAAAGGTATCATGTCTCATGAACAAGCCATTATTGATAGCGTAACAAGTGCCAGAGCTGAACTTGCAGGCGCTAAAACTGTTGGTGAAAAAGCTGCAGCCAATGATAAGCTTACTACAGCCTTAAATAATCTATTAGTGGTTGTCGAAAACTATCCAAACATTTCATCAAATACTAATTTTATTCAATTACAAGATGAATTGGCTGGAACAGAAAACAGAATTGCTACCGCTAGAAAAGATTATAATGACGCAGTACAAGATTTCAACGCAACTATTAAGACATTCCCTAATTCCATAATCGCAGGATTTGGTGGATTCACTGCTAAAGAATACTTCAAAGCAGCCGAAGGTTCAAATGAAGTACCTAAAGTTAACTTTAATTAGTGTTTTAGCCATTGTTTTTTTATTACCAATTAGTACATATGCCTTAGTTGATCCAACAGATAGATTCTATGTTAATGATTATGCAAATCTATTGAGTGATGAAACTGAACAATTTATTTTTGAAAACAGTGTTAAGCTGCATGATGCCACTACTGCTCAAATTGTTGTAGTGACAGTACCCAATCTAGAGGGTATGAGCTTAGAGGAATATGCAACAGCCTTATTTAGAAAGTTTGGTATTGGTGATAAAGAAAAGAATAATGGTTTATTAATTCTTCTTGCTTATGAAGAAAGATTATCGAAGATTGAAGTTGGGTATGGCCTCGAAGGTATATTACCCGATGGTAAAACCGGTCGTTTTCAAGACTTATATATGATTCCTTATTATAAACAAAATGATTTTGATAATGGAATGTTAAATGGCTATAAAGCCTTTTACGAAGAAGTCGCAAAAGAATATAATTATGATTCGAGTATAGTGCCAGAAGTTGTTGAAGATAACTCACAACCTGGTGAAAATGAAATTGATTATTTTTTTATATACTTCTTTATAAAAATATTTATTCTATCAATATTCTTATCAATTATCTCGAATAAACTATTAAAATTTGGAATATTGGAAACTATTACTATAGTATTAGGCGTAATCCTATCATCCCTTTTCCATAATATTGCTTCAGTAGTAATGCTATGTTTATTCGATACAATAATAAATATATTTTGCGCTTTTGCAAACGAAAGATCATATGGACATGGCGGCTCTTCTTGGGGCTCAGGTGGATCTTCGTGGAGTTCGGGTGGTTCATCCGGTGGCGGTTTCTCAGGCGGCGGTGGATCATCTGGCGGCGGTGGTTCTTCAAGAGGTTTTTAAAAATGCAGTTTACTGCATTTTTTTAATTATCCAAAAATGTTATAATAATTTCAGGAGGAATTATTATGGATAATGAAAAATATCTTGGCAAAATAATTAAAATACATATTGATCGAAAAATTGGAACAAGACATCCAAAACACGGTTTTTTATATCTTCTTAATTATGGATATGTTCCCAACACCGTCAGTGGGGATGGTGAAGAATTAGATGCCTATTTGTTAGGCGTATTTGAACAGGTTGATGACTATGAAGGAAAATGTATTGCAATAATACATCGAACAAATGATAATGATGACAAATTAGTTATTGCCCCGGTTGAAAAAGATTATCCTGATGATGCAATCGAAGCTTTAGTTGAATTTCAAGAACAATATTTTAAACACATATTAATAAGAAAAAAAAAAAAGGAATTAAAATGAAAATTATCGAATATGATGAAAAATACCGTGATGATATGATTTTTATGGTCCTAAGTGCCAAAAATGCAATCGGTAGAGTTCCGCGGTTAAACCGGGAGTTCTTAGATATGAAAGCAAGCTACCTAGATAAAGGCCATCCTTTTTGGCTTGCCCTTGATGAATTTGATCGCGTAATCGGTTGTATAGGAACACGTGAAGACGAGGATGGTAATCTATTCTTATCGCATCTTTATGTAAAATACGATCAAAAAAGACATGGAATTGGAAGCAAATTGTTAGAGCTTGCAGAAAACTCCGCTAAAGAACGAGGATATAAAGAAGTCCACGTTCATTTGAACAAAGAGTATTTGGAAAGTAAAATCTTCTATCCTAAACATGGATATGTTGAGTATAAAGATTGTTATATGAAAAAAACACTAACTTAATCGTTAGTGTTTTGATATTCTAAATGGCGCGATAATCATAGGGGTTTCAAACTTTCTATAAAACTTTCCATAACCATTATACTTTTAAAAATAAAGTAATAAAACTGCTCGTAAGTTAGTAATATTACGATATATTACTGATTTAAATAAATCTATTATTTTGTGATAAATTATATATATAGACAAAACTCAACTTCTAGTTCGTGTTAATGTTTTGTGATTTAGAGTATATTTAAGTCAAGAAAGGAGAAGACTATTATGGATCAAGAAAAAATAGGAAAATTTATCCAGGAAAAAAGAAAAGAACAAAATCGTACTCAAAGTGATTTAGCAGAAAAATTACATAT
>JAEEGL011696439.1_pt1 | contig 11605 bp, 10 predicted proteins | sample 9134231 | NCBI WGS metagenome assembly JAEEGL01 (sample SAMN16246548, study PRJNA631951) | gut metagenome | biome: gut microbiome; feature: rumen; material: fiber-attached | host: Bos | place: Iran: Karaj | collected 2018-10 | reverse complement strand
TGTTGGATGAGCCGTTTTCAGCATTGGATGCGGAAAAACGGGATAAAGTCTGGAAGTTGCTGGAACAGATGAAGAAAGAGAGACTCTTTCTGATAATTTCCCATGGCCAGGAAGAAGAAAGTCGTTATGATCAAGTCATTCAATTAGGCAGTGCGGAGGCATAGTCGAAATGAAAGTGCAGTTACTCGGGACAGGAGCAGCCGAAGGGGTTCCTGCTCCATACTGTCATTGCTCAAATTGTGAAGAAGTAAGGAAGAGGAGAGAAAAGAATATCAGGAGAAGAACAGCTGCATTGATCAATGATGACCTTTGTATTGATTTCGGTCCAGATGTATATACGGCATTTGAGAATATTGGGTATGATGCGGAGAAGTTACGGTATCTGTTGATTACCCACTCGCATTTTGATCATTTCTATCCGGAGAATCTGGAAATCCGGGGAAAAAGATATCTGAATGAAGAACCACCGATCATGGAAGTCATGGGAAACTCGGCGACATTTTTGCGTTTGTCAATGCTTGGGTATACCGATGAGGAACTTCAGATTATTCGAAGAGTGCCTCAGATTGGAGCTTGGCAGTATGTTGGGCTATACAAAATAATGCCTATCCCAGCGAACCATGCACATGATTTGGGTGATGCTCTTAATTATTGTGTGAAGCGAGATCATAAATGCTTGTTGTATGCGACAGATACCGGAAGATATCCTGAAGAGACGTTTGAAATCATCAAAGGACTTCGATTTGATCTTGTTATCCTTGATGCTACGAATTATTATTGTAAATCAAGCAGGAATCATCTAGCGAAGGAGGATGTTTTATGGATGATATCTGTGTTCAAAGAAAATGGTAATGTTGATAATCAGACGAAAATAATCCTTACACATTTCTCTCATACAGGCAGTAAAGATCATCGTTTTATGGAAGAAGATATGCGAGATTTGAAAGTTATGCCAGGATTTGATGGAATGGAGATTACTATTTGATTCATGATTTTCAGCATTCATCCCATGCTTGAAATAGCAGGAAGACTTGACAATTCGCGATATTTCGCTGTATCATTTTTGCGGAGAAATAGTTTCATATAACAGATTGAAAGACGACTGTGGAATGTTATCGCTATGATTCTTTTGCTGATTTTGCAGAGCTTACATTATCTACATGTGATAACAATTAGTGGCTACGTTTTTAGTGTTTGTATTGATAATGGGAATATACCAAGTGAAGCATTGGATTGAACCAGATAAATCATTTACGAATGTATGTGTATATGGGTTATTGCTATTGAATCTAAACGGAAGGAGTTATCATGACGGGACATAACGAATTACAATGTATGATTCATCCATTTGGATCATTAGATCCGGTGCGATTTGTTGTAATCTGTTCTTTCTATCAAAACAGATATCTGCTGAGTTATCATTCCGCCCATCAATCCTGGGAAACACAGGGAGGACACATAGAGGCAGGAGAGTCTCCGGAGGAAGCAGCACGACGTGAGCTTTATGAAGAAAGCGGTGTACAAAGTGAAAAACTGATTCCGGTCTGTGACTATTATGCGTATGATTCCGAGGGTTCTGCTAATGGTCGGGTATACGCAGTAAATATCAATCAACTGGGAGAGATACCGCCAAGTGAAATGAGCAGAATCGAGGCATTCGATGTTCTTCCTGAAAACCTGACATATCCTTTAGTGACACCCGTTTTATTTGCTGAGGTTAAAAGGAGATTTTTTGATAATGAATACTGAAGAATATCGAGATCATTAAACCTTGAAGTATCAATCTATCCCATTTGCCTTTACCAGCTATTATCCGGCGTCTATCCTTCCCAGCGCTGCATGGTACGTTCACAGGGAAAGCATTCCGTCGTTTCATCGTCAGGAGTTGAAACTCCATCGACTACATTCTCAATGATCTCTGTTGCATAATGCTTTCTGGGAGTCAGGATATCCGGAAGCTCCGTGTGAAGCCTTTTGCAGTGATCACATCGCAGCCTTCGGACGGAGACGGTTTTCTTTTCTCCGTTGTACCATTTCATGATCCGATTTCTCCGATCCCGGTATCGGAGCACGGACTTACAGTGCGGACAGATCGGATTTTCCTTGCTCTCACATAAAAATGCAGGTGTCTGCATTGAAGGTCAGATCAAACTCTGATATAATGACCATGGTTGTAAGACCACGGCCTCGGGAAGAGTCATCTGGCGAGATAACAAAGATTCCCGGGGCCTTCCTTTCTTTTGGGATATGGACATTATATCCGTCAAGTCAGGGTCAGACAACCCCGGCAACTCTCGGTCATTTACAAGTGGCCGCTACATCAACTTCTCGGGTTGGATTCCTAAGAACTTAGGAATTATTCTTGACAAATCGACCGTTTCGAGCGTATAACTAATAATGTGGTTTCTGAAGGAGGGGAAAATGAGAAAAATCTCCTACGATCCGCTTTTCAAAAAGCTGGTTGATGTGAAAATGAATAGGACAGAACTGTCTAAAAAGGCTGGAATCTCCAAAGGAACCATGACGAAGATTGGGAAGAATGAGTATATTGCGATGGAGATTATCGAAAAATTATGCAACGTACTTGATTGCGATATCGTAGATATCGTGAGTTGTATTCCCGCCGATGATGCGTCAGAAGACTGATCCGTTTATCGGAATAGGATTTCACGCAAAACTCTAGCACGACGCGAGGCGCAGTTAGTGAGTGTGAAGGATATAGCTTGGTTATGTACCGGAAAAGTATACTTTTGAAGGGAAAGGGCGAAGCTATGTCAAGAAATACAAGATTAACAGGAAGAATTAGGTGAGGCAGAAGCATGAATGAGAGAATAATGGCAGATGTAAATCCAACAAAAGGATTTTTCATCAATATGCTTACAAGAGATATTGAACTGAATGATGCTATCCTAGATCTTCTTGATAACTGTCTCGATGGAGTTGTGCGTATTCGGGCAAGGGAAGGCAAGGATAGAGATTCAAAAGATTTTTACAGTGGATTTAATGCAAGGATCATTATTTCCAAGGATTCCTTTGTGATTGAAGATAATTGTGGCGGTATTCCATTGGATGTTGCAAGAGATAAAGCTTTTCGAATGGGAAGAGATGAAAGTGCGCCGAGGGAAGAATCTGCCACAGTTGGAATTTATGGTATAGGCATGAAACGCGCCATATTTAAAATTGGAAGATCAGCGTCTGTAAAGTCAATAACCCCGGAAAATGCATTTATTGTTACTATACCAAAGGATTGGGAAACAGATTCTGAATGGAAATTTCCGATTGAAATGATTGATAGAAATGCGAGTGCCAATAACGGGACAAGCATAAAGATCGAAAATATAAATGATGCCATTGGAAAGCAGTGGTCAGAAGAGGGACATCTTGAATTATACATCTCTGAACTTATAGGGCATATAAAGAAAAGCTACAGCTTAATCATTGAACGTGGTTTTAAGGTAGAAGTTAATGGACAGCTTATTGAGGGAGAACCGGTTTCTTTTGTTTGGTCGGAAGATGATAAAGGGATTAAGCCTTATATTTACCGATATGAGAAAGATGGGGTTTCTGTAAGAGTTGCTGTAGGTTTTTATGCTCCGCCTCCGACAGTTGATGAATCAGATAGTATGGCTGAAAAATCACCACGCCGCGCTTCTGCTGATGCAGGTTGGACAGTAATATGTAATGATCGTGTTGTTTTATACAACAATAAGGATCATTTAACGGGATGGGGTGAAAACGGAGTCCCCAGATATCACACACAGTTTATTGGGATAAGGGGCATTGTGGAGTTTATTAGCAAAGAACCTGAGAAACTGCCAATGACCACAACAAAGCGTGGAGTAGACTTGGCTTCACCGTTATATGCACTTGTAAAAAAGAAAATGTGTGAAGGATTAAAACTGTTCACAAACTTCACGAATGATTGGAAAGGAACTGCAAACGCTGATACGGAATATTTCAAAAAGTCTACAAACAGGACTATTGACGAAATAATGGACGAAAAGGCAACTTCAGGGATGCAATATCATCGCACGGGTGAGGGAGGCGAACAGATTAAGCCGTCCCTGCCAAAACCAGAGAAAAAAGGCGCTGACACTGTTTGGGTAAGATTTGCCGTTAAAGATTCTGAATGCAAGGAAGTATCAAATTATCTGTTTGAAGAGGAAAAGCTCCCAAGCGAAGTAGGAGCTGAATGTTTTAAACGTATTTTAGCTGATGCACAGGCATGAGGAATAAGAGATATGGACAACCCAGTATACCATCTTAGGCCCAATAAGGCTGTTGACCGAAACTTGTTTGTTGAAAGTTTGGTTTATCTTGGGAAAATGGTTGATATATCGCACTATAGATATATCGGATTTGGCTCATATGAGTTCGATGAGTTTAAAATGATATATCGAACACTCGGAATCGAGGATTTGCATTCCATCGAAATGGATTCAGATGTATTCAGGAGGCAAAAGTTCAATAAACCCTATTCCTGTATTCAGCTTTTTAATAAAACATGTGGCGAATACTTTGACGAAGACTATGATAATAACAGGCATTCAATCATATGGGCGGATTTTTCTGAAGCGAATAAGAAGCATTCACAGTGTCAAGATATCTCAAATATCTGCAGTAAAATGCAGAAAGGGGATGTACTCCGAATCACAATGAATGCGAATCCTACGGGAATATCTACGGCTGGAAAGCAAGCAAGCGATGTCCCGCCACAAGAAAGAAAGAAGTTGAGATTCAATGCATTAAGAGAAGAACTCAACGAATATTTTCCCGAGGGAATAAGCGAAGAAGACGTAACAAAAAATGGGTATCCTCGATTATTGCTAAAGGTTATCAAGAAAGCAGTATATCAAGATTTGGATGTTGATTTGTCGCCTTGTCCTCTTTGCAGCTATGTGTATTCAGATAATACACAAATGATGACTGTCACAATTATTATGTGTTCAGCAGTAGATAGAGAGAACAGTATCATGAGGCTGAGACAGATTTTTAACGGATGGGAATCTTATGTCAACATAGATGAGTGGGATAAGTTTGTTAGAATCGATCTTCCTCTTTTGACAGTACATGAACAACTTGAAATAGGGCAATATGAGAAGGATGAAGAAGGCACAAAAAAGATAGAAGATGTTATGGGGATTAAGAAAGAAGAACTCGAACGGTATCTACTATTTGCTCGCTATTATCCGAATTATCAACCTGTAACGATTTGATTACATTGTACTTTTAAAATGTTGTAGATTGGATGGAGTAGACTATGCCAAATGTGATTGATTTATATGCGGGTGCAGGAGGGCTTAGTCTTGGCGCATCCAGGGCGGGTTTTAAAGTTGTGGCTGCGGTAGAAATAGATAAACATGCAATTGAAACACATCGAAGAAATTTTCCGCAGACTGCACATATCGAGAGGGACATTCATAGCGTATCTATTGAAGATATCGAAAAGGCATCTGGAACTAATCGAACTGATATTGTAGGTGTAATAGGGGGGCCTCCATGTCAGGGATTTAGTTCCATAGGCCATGGTAACGTAGAGGATGAGAGAAATCATCTATTTAGGCGATTTTTTGAAATCGTTAGAGATATTCACCCTACATTCTTTGTTGCAGAGAATGTTCCTGGGATAATGCGAGAAAAATATGATGAGATAAGAAAGGATGCATTTAGTCTGGTAAAAGGTGATTATGACATTTTAGAGCCTATTTTAGTCAATGCCTCAGAATATGGAGCCGCTACTTCTAGAACAAGATACTTTTTTGTGGGCATAAGAAAAGGTAGTGGTATCAGTTTATCTAAAGAAGAGTTTACACAGGCAAAGATATGTGAAAAGGATAAAACAGTTGTATCACAGGCTCTTGAAGGCTTGCCTTTGAATCTTCAATATTCCAAATATCAGACAGGAATCACAACTCTAGACAAACATTATTCAGATAAGAGAAGAAAACACATTCAGAACAGTTTCTTTTATTTACGTATGACTGATGCAATTCCAGAGAATGTTGGCAATCCAAGTTTTGTCCAACGGTATAGGAAACATCATGAAACGAATGGTTTTTTGATGACTGACCATACAAAAATTGTCGAGGAAAGATATCGCAAATTACAGTATGGTGAACAAGACAGGATTTCAAAATCTTACAAGCTTAACCCATCTTCTTTCTGTCCAACATTACGCGCTGGTACTGGGCCCGATAAGGGTAGCTTTCAAGCGGTTAGACCAATTCATTACATTGAAGCTCGTGTCATTAACCCAAGAGAAGCAGCAAGGCTTCAAGGATTTCCAGATTGGTTTGAACTTCCAGAGACAATCTGGCATTCTTTCCGTCAAATCGGAAATAGCGTTTCTCCGATTGCTGCGGAAGCAATTCTCAAGGTAATTTATGATCATCTTGAAATAGAATAAATTGTGTGGCCAACGGCGCAGCCGCCCAGCAAGGTAAGAAATCAAGCCAAGAGACCAGGAAAAGTTAGAAGTTGACCACACACTGTGCTGGTCGGGAACCAGATAGGGGACCAAGCAAACCAAGCGGAGGTATGGATAGATGCAAGAAAGATGCGTCCGCTGCGGAAAAGAAACGGAGTATGATTTTCACACACCGATTGCATTCCGTCGTTACTATATAGAAGGCGCAGGACAGCTGTGTAAAGACTGCTGGAAGAAGCTGTGGCCAGATAAAGAAGATCTTCATAATAAGGATAAACAATGAACTACGATGAGATCTATAGGCCATTATCCAGAACATCGTTCGCAAGCAAAATGGGACGAGCTTTTTATGCATCTATTGAAACGATGTCGCAAAATGGACAGGTCGAATCAGATATTCTGAGAACTAAACTATTACCTGAAGAAATAGAAACATTTGTGTTGAATAGCGTTGTGGCCAATGAGTATAGCGACCGAGTGATGACCGATAAGCAGTTCATTGAGGTTATGAACGCTATCAGGAATTACCAGCCACCAGAATACTATGAGAAATTGAAAAAGGATCATTTGAAATGGATTCTTCCCACGATTGGCGCTGTTCAATTTGAATCTCAGGAGTATTCGTACTTTCGCCTCTATAGACATCACTGTTTATTTTCGTTTATGAATGAACATGTAGATGTTGATGGAGAGTTCCGTAAAAAATTTGACCACAGCTTTGATGAATATGCAGCCATTGTGATGACAATTCAGGTGCTCCTAGCACAGAAAAGCCTATTTGCAAACAAGGACTATCTGGAGAAATTGAACTTAAGAGCACCTTGGTTCTTTGAGAACCTTATACTCACACGGGAGCAATATAAAAAAGAGCTTAGCCAATTTGCGAAGGATAAAGCTGACTATAAGTATTGCCTAAGACCGTCTTATTCATATCCGTTCATCGAATACCAAGGCAAGTTTTTTTTGCCTACGCCGCATTTGTTAATTCAGTCCATTACCACAGCGATGATGAACAGGCTGACATTTGAAAACCTCGATCTTCGTGAAAAGATTGGGAAAAACGCCTGCGAAGGTTATCTGCTCAAAATGGTCAAGGACAGCGGTTTATTTGATGAAGTCAAGGCGGAATATGAATATGCAAAAGGGCAGAGAACTCTTGATATCATGGCAAGGAAAGGGAAGATAGGATTACTGATTGACAGCAAGCTGTTTTCCCCAAAAGTGAGCCTGAGAACTTATGATGAAGATTCATATGAGAGAGATGTTGACCGGATAGTAAAAGCATTGAGACAGGCTTATATTCAGGCTCGTGATAAGTTTCAGCATGATTACAATCCGTTTGATGCAGATGTAGAAGATGTCTATGCTTTGGTTGTTGCTTACCAAGAAGGATATCTTGACTTGGGTGAAATCTATACTCGCACAGCCCAAAAGTTATCTATTGCAGAGGATTCCACAGAGTTTAATTGGCTTTGGCGACATATCGGTTTTACTGATGTGGCTACAATCGGAAGATTTCTCCTGACGAGTACAGATATTATTCCTGAAGTAACTTCCCATGAAGTGATTTCTGATAAGTGGCTTACTGGACGAAGTGGTTCGGAACTCACGGATGAAGTGCGTCATTACCAGGATAAGCTGACCAAAGATGCTGAAAAGATACTTCATGAATTATATCATGGAGATGGGAAGCAACTGAATAATGAAAACCAAGACATAAAAACAATATCTCTTCCAACTCCTGCCAAGGAAAGGTTAGCAAAACTCGTAAAAATGAACACACCTGATAACTATAGTTCTAAGACTGACTCATTATAAGACGGGCCTTTTGAAAACGATAGCCACCAGGCCATCAGATTGTAATAATGAGGAAGGGGATGGAAGGCTCAGGTGTTATCGCCAGCGATTTCTGCCTGAAAACCGCTGGCGATAACAATCATTATCACGGTTAATTGATTTGATGTAGTTTAATGTGATGCATACATTATTTGCGATCGAAGATATGTATGTGATTAATCTGTTTTTTGATAAAAAGACATTCTCTTTAAACGTCAATTATGACATAGATAAGCGATTATCTTTTGGACTGTATGAACGGATGATGGAGTGGGGAACGATGAAAGAAAGACTGCTCTCGGGAGAAGTTACCAGAGAGCAGTATGACGAATGGAGATATATGTATCAGGAAAGATCCGAAGGATTTATCGTGGATACAGATATCAAAAACCGTAAATTCCTCCATGGATATGACGTGCTGATGGGGAAGAGTTTGGATAAATGATTTTGAATCGCTGTCATTTTGATTTCGGCCTGCTTCTGCATGAACCGGTTCTGAGCCTTGCCTTCGGCTTTGATCAGACTTATGTCCCGGTCGAATTCTCGCGGCGAGACCTTTAGCGATCCTGATCTCTTTTCTGAGTTTGACGATGCTCTCTGTCCTGGCTGTTCTGGCTGCCTTAAGTTCGGTCATCTTCTGCGGATCCTTGCATCTTTGAATCATATTGACGATATCTTTCCGGATATCAAGAAAACTCTCCAACTGTTTTTCTAACGTTCCAATCAGATGTGTGAGAGCGTCCGTGGTCGTGACATGGTAACTGGATATCAGGTGGTACTGATCCAGAATTCTGTCTATATACCGGGAAGCTTCCTTCATCGCGGCTGACAGCGGCTGATAATGATTCCGGTGCGGTTCATCGGGAAACAGATCAACACCCATCAGATAAAGGACGGTCGTCAGGACAGCCACTACCGGAGTTTCATCTGTACCAAGCCTGTGATGAGGGATATTTCGGATCTCGTTCTCCTGATGATTCCGCCAGACGACATACTGATCATTCGTTTTCTGGATATGCTGAAATGGCTGTGAGAGGATCCGGCTATAGATGCTGTCCGGAGTATAATTTTCTCCCAGTCGTTCCATCCGGGTGTTTCGTTTGTTCAATTCTCATTAAGAAGATATAAAGCTTATCTCATCTCTCACTGATAAAATTTTTTATTGTTTTTGCACAGTGATATACTAATATTATATCATGTCTACGAAACGTGGATAGATTATTGGTCTAGGATAGCGTACTATAGTTGATAGCCAGATACAATCGGAGGAAATGGAATGGATGCAGAACAGTTTGGCAAACAAGTGGCTGCCCGTAGAAAAGAATTAGGAATGACTCAAGCTATGCTTGGAGATAAACTCCATCTCACAGCAAAAACTATTTCTAAATGGGAATGTGGTCATGGATTTCCAGATATTTCTTCTATTATTCCCCTTGCTGAGGCTTTACATCTCTCGATCGCTGAATTAATGATGGTAGATGAACAGTTTAATAAGGAGGATACTCAAAATGAGATAATTCAAGAATCTATCAAGAATACGGTCATTTTAGCAGAAAAAGAAGTTACTAAAAAGCTAAAGTTTGAAAGTATAGTTTTAATTGGTATTACTGTTATTCTTTTAATTCTAATTGTTGGTTTATTTATTCCCACCCAAGAACATGTCAGCAAATCTTTTTCAGGCATTTACCACGATAAGACGAGGAATGAGTCCTCGATTGAGTTGATAATCGATATGAGAATAAAGCACTATTTGCTTAGAAAAGACACTGTTTCGGGTTCTTTATGGATAGTTTCTGAGAATGATAGAGATACATGTCTGGAGACTCAGTTTATGGAACGCGTTTATCATCCAGAAGATGCTTATTTTCTTCATGTCGACTATTATAATTCTGACAATAATCGTTTTGAGGGATTTGCTGTAGTTCTAACAGATGATCTAAGAAAAATCCTTTTACAAACAACATTAGACGATGGGACAGAAATATATGTTACAGCGTCAGATGACCAAGACTATTCTGACGAAAAAGTCTATCAAACACTAATCCAATACATCAAGCCATAAAAAGGAGTACATTATGAAACGAATGAAACCTATCTTATCATTAATGCTTATTTGCACAATAGTAGGATTGCTATTATCACCTGTCAATTCTTATGCCAAGGAAGCCGGAAAAGATGAGTTAACTGAATTAATAGATCGAACTGGTATTGTATACTATGAAATGCTTGATAATAATTATTCTATTGAAGAAGCTCAACAGTATGCAATTGATCAATTTTTATCTGGAGGATATACGGAATGTTATGCTGTTACAGCTACTAATTATAAGTCTATCGAAGATGAACTTAACACAGATCTATCTAAATTAGGAATTCAAGAAGGAGATCATTGTGTAATCGTTATTTCAACGGACGAACTTCCGTCTAAAAACACGCGTGAGACTATAAGCGGAGAATTCTCTTATTCTTATGGAAGCCAAACGTATACGTTACGATATGTAACAGTCACATATGCCGACAATTCATTATATCAGGCACATGATTCGGCAGATCTTTTGCATTCAACTGTTTCCTCAACTATTCATGCATACCTGTATCAAGCAGTAGCATTTTTGATTTCTGGTATTAGTCAAGGAGCGGGATTATTATATTCTTTGTGTGGATCTGTTGCGACCGCGGTATACAATTCAACAAATGTCAGAATGGATTTGTATGCTCATGCAAACTGGACACGTGTTTTTACTCAAGTGCTAAATGGATATAATGGATGGCAAACTGGATCAAGAGTAGAGTATGCCACAACTTTTGTACGAGTTGAAGGGGATTATTATAATGTTACAAATAATAGGTTCGAAGATCTTCCAGATTCAAGACAATGGAATACTACTTATTCTTCTCACTATAATGATAATCCCTGGAGAAATAGCCATGCAGTTATGGGATATCTAAATTCCTATGTTGACATAGATATAACAGGAACAATACGTATTACACACAATGGATCAACAAAGCTTACATTGTATGAGACATTTTAATCTTGAAAAGCCATAATTATCGAGAAAATAAAACAAAGGGGCTGTAGCAAAATAGCCCCATGAAAAAGAAAAGCCTGGTAAACAAAACAGTATAATCAACTGGATGTTTACCAGGTTTTTCATGTGTAAAAAGAGGTTTCAAGGAAACCTGGAAATCCTTTGCTTGGCTTAATGATCCTTTGTCACAAGAGCTTCCTGCTCTGTCAAGGCCGCAGTCGCGCAGCGGTGCACCGTTGGTGCAGCCTTGACAGGCGGAAGACTTGTGGCATTTTTACGATTAAGCCAAGCAAAGGATGAGACTGCCTGA